>Ga0114129_10000977_pt1 | contig 37424 bp, 36 predicted proteins | sample RhiMetdeltSRZDD1_FD_80071 | JGI IMG/M metagenome (GOLD analysis project Ga0114129, IMG submission 80071) | Populus rhizosphere microbial communities from Tennessee, USA - Rhizosphere MetaG P. deltoides SRZDD1 (version 2) (version 2) | ecosystem: Host-associated > Plants > Roots > Rhizosphere >...
ACACCGCAGGAGGTCGCCGTGATCGACGTCATCAAGGCGATCGCGATGTTCCAGAAGGTGGAGGTCCCGATCCTCGGCATCGTCGAGAACATGTCGGGCTACGTGTGCCCGAGCTGCGGCCACCACGACGACATCTTCTCGCGTGGCGGTGGGCGCAAGCTGGCGCAGGACCACAACACCATGTTCCTGGGCGAGGTGCCGATCGAAGGGAAAATCCGCTATGGCGGTGACATCGGGCGGCCCGTCGTGGTGGGCGCCGACCCTCGCGGGCGAGGCGTCGTGTCCGCTGCCTCCTACGAGGCCCGCCGGTTCGGGATCCACTCGGCGATGCCCATCGGGCGCGCGTACCGGCTGTGTCCGACGGCCGCCTTCCTGCCGGTGGACATGGACAAGTACGCGCGGGAGTCCGATCGGATCATGTCGATCCTCGCCGACTTCACCCCGCTGGTCGAGCCCTTGTCCCTCGACGAAGCGTTTCTCGACGTCACCGGCTCGCGAGCCCTCCACGGGACCGGCGTGGAGATCGCGCGCCGGATCAAGGCACGAATCCGGGACGAGGTGGGGCTCACCGCGTCCGCGGGTGTCGCGCCGAACAAGTTCGTCGCGAAGATCGCCTCCGACCTGGAAAAGCCCGACGGGCTGGTCGAGGTGGCCCCGGGTCGGGAGGCCGCCTTCCTGCGAGACCTGCCGCTGCGGCGGCTCTGGGGCGTGGGACCGGCGGCGGAGCGGGAGCTTGCCGCCCTGGGCGCTCGCACGATCGGCGACCTCGCCCGTCTGGGCCGGGGCCGCCTCGAGGCCCGGCTCGGCGCCTCCGGCGCGCACCTCTTCGAGCTGGCGCAGGGGGTCGACGATCGCCCCGTCGTCCCGTGGCACGACCCGAAGTCCATCGGCGCCGAGGAGACGTTCGGGCGTGACACGCGCGAGGTCGGGCGGCTCCGGGCGACGCTCCTTGCCCAGGCGGACCGGGTGGCGGCCGAGCTGCGCGCGGCTGGCCTTCGGGGTCGCACCGTCACCCTCAAGCTGCGGTTCTCCGATTTCCACACGCTCACCCGGCGGGGGACGGGTGAGACGCCCACCGCTGACGGTGGTGAGATCTTCCGCCGAGTCTGGACGGCGTTCTCGAAGGTTCCCCGGCCGCAGGCCGTGCGCCTGATCGGCCTCTCCGTGTCGGGCTTCGCCAGCGCCGCCGACCCCGAGCAGCTCCCCTTGCTCGGCCGGCCGGATCGCACCGACCGACTTGGCCGCGTGACCGACCAGGTCCGCACGCGCTTCGGACCGCAGGCCCTCGTCCGGGGGAGCCTCCTCGACGCGTCACGGCGGCAAGCGCGGTCCGGAGACGACCGGTGACACGGGCGGACCGACTGCCTATAATCGCTGCAACGGTTGACCCCTGCTGGACCACCCCTCAGCGTGGAGGACACACATGGCTCTGAGAGTCCTCGGGATGCCACTCCTGATCCTGCTCCTCTCCGTGACCTCGGCCTTCGCCCAGGCGAAGACGCCGGGCGTGACAGACACTGAGGTCGTTCTCGGCATCACGACGCCCTTGTCGGGACCCGCCGCCGCGTGGGGCACCACGGGGCTCGCCGCCGAGGCCTGGGCCAAGCACGTCAACGACCAAGGCGGCGTGCACGGGCGGAAGATCCGGATCGTGATGAAGGATGACGCCTACACCCCGGGCCGGGCTGTGGCTAACGTCACCGACATGAAGGACAACGTGTTTGCCATCGTCGGCCTCCTCGGCACCGCAGTCATGAACGCGAGCAAGGACATCGTCGGCGAGGCGAAGATCCCCACCATCTACCCCTACGGCGACCCCCAGATCTGGGCCAAGCTCCCCAAGGACAAGCAGCGCTACGTGTTCGCGATCTACACGAACTACCTCGACGAGGGGGAGTTCATCGTCCAGCAGGCCGCCAAGATCGTCAACGCGAAGAAGATCGCGATCTTCTACCAGAACGATGACTACGGGAAGGGGTACGTGGAGGGGGCCAAGCGGGCGATCCAGGCCATGGGTGGCAAGGTCGCGCTGGCCGCCGAGGTGCCCCACGAAGTCCAGGACCGGGAGCTCGGCACCCACGCCCTGAAGATTCGCGACTCGGGGGCCGACGTGGTGATCCCGGTCGGGACGGTGACGGCGGGCGCCAACCTCATCAAGGAGATGGCCAAGGTCGGGTACAAGCCGCAGATCTTCGCGCCGTTCCCCTACGGCGACCACCAGGTCATGTACCGGCTGCTCGGCGAGCTGTGGGAGGGTGTCTACTACAATGGGAACATCCCGTCACCGACCGATCCTGAGTCGGCGAAGGTCATCCAGGCGATCATCAAGCAAGACGAGAAGATGAAGGGCCGCGAAAGCTTCGCCCTGGCCGGCGGGATCGCCATGGCGACGGCGGTGGAAGGCCTCAAGCGGGCTGGGCGTAACCTCACTCGTGAGGGTTACGTCGAGGCCATGGAAGGCATTCGGAACTGGGTGCCCGAGGGGCTCAAGTGGGCGCCGATCACGTTCGGGCCGGGGCGACACCATGGCCTCAACACCGTGCGGCTCTACCGCGCGAACAAGGCGGCCGACCAGTCCTTCGTTCCCATCACGGAGTTCCAGACCTTCCCGCCCCTGTTCTAGGCCTTCGCGCCCGCCTGGAGGGAGCCGACCGGGGCTCCCTCCAGGCCGCGCCCCCAATGGGGACTCTCCTGGAGGTGCGAGGCCTACAACTGAGTTTCGGGGGCATCCGGGCCCTCGCGGGGGTCGACGTGTCCTTGGCCGAGGGCGAAACCCTGGCCGTCATCGGGCCGAACGGATCGGGCAAGACCTCGCTGTTCAACTGCATCACGGGTGTCTACCGGCCCGACGCCGGCACCATCAGCTTCTCGGGGGAGAGTCTGCTGGGCCGCTCGCCGGACGGGGTAACGCGGCGGGGGGTGGCCCGCACGTTCCAGAACCTGCGACTCTTCCACAACATGTCGGTGCTGGACAACCTCCTCCTCGGCCGCCACCTCCACTTCCGGCGGAGCTTCCTCGACGCCGTCCTCCGTCGCCGGGGCGAGGAGATCCGTCACCGCCGGAAGTGCGAGGAGCTGATCGACTTCCTGAATCTCCAGCCGTACCGGAAGAGTCGGGTGGCGGACTGCCCCTACGGGGTCCAGAAGCGCGTGGAGCTCGCGCGCGCCCTCGCCACCTCGCCGCGGCTTCTCTTGCTCGACGAGCCGGTCGCGGGGCTGACGGCCGAGGAGAAGGAGGAGTTCACCTACTGGGTGCACGAGCTGCGCGGGCGGCTCGGCATCACAGTGCTCCTCGTCGAGCACGACCTCCGGGTGGCCTCGCGCCTGGCCGGGCGCATGGTCGCACTCGATCACGGCGTCAAGATCGCCGAGGGCACGCCGAGCGAGGTCCAGCGTGCGCCCGAGGTAGTCCGGGCCTACCTTGGGGACTGAGCTGGGCCGCTCCGGTCCTTCCGCTGTTCGGGCGGGAGCTGGCGGCGCCTCCCCGCGTGCGCACAACGCGCTCCTGTCCGTCTCGAGCATCGAGACGCTCTACTTCGACCGCATTTACGCCTTGCTCGGCGTGTCGCTCGACGTCCAGCCCGGCGAGGTCTTCGCCGTGCTCGGCCCGAACGGTGCCGGCAAAACCACGCTGCTCCGGACCATCGCGGGTCTTCTGAAGGACCAGCCGAAGAAGGGTCAGATCCGTTTCGGCGGGCAGCCCATCGAGCGGCGGCCTCCGGAGGCGATCGCGAACCTCGGGATCGTCTACGTCCCGGAGGACCGCGGGCTCTTCCGGGAGCTGACCGTCGAGGAGAATCTGCGGCTCGGTCTGTGGGGGCGCCGAGACGAGGGCGTGGCGACCGATCTCGAGTTCGTCTACGGCATGTTCCCGGTCCTCCGCGAGCGGACCCGCCAGGACGCGGAGACCCTGTCAGGCGGTGAGCAGCAGATGCTCGCGCTCGCCCGGGCCATGCTCCGGCGGCCGAAGCTCCTCATGCTTGACGAGCCGTCACTCGGTCTCGCGCCGCAGGTCGCGAAGGCCGTGTTCGAGGCCCTCACCGTCATCAGCGGGCGGGGCACGACGATCCTTCTCGTGGAGCAGAACGCCGGGCTCGCTCTCCGGATCGCCCGCCATGCGGCGATCCTCGAGTCGGGCCGGGTCGTGCTACAGGGACCCGCCCGGGAGCTTGCGGAGAACCCGGACGTACGCGAGGTGTACCTGGGGGTCGGTGGTGAGGCCGCTGCCTCGCCCAGGGGTTGGCGACTTTACCGAAAGCGGAGGCGATGGTGATGGAGACGATCACACCGGCGGCGCGCACGTTGCCCGAGCTCTTCTTTGCGCAGGTGCGGGCGCAGGGGACGGCGCTCGCGCTTCGCCACAAGGTCCACGGGATCTGGCAGCGGGTATCCTGGGCCGAGTACGGGGACGCGGTCCGGCGGGCGGCCGGCGGCCTCCTCGCCATGGGGATGACCCCCGGCGAGCGCGTTGCCATCCTCGGTGACAACCGGCCCGAATGGCTCTACTGCCACCTGGGCACGATGGCGGCCGGAGGGTCCACGTGCGGGATCTACGCCACGTCGTCCCCGGAGCAGATCCGGTACCTCCTCCAGCATTCGGGGGCGCGGTGTCTCTTCCTCGAGAACGAGGAGCAGCTCGAGAAGGTGTTGACGGTGGTCGACGAGACGGCGGTCGAGCGGATCGTCGTCTGGGACGGCAAAGGACTCTGGGGGTTCACCGACGAGCGGGTGACGTTCTTCGAGGACTTCCTCAAGCAGGGGCAGACACTCCTGGAGACGAGGCCGGAGCGCCTCGACGCCGCACTCGCGGGGATCGGGCCCGACGACGTCGCAATGATCATCTACACGTCGGGGACGACCGGACCCCCAAAGGGAGCAATGCTCTCGCACCGGAACATCCTCTGGGAGATCGAGTCGATCTCCCAGTCGGTGCCGCTCCGGTCGGGCGACGAGGTCGTGTCGTATCTCCCGTTCGCCCACATCTTCGAGAACTTCACCTCGGTGTTCTGGCCGGTCCGCCTCGGGATCGTCGTCAGCTTTGCGGAGAGCGTGGACACGCTGTTCCAGAACCTGCGCGAGGTCTCGCCGACCTACTTCGCGGGCCCACCGCGAATCTGGGAGAAGCTCGCCTCGACGCTCGAACTCCGCATGGCCGACTCGACGCCGCTCAAGCGCGGGCTCTACCGGCTCGCGGTCGCGGTAGGCCGGCGGCATGCCCGCGCGCAGCGCGGGGGGCGCCCCGCGCTGTGGCTCGCACTCGCGCGCCGGCTGGCCGACGCGGCCGTCCTGTATCCGTTGAAGCGCCGGCTCGGTCTGGAGCGAATCCGGATCGCGGTGTCGGCGGCGGCCCCGGCGGCGCCGGAGATGTTCGAGTTCTACCACGCGCTCGACGTGCCGCTCCTGGAGGTGTACGGCCAGACCGAGTCCACGGGCGTCATCAGCGCCAATCGCCAGGGTCGGGAGCGGGTCGGCACGGTGGGCGAGCCGATCCCCGGGATCGAGGTGAAGCTTGCCGAGGACGGTGAGATCCTGACGCGCGGACCGCACGTCTTCCAGGGATACCTCGGCGATCCCGATCTGACGGCGCAGACGGTCGACTCGGAGGGATGGCTCCACACCGGGGACGTGGGGGCCTGGGACGACGGATACCTCTCCATCCTGGACCGGAAGAAGGACATCATCATCACGGCCGGCGGGAAGAACGTCACGCCGACCTACATCGAGAACAAGCTCAAGTTCAGCTCCTACATCCAGGACGCGGTGGTCGTCGGGGACCGGCGAAAGTACCTCGTCGCGCTGATCCTGATCGACGAGGACGTTGTCGTCCAGTTCGCCCAAGAGCACCGGATCCCCTTCGCGACGTTCGCAGACCTGACCCAGCATCCCGAGGTCAACCGTCTGGTCAAGGACGAGGTGGACAAGGTCAACCGCACGCTGTCCCAGGTCGAGTCGATCAAGCGGTTTGCCCTCCTGCCACGCCGCTTCTACGAGGAAGAGGGCGACGTGACGCCCACGAAGAAGGTCAAGCGGCGCAACGTCGAGCAACGCTACGGCGACCTCATCGAGTCGCTCTACCGCTAAGCGGGGTCAGGCCTTGACTTCCCAACATTCCACGGCGTGGCACCCGGAATGAACTGTATGGAAGTCAAAGCCTGACCCCATGGACCTCGTCGAGAGTTACGCCGACGACCTCCGGTTCGCCCGGAAGCGGCTCTCGCGGGCCCTCTTGGGCGCGCTGGTGGGCGCGCTGATCGCGCTGCCCGCGTACGCGGACGCCGCGTGGCTGGTACGGGCGAGCCTCATCTGGCTTACCGCGGTCGGTGTCATCGGCCAGAACCTCCTGATCGGTTACACCGGCCTGATCTCGTTCGGGCAGGCGGGATTCCTCGCGATCGGCGCCTACACGTTCGGCCACCTCCGCATTGCCGGCGCGCCGTTCCCGGTTGCCCTCGCGGGCGGCGGGGCAACGGCCGCCCTCGCCGGCGTGGTGGTCGGCTTTCCGTCGCTCCGGTTGAAGGGACCGTACCTGGCGATCGCCACGCTGGGGTTCGGAGTGGCGACCTACCAGGTGGTCGCCAATTCGGAATGGATCTCCGGGGGCCGCAACGGCCTCGCGGTGCCGCGGCTCGTCGCGCCGATGGGGCTGTCTCGCGAGGTGTTCGTCTACTACCTGTATCTGGCGATCCTTCTCGTTTTCACCGCCGCCACCTACAACCTCGTGTCGTCGTACGTCGGGAGAGCCTGGGTCGCGATCCGCGACAGCGACATCGCGGCCGAGGCCATGGGCGTCAACCTGACGCGCTACAAGTTGCTCGCCTTCGCCGTCTCGTCGTTCTACACGGGCGTGCATGGGGCTCTGTACGGGCAGTTCCTCGGCCACCTCGAGCCCCAAACGTTCAATCTTTCGGAGTCGATCACGCTGTTCGTCGCGGTGATCGTGGGAGGCCTCGCCTCGGTCGAGGGGTCGATCTTGGGCGCGGCGTTCGTGATCCTGGTGCCGGCGCTCCTCAGCGAGACCCGGTGGCTCGTGCCGGTTCTCTTCGGCGCCACTATCATCGTGGTGCTCGTCTTCGAGCCGCTCGGCCTCGCCGGGCGCTGGCTCAAGACGCGCCTGTACTTCCAGCTATGGCCGTTCCGCTGACCTCATGACGAGGCTCTTCCAGTACGCGCTGACCGGCCTCTCGGCCGGCAGCCTCTACGCGCTTGTGGCGCTAGGGATCGTGCTCATCTACCGATCGACCCGCGTTCTGAACTTTGCGCACGGCGCGGTGGCCACCTTCGGCACCTTCGTGGCCTTCGCGCTCCTGACGTCAGGCTCGCCCTTCGCGGTCGCGTTCCCGGTGGCCGTTCTCGCGGGGGCGCTGATCGCCGTCGTCTTCTACTTCGTCGTGCTCGTGCCCGCCCAGCGCCAGGGCGCCACCCTCCTCAGCCAGGTGATCTTGACTCTCGGGCTGGCTCTCATCTTCGAAGGCGTGATCATCTACCGGTGGGGGGCAGAGCCGGACCGCCTGCCGTTCCCGCTGTCGGACACGAAGACGTGGCGTCTCGGACCCCTGTTCGTGAGCGAGCTGAGCGCCGGGACGTTCGCCGCGAGCGTGACGGCGAGCCTCCTGCTCTATCTCCTGGTCCAGCGGACTCGTCTCGGCCTGGCGATGCGGGCGGCGTCGGAGAACCTGCCCGCTGCGCAGACGCTCGGGATCCCTACGCGGCGCGTCCTCGGCATGGCGTGGGCGGTGGCCTCGGCCCTCGGTGTGCTCGCGGGGATCTTCCTGGCCCCGGCCCTGCTCCTCGACCCGTTCTTCATGCTCGATCCCTTCCTCAAGGGCTTCGCGGCGGCTGTCCTCGGCGGGCTGAATAGCCTGCCGGGTGCGGTGCTCGGCGGCGTGATCCTGGGGCTGGCCGAGAGCCTGACTGGCGCTTATCTGACGATCCAGTTCAAGAACACGCTGGCGTTCCTGGTGATCATCGTCGTCTTGCTGGTCCGGCCGGAAGGGCTCCTCGGTCGCGAGGTCAAGGAGCGGGTGTGACTCCGCGGATCTTGGTGGCCGGCGAGCTCACTCGGCCCTCGTCGGGCTTGGGCCTCGTCGAGCTAGGCACCATTCGGCTCGTGGGGTAGAATCGCCGGCATGGAGCGGCCGATCGCGTACGACAAGCTGGCGCGCGAGGACCGCTTCGTCCGGATGCGGGCCCGCCGAGTCGGCGAGATCCGGGCGGAGCAGGGCTTGCCGCTCATGCCGGACCTCTCGTCGATCGAGTCGATCCGGGAGCGCGTTCACGGGATCCTGGTCGGCGAGCTCCAGGCGATGGAGGGCGCGGGGCGCACGGTCTACGACTTCCCGGACGCGCCGTGGGAGTTCACGATGGACATGGCGCGCCAGACCTGGGACGAGTCGCGCCACGTCGAGGTGTTCAGCCGTTTGCTCGAGCACCTGGGCGGCTACATCGGTGAGTTTCCGGAGACGACGATCCTTTGGCGGTGCGCCTGTGCGGAGGACGCCGCGGCACGCGTGGCGGGTGTGAACCGCGGGCTCGAGGGGCTCGCCTGCGACGTGTTCGTCCAGCTGGTCGAGATCGCCCGGCGCCTCCCGGATCCGACGATCGCCCAGTCCGTCGACTACGTGCTGGCCGACGAGATCACCCACGTGCGGATGGGGTCCTACTGGCTGAACAAGCTGACGGAGGGCGATCCGGAGCGCCGTCAGCGAGCGGTCGAGTTCCAGGAGTCCATCGACGACCGGTTCAACCTCGCCGGCATGCGCCGGGAGGGACCCGCCGACCAGGTGCCGATCGCGATCGCGACCGAGTACCGGAGACTCGCTGGCTTCACCGACGAGGAGATCGAACGGCTCGTCAAGAGCACGCAGCGTAGTCCCGTCTACTAACCCGTGACCGGGGTCACGCCCTCGCCAGTAGACCAGCCCGGCCGCGAGCTGGCCGGCCACCTTGGCGTCGAAGCCACCGCCCGTCGCGTTCGCCACTATCGCTACGCGGAGGAGCGGATGATGCGCGTGATGGCCGGCTGGATCGCGCTCACTCCGGAGATCCCGGCGAAGCTGCTGTTCGGCCGCCAGGTGTGGGACTGTGCCCAGCACGCGGACCAGTGGGGCAAGCGCCTGCCCGAGCTGCGAGCCCCGGCGCAGGTGTCCGAGCCGGCCGGCCCGGAGTTCGTGCGCTTCATGGACGCGGTCGAGGGGCGCGAGGCCTGGGGGGAGACGATCGAGCGGCTGACCGGCGTGTACCGCGTCCTGAAGCCGCACCTCATCGCCGCCTACGCCGCCCACCTCGCTCGCGCCAACCTCGTGTACGAGCCCCCCACGCGGCGGATCCTGGAGCACTGCCTCGCCGACGAGCGGCGCCATGTGGCCGACGGGGAGGCTGTGCTGGACGCGCTCGTTCGCACCTCGGACGAGCGGGCGCGGGTCACGACCTGGCAGCGTGACCTGGGCGACAAGCTGGCCGGCTCCGACGGGGTGACCGGGAGCGTGGCATGACGGGGGTCCGGTTGGGTGAGGGGGCTGGACCCGAGCTGGCGGCCCGGGCCCACGCCCAGCGTATCGTCGAGCGAGACGCGCGGGCGCGCGAAGACCTGGTGCCCGGGGCCGAGGTGACGCCGCCGGACCTCGTCGAGTGGCTACTGGGTCACCCGTTCTCGAGCTTTGAGCTGGTCGCCCACGCTCGGATCGGAGCTCACCACATCTTCAAGACGAAGTTCGTCGGGCCGACGACGCTCGTCGTGCAGGCCCGCTGGGCGGTCGAGGCCGGCGGCCCCTGGCGCATCCGCGAAGCGGAGGTCGCGCGGGTAGAGGGTGGGCCGGCCGGCGTGCAAGCGCCCGCATCCCGGCCCGGGGAGGTCTGATCCTGTTCGGCACGGTCCTGATCGCCAACCGCGGCGAGATCGCGCTGAGGATCATCCGCGCCTGCCGGGGGTTCGGTATCCGCCCGGTTGCGGTGTACTCGGAGGCCGACGCCGACGCGCCCCACGTCCGGGCGGCCGATCGCGCATTCCCCATCGGGCCGGCACCCGCACGCGAGAGCTACCTCTCGATCGAGCGCGTGGTCGGGGCAGCGCGGGACGCCCGCGTGGATGCCGTCCACCCGGGCTACGGATTCCTGTCCGAGAACTGGCGGTTCGCCGAAGCCTGCCAGAAGGCCGGCGTCACCTTCGTGGGCCCGCCACCGGAGGTGCTGCGGACCATGGGCCAGAAGACCGAGGCGCGCCGGCTCGTCGCCCGAGCGGGTGTCCCGGTGCTGCCCGGTTCCGACGGCCCCGTCGCGAGCGCGGGGGCGGCGCGCGAGGTGGCCGACGCGATCGGCTATCCGGTCATGTTAAAGGCCGCCGCCGGCGGGGGTGGGATCGGCATGGCGCTCGTCCCCGGACCAGAGCGCCTCGAGGCCGCCTTCGCCGCGGCAGAGCGCCGGGCCGGATCCGCCTTCGGGGACGCGGCCGTGTACGTCGAGCGGGCCGTCGAGCGGCCCCGGCACGTCGAGGTCCAGGTCCTCGGTGACGAACACGGCACGCTGATCCACCTCTTCGAGCGCGACTGTTCGATCCAGCGCCGGCACCAGAAGCTCGTGGAGGAGTCGCCCGCGCCCTGTCTCGACCTCGACCTCCGTACGCGCCTCCACGCGGCGGGTCTGCGGGTGGCGGCGGCGGCCGGCTACCGGAACGCCGGAACGGTCGAGTTCCTCGTGGAGGGGGACCACTTCTACTTTCTCGAGATGAACACTCGACTCCAGGTGGAGCACCCCGTGACCGAGGAGGTCGTGGGGCGGGATCTCGTCGAGGCCCAGCTCCGTATCGCCGCCGGGGAGCGGCTCGGCTGGGCTCAGGCGGCCGTCGTAACGCGGGGCGCGGCGGTCGAGTGCCGGATCTACGCCGAGGACCCGGACCGGAATTTCCTCCCGTCGCCGGGCACCGTCACCGCCCTCGAGCTGCCAGACGGGCCGGGGCTTCGCCACGAGTGCGGTGTTGAGCCAGGGAGCGTGGTCAGCGTCCACTACGACGCGCTCTTGGCAAAGGTGATCGCGGCCGGCCGGGACCGGAACCAGGCGCTGGACCGGATGGCAGACGCCCTGGAGCGGTACAGAGTCGAGGGGGTGAAGACCACACTTCCCCTCCACCGGCGGATCCTCACGAGCCCGGCGTTCCGCGCCGGCGCGGTGCACACGCGGTTCCTCGAGGGAGGGCTCTAGGAGATGACCGACGACGTGCGCGCCCACATCACAGGCGTGGTGTTCCAAATTGTCGCTGGCGCGGGCAGCAAGGTCGGGGCGGGCGACGCGATCCTTATCCTGGAATCGATGAAGATGGAGATCCCAGTCGAAGCCCCGCGGGCGGGGGTCGTCCGGGAGCTCCGTGTGCGCGAGGGCGAGACGGTTCAGGAGGGTGACGTCGTCGCGACGCTGGAGTGATCCCGTGTGGAAAGCGAACCGGCCGGCCGGTCACCGGACCGGCCGGCCGGGGACACCGCGCGGGCGGGGCCAGGCCGCCCGCTAGTTCTCGACGAAGCTTCGGAGGCCGCGGGCGCGGAGCGGTGAGCGCAGCTTGCGGAGGGCCTTGGCCTCGATCTGGCGGATGCGCTCGCGCGTGACGTCGAAGCGCTGACCGACCTCCTCGAGGGTGTGCTCGCCCTCCTCGCCGATCCCGAACCGCAGGCGGAGGATCTGCGCCTCCTTCTCGGAGAGGCCCGACAGGGCACGTTCCACCTGCGCGGTGAGGTCGTCCGACAGGAGCGACTCCACCGGCGACGGCGTGCGCTTGTCCTCGAGGAAGTCCCCGAGGTCAGAGTCTTCCCCGATCGGCGTCTCGAGCGAGAGCGGCTTCTTGCACGACTCCAGGATCAGCCGCACCTTGCGAAGCGGCAGCGCGCTCCGCTTGGCCAGCTCCTCCGGAGTTGGCTCCCGACCGAGTTCCTGGAACAGGCCCCGGTTCACGCGCGCCAGTCGGTTGAGTGTCTCGATCATGTGGACCGGGATGCGGATTGTCCGCGCGTGGTCAGCGATCGCCCGCGTGATCGCCTGGCGGATCCACCAGGTCGCATAGGTCGAGAACTTGAACCCACGACGGTACTTGAACCGGTCCACGGCCTTCATGAGACCGATGTTGCCCTCCTGGATCAGGTCCAGGAGCGGCATGTCGTGGTTCAGGTACCGCTTGGCGATCGAGACGACGAGGCGCAGGTTCGCCTCCATCAGGGCCCTCTTCGCCTGGCGGACCTCGAACTCGCCTGCGTCGAGGTCACGCATGACCCCAACCGCGCGCCTGGCCGGCAACCCCAGCTCCGCCTCGAGCACCCGGGCGCGCTTGCGGAGCTCGCTCTTCGCCGCCTTGTCCCTCGCGACCTCGATCTGCTTCTGGAGCCCGGCCAGCTCGTGGGCGAGCGCGCGCAGGCGCCCGACCCAGCGGTCGACGACCATCGGCCTGAGCGGGAGGTCGCCCAGGAGGCGCACACGATCCTGGTGGTTCTGGGCCATCCACTCCTGGATCGCCTTGATCGTCGACTCCTTTCGGGCGCGCTTACGGGAGGCCTCGAGCTCTGCGACCTCCCGGTCCAGCCGACGAATCTGCGCGAAGACGTTCTGGACACGCCGGAGCTCGCTCTCCGTGAGCTCGGTGCCGTCCAGTGCCTCCAGATACTGATCGGAGTCGACCTCACGCTTCCGCAGCCGCTCGGCGAGGTCCATGAGCTGGCCCCGGACCAGCGGGACAGCCATGATCACCCGACGCACCCGCTCCTGGCCCCGCTCGATCTGTTGCCCGAGCCGGACCTCCTGCTCAGAGTTCAGCAGGGGAATGCGGCCGATCTCCCGCAGATAGAGGCGGACCGGATCCTCGGGGCTGAGGCTCTCCTCGGCCGGCTCGTCGTCTTCCTCGGCTCGGTCGTCGTCCTCCGGGGGTCCCGTCAGGCTGTCCTCGGTCTCGACCGCGGGGGGAAGGTCGAGGCTGTGGAGGACCTCTTCCACCTTGTCCGCGGGAATGAGCTCCCCGGGAGGCTGGTTCAGCCCCTCCTCGGCCTTGGGCTGTCCAAATCTGGACACGGCCACCGAGGAGTTACGGTCATGCGTGGCACCACGCTGGAGCATCATCACCTTCCTTCGGTTCCTGGAACGAACTGATACCCCGTCCTGCACCCACTATGAGACGGACGAGGGGCCCGGAAAGTTTCCACGCGGGCCTCTTTTTTCAACGCTCCCATCTTCGTTCATGTGACGGTCCCGAAGAGCCTGTCGATTCGGACAAAACATCCTACGCTCCCGAGAAGGTGACCCTCGGGGGGACAGTCCAGCCCGACTACCCCACTGTCCAAATGCAAACGGCCGGCCGGCCGAGGCCCCCGGGGCCCGGTCCGGCCGGTGTGTTACCATGCCGCCGCCGACCATGCGCGCAGAGATCGTGAGTGTTGGCTCGGAGCTCCTCCTGGGCCAGATCGTCGACACCAACGCCGCTTTTGTCGCCAGACACCTGGCCGCGCTCGGGCTCGACCTCTTCCACAAGACCACCGTCGGCGACAATCTCGGCCGGGTGGCCGCCGCGCTCGAAACGGCGCTGGGGCGGGTCAATGTCGTGATCACCACCGGAGGCCTCGGTCCGACCGAGGACGATGTCACCCGGGAGGCCGTGGCACGGGCGACCGGCCGGGAGCTCGAGTTCCACCCCGAGCTCCTCGACCAGATCGAGACGTTCTTCCGGGTCCGGGGTCTCCCGCTGTCACCCTCGAACCGGAAGCAGGCGTACGTCCCCCGGGGCGCGATCCCGCTCCCCAACCCGGTCGGGACCGCCCCCTGTTTCATCCTCGAGGAGGGCACCCGCACCCTCATCGTCCTCCCCGGCGTGCCCCGCGAGATGGAGTACCTGCTCCGCACCGCGGCCCTCCCGCACATCCGTTCACGCTATGGCCTCCAGGCGGCGATCGTGTCCCGGCTCGTGCGCGTGGCCGGGCTCGGGGAGAGCCGGGTGGGGGAGCTCCTGGCTGACCTCATGGCCAGGGCCGCAAACCCCACGGTCGGGACGATGGCCCATCCAGGTCAGGTCGACGTCCGGATCGCCGCGAAGGCGCCCGACGAAGCGGCGGCACGCGCCCTGATCGCGCCCGTCGAGGCCGAGATTTGTGCCCGGCTCGGCGACGCCGTGTTCGGGACGGACGGCGAGAGCCTGGAGGGTGCCGTCGCGGCCCGGCTGGCCAACCCGGGCCGGACGCTCGGACTCGTCGAGGTGGGAACCGGCGGTCTCGTGTCGGAGCGGCTCACGAGTGTGTCCGGGATGACGGGCCGGCTCGAGTCCCTGGTGGCGAGTCTCGACGGCGCGCGACGCCGGCTGGGCGTGCCGTCGGGGTCAGCGGCCGACCTGGCTCGCGCGGTCCGGGCCTGGGCCGGGACGGATGTCGGTGCGGCCGTGGTGATGGCGGCCGCCGAGGAGGATGGGCCGAACCCGGTCTATCCCACCCAAATCGGGGTGGCGACCGCCGAGGGCGTCCGCGAGGCCGAGCATCGCCCCGGCGGGGATCTTCGCCAGGTCCGCCTCCGTGCCGTCGTCCTGGCGCTCGACGGTCTCCGTCGTGCGCTGTCCGGACCAGTCTGACCGGATCTCGTCGCTTGGCCGGCGCCGTCAGCGTCGAGGAGGCAATCGGACGCCTGGAACCGGGCATGCGCGTCCTGCTCCCGCCCGGCTGCGGTGAGCCCACGCCCCTGATCGACGAGGTCGTCCGCCAGGCCAAGCGCCTCCAGCCGCTCACGCTCATGGGCGGGCTCCATCTGAGCGGGCACCCGTTCTGCGCCCCGGAGCACCATGGGCGTCTCCGCTGGGTGACCTTTCACGCGATGGCCGCCCTCCGCGACGCTCTCGCGCGTGGGCAGGCGGAGTTCGTGCCGCTTCGCTATTTCGATGCCCCGTGGGCGTTCGGACCCGCCGGGCCCTGGGCGGCCGACGCGGTCCTAGCGCAAACGGCGCCGCCCGACGACGCCGGCCGGCTTTCGTTCGGCGTGTCTACTAGCTACCCCCTGCCAGTGGCGCGCGCGGCGCCGCTGGTGATCGTGGAGGTCAACCACCAGATGCCTCGCACCCTGGGGGACAGCACGATCACTCTCGATCGCGTCGGGGCCTGGGTCGAAACCGACCGGCCGCTGGTTCGGTATCCCTCGCCCGAGCTCGGGGAGCTGGAGCGGCGGATCGCGACTCACGTCGCCGAGCTCGTGCCGGACGGCGCCACCATCCAGGTGGGCATCGGTGCGACGCCCGAGGCCGTCGTCTCGGGACTGGCGGGACACCAGGACCTCGGCGTCCACTCGGCGCTGTTCGACGCGATGCTACCGCTCCTCGAGGCGGGCGTGATCACCGGGGCGCGGAACCGCCGGCACCCCGGCTGCCTCGACCTCGGCGAGATCATGGGCACCGAGCCGCTGTTCCGCTGGGTGCACGAGAACCCGCGCGTGTACATGGAGTCCTCGACGACGATCCACGATCCCCGGGTCGTCGCCGGCCTCGAGCGCTTCGTCTCGATCAACTCTGCGATCGAGATAGACCTGATGGGGCAGGTGAACGCCGAGGCACTCGGCGAGCGCCAGGTGGCGGGGATCGGGGGTCAGTTCGACTTCGTGGCTGGGGCGGCCCTGGGCGGGGGCCGGTCGGTGATCGCGCTGCCCTCGACCGGGCGGCGCGGAGAAGTTTCCCGCATCGTGGGACGGCTCGCGGCCGGGACTCCGGTCACGACGCCGCGCCACCTCGTCGACTGGGTCGTGACGGAGTTCGGACGTACCGAGCTGCGGGGGCTGAGCGACGAGCAGCGCGCCCGCGAACTTACCCGCCTCGCCGACCCACGGTTCCGCGAAGGGCTCGACCGCGAGTGGCGGTCGCGCCGTCAGGTTTTCTGATGTGCTCGGATCCCGGCAAAGACCTCCTCGTTTGTGGGGAAGCGATAGGTCTCGTCCTTCGAGTAGATACGCTTGCCGTCGAGCGTCACGTCGAACACACCACCGTGCCCGCTCTGGAGGCTAGCGGTGACCCCGAACTCTTTCTTGATGGCGGCCTGCAGACTGGAGGCCTGGGGGTAGTAGTCTCATTCGGTACAGTAGGTGATCTGGATGTTCACGCGTGTTCCTCCTTTCCGGCCCAGCTCCAGCTGTTGGGCCGCTTCGATGATATCAGACGTCACGGGACACAGGACGCCAATCGGCGGCGTCTGGACGGGGAGGTGCCGTGGCCACGGTCTGCGTGATCGGGAGCTCCAACCTCGACTTCACGGTATCCGTGCCGCGGCTTCCGGGCGTCGGGGAGACCGTGTCGGGCGGGACGCTCGTGACGTCGCCCGGCGGCAAGGGCGCGAACCAGGCGGTCGCGGCGCGTCGGCTGGGCGCCGACGTTGCGTTCATCACCCTCCTCGGGGCCGATCCGATGGGGGACCGCCTCGCGGACGCACTGGCCGAGGCCGGCCTCCCGCCCGGACCGATCGGACGCACGACCGACGCGCCGACGGGCGTCGCGCTGATCGCGGTCGACCCAGAGGGGCGCAACCAGATCGCGGTCGCGCCGGGCGCGAACCACCGGCTCACGCCGGATCGTGTGCGGAACCACGCGGCCCTCGTGGCGAGTGCCGAGGTCGTTCTCCTCCAACTGGAGACGCCGATCGAGACCGTGCGCTGGGCGCTCGCGGAGGCCCGGCGCTGCGGAAGGCGCACGGTGCTCAACCCCGCGCCCGCGAGGGTCCTCCCGCTTCCTGCCGATCTCTTGCCGCTGGTAGACTACCTCACGCCCAACGAGACCGAGGCGGGGCTGCTCACGGACCGCGAAGTCCGGAGCGCGGAGGATGCGGAGGCGGCGGGCCGAGCGCTCGTCGCCCGGGGCGTGTCCACGGCGGTCGTGACACTGGGCGCGGCGGGCGCGGTCGCCGTCGGAGCGACCGGCGCCGTCCGGGTGGCGGGCTTCCCGGTGGAGGCGATCGACACGGTGGGAGCCGGCGACGCCTTCAGCGGTGCGCTCGCGGCCTCGCTGGCCGCGGGCGCGCCTGTCGAGGATGCGCTCCTCGTCGCGAGCGCGACGGGGGGCCTGACGTGCACGCGGCGGGGCGCGGTCGATGCCATGCCCACACGGGAGGCGGTCGTCGCGCTGATGAAGCAGCACGACCGGTGGCCGAGGTCGGCCTGGCTGAGGGGTTGGACCCGATGACGGCACGCGGCATCTGACCGGAACGGAGGAGGGCTCGCATGGCCCCGGAGACGCCGACGATCCTGACCGCATGGGCGGACGGCGTGGCCACGCTCACGCTGAACCGGCCGGAGGTCCGCAACGCACTCGACATGGCGATGCGCCGCGACCTCGAAGCCGCGCTCGCCGCGCTCGACGGGGACGCGGACGTCCGGGTCCTGGTGGTCCGCGGCGCCGGCGAGCACTTCTCCTCCGGCGGCGACGTCAAGTTGATGCGCGACAACACCATGACGGCGGCGGAAGGGCAGTCTCGGGTCGAGGCCATCAATCGCGCCATCATGGCCCTGGCGCGGTTCCGTGCGCCCACGATCGCCATGGTCGATGGGGCTGCCGTCGGCGCCGGCTGCAATCTCGCCCTGGCGTGCGACCTAGTCGTGGCGTCCGACCGGGCGCGCTTCGGGGAGGTCTTCGCCCGGATCGGCCTGATCCCGGACGCGGGGGGCACCTACTTCCTGCCGCGCCGGGTCGGACTCGCCCGGGCGAAGGAGTTGGTCTTCACGGCGGACATTATCGAGGCGCGCGAGGCGGAGCGGATCGGGCTGGTCAACCGGGTGGTGCCGGCGGTCGAGCTCGAGAGGGAGACCCTTGCCCTCGCGCGGCGGATCGCTGACGGGCCGCCCCGGGTGCTGGCCGCGGCGAAGGCGCTCCTCGACCGCGCTCCGGGCCTCGATCTCGAGTCGGCCCTCCACTGGGAGGCGCTCACGCAGGGGGCAATGATCGCGGCCGCCGACCATCGCGAAGGCCTCCGCGCATTCTTCGAGAAGCGGCCGCCCCGGTTCACGGGCGCATAGCTGAGGGTCGGGCGCAAGTTCCCGCCGCGGAAGGGATTCCCAATCCTTGACAGCTTTCGAGAGCGGGTAGTAGGCTGGCGGCGGTTGTAACCTACCGATCGCGAAAGGCAGCCATGCGCAAGGCGAAGATCATCGGGACAGGTATGGCGGTGCCCGACTGCGTGGTGGACAACCACCTGCTTGCGCGCTGTTTCACTACCTCCGACGAGTGGATCACTCAGCGCACCGGTATCAAGGAGCGCCGGGTGTTGCCGAGCACGTATCGCTTCCTGCTGAAACTCGCCGAGGCGCCCGACAAGACAGCCTACATTCGCGAGGTGTACGAGCGAGGCGTCGACGGGAGGATCGACGCGGACCTCACGCCGGCCGACCTCGGGCGCGAGGCGTCCGAGATGGCCCTCAAGAGCGCGGGGGTCCAGATCGACGACATCGACTTCATCATCGCCACCACGACGGTCCCCGAGTACGCATACCCCCACACCGGGGCCGTCATGTCGGCGAAGTTCGGTCTCACCTCGACGCCGGTGCTCAACCTCCAGCAGGGGTGCTCAGGGTTCGTCTACGCCTTGGCAGTGGCCGACGCGTTCATCCGGATCGGCACCTATCGACGGGTGCTGGTGGTCGGCGCCGAGGCGCTGTCGACGATGCTCGAGTACTCGGACCGGGGCCGGGACATGGCCGTCCTCTTCGCGGACGGAGCCGGTGCCGTCGTGCTCCAATCGGTCGACGCCAGCTCACGGAGCGGGTTCATCTCGCACCACCTCCACCAGGACGGCACGATACTCGACAAGCTCTTCGGCGAGATCTACGGCGCTTCGACCTATCCGATTGTTTCCAAGAAGAAGATCGACGACGGGCGGGCCAAGCCCTTCATGAACGGCCGGGCCGTCTTCTCACACGCTGTGAGGCGCTTCAAGGAGGTCATGCGCGAGGCGCTCGAGGCCAACGGCCTGACGCCCGAGGATGTCGACTTCTACCTCTTCCACCAGGCCAACCAGCGGATCCTCGACGCGATCGCCGAGCACGCCAAGATCCCGGAGCACAAGCTGTTCAACAACGTGCACAAGTACGGGAACACCTCGGCGGCCTCGGTACCCATTTGCATCCACGAGGCCTTCACTGCCGGGCGGATCCGGGAGGGCGACCTCGTCCTCACCGCGGCCTTCGGCGCGGGCTTCGCCTGGGGGGCCTCGCTTTTCCGCTGGTAGGCCAAGCGCCGCCGCCAGGCGACGGCAGATCAGGACGTGGTGCCTCCGGTTTCGGTGCCGCCCGTCCCGCGCGTCGTGCTCTAGCAGGTCGAATCCGCCGTCAGGCCCGCCTCGAACACGACCGTGACGGCGCCATCGGTCGACACGGCCTGGCCGCGCCCGTCGCGCCCCCGGAACGTGAGCTCCGCCACCGCGGACGTCCCCGCGCTGCCCTTCACCCCAGCCGGCACCAGGATGACGGAGAACGTGGCGGTGTTGCCACCGAGGGTTCCCATGGTGACAGTGCCCGCCGGCACCAAGACCGCGGTCCCGAAGGTGAAGGTCCGGCCGTTCACCGACAGGGTATAGGACTGGATGGTCACGTTGTCGAGCGAGGTCGGTGTGGCGAACGTCGGGTTCTTGAGGTTGTTGCGGAGGGTGACGCAAGCCCTCGTGGTCGTCGTCTGGTCAGTGGACGACGGGACGCTCGAGACGATCGGGCCTGCGCTGGGAGGGGTAGTGGGGGCCGGTGTAGTTGTCGGGGGGGTGAGCGAGAATCCGTCGACGGTCAGGAAGATGAACGCGCTCCCACTCTGACCAGAGCCCCCCTCGCAGGCTGCGAGGAGGGTCGCGATGGCCAGGGCCGTGACAGGGTGGCGGGCGCGGGCCGACCAGAGGCGGAGGCGAGTGGCGAGCGCGAGCAGGGCCTCGCTCATGGCGTTGCCGGCGGCAACTCCGGCCGGAGGATGCTCGGGTGGATACGCAGGTCTCGCTCCAGGGCCGGACGCTGTCCGCGCACCTGCTGGTAGACGTCCTGGCCCTCGGTTGGGTCCCCGATCACGCGGGGGGTGATCAGCAGCAGCAGCTCGGTCCGCTCCATTCGATCGATCGTGGCGCCGAACAGGAAGCCGATGACCGGGATCTTCGACAGCCAAGGGATACCCTGCTTCGTGCCGGTCCGTCGGGTCCGGATCAGCCCTCCGAGCACCAGCGTCTGGTTGTCGCGGAGGACCACGGACGTCTCGGCCTCCCGCTTGATGATGTCCGGCGAGAGGCTCGGGGGCCGCGGGTCGCCCACGTCGTTGACCGTCTGCTTCACGTCGAGGGCGACCACCCGCTTGTCGCTGATGCGGGGCGTGACCGTGAGGATGATGCCGGCGTCCCGATACTCGACGCTCTGGGTGAGGACTTGCGAGGGGACCTGCTGCTGCTGGACCACCTGCCCAGTGGCCGTCGACGTCGAGACTTGCTGCTGCGTCACGATGGGCACCGAGCTCGACACGTTGATGACGGCTTTCTTGTTCTCGGAGGTCATGATCGTTGGGCTCGAGAGCACGGTCAGCTGGCCATAGTTCGCGTAGAGGTTGAGAAGCCCGAGGAATCGGTCGGTCTCGAACAGAAGGAAGCTCAACCCCGCCACTGGCGGCACGGCCACCCCCGCGAAGGGCAGGGTCGCCGTTGGCGATGAGCCCGGGAGCGCCGACGGCGGCCCCACGTCGACGCGCGACACCGTGCCGACGTTGTAGGGCTGACCGCCGACCTTGACGTTGCGCTGGCTCCGGAGCGTCCACTCGAGACCGAGGCGGTTCTCGTCGTTCAGCGCAACCTCGGCCACGAGCACCTCGATGAGGACCTGCTTCGGTGTCCGGTCGAGCTTCCGGATCGTGTCCTCGATGAGCGGCCAGTTGCGAGGGAACGTCGTGACGATCAGGGCGTTGTTGGGCTCGTCGGCGACGACCCTGACCTGACCCTCGACCACGCTCGGCTCGACGTCGCTCCCGGTCGCGACGACGGCCACGACCCCTGGAGGCGGGACGACCGGGGGCGGCGGTGTGCTCGCGGGGCCCCCGTAAGCCCCGGTCCCCGTTTGGGGCTCGCGGCGTTCGGCGCGCGCTACACCCTCACCGGGCTTCCCGAAGATCTCGGTCAGCGTCGTGGCCAGCTCCTTGGCCTTGACGTTCTCCACGTAGTAGACGAAGACGCGCTTGTTGGCCTGGGTGTCCACGTCGAGCTGAGCGGTGAGCTTGGACGCGAGCTCCACGTCGGCCCGCCGCCCGGATACGACGAGCGCGTTCGTGCGCTTGTCGGCGAGGATCAGGGGAGGGCGGTCCCCCGAGTCGGCGGCGGCTGCCGGCGCGCCCGGCGGCGTGGGCGGCACGCCGGGGCGCGGGGGAGCTGGCGCGGGCGCAGGCACCTGGACCACCGAGGTGCGAACGCGCCGGCCGGTGAAAAACTCGTTCAGGATCCGCGACAGCTCGACCGCATCGGCAAATCGGACGGGGATCAGCCGGAGCTCGTCGGTCGCGACCTCCACATCCAGCACGTTCACGATCTGGAGGATACGGGCCACGTTGGCGGCGGTGTCGGTGATGATCAGCAGGCTGCCCTGGACGACGAGGTTGCCGCCCTGGACGAACGGCCGCAGCGTCGCGGCGACCCGGTCCGCCGGAGCGTACTGGAGCGGCACGATCTGGGTGATCACCTCGTCGTCGCGCCGGGTCGGATCCACCTGCGCGCCGATGACGGTGGGCAGCGGCCGCTCGCGAACGGCCGTCGTCGGCAGGATCTTGTAGAGATTGCCGGAGCGGATGGCCGTGACGCCGTTGACCTCGAGCACGGCCAGGAGGACGTTGAAGACCTCGTCTTCCGGGATCCGGCCCGAGGTCTGGATGGTGACCTTCTTCCCGGCGACGCCGGGGCCGATCGTGTAGTTGAACCCGGCGATCTCGCTCGCCGCCTGGATGACGGCCTCGATGTCGGCGTTGTCGAAGTTGAGGACGATTTGCCGTCCCGGCCGCGGCGGCGGCGTTATCGGCCGGCCCGCGATAGTCTGGCCCGTCGTCCCCCGCCCCGGAGCCGTCGCGGGCGCGCCCGGGGACGCCTGGGCCGGCGGGGCACTCTCCACCGCTGGACGAGGCGGGACGCTCGGCATGGCGACCGGCTGGTCCGCCTGTGTCGGTGCCGTCGGCGCCGTCGTCACGGTCACCACCGGGGCCTTTGGGCCAGGCGGGGGCCCGCTGGCTCCCGGCCCTGCGCATGCGCAGAGGACAGCGAGACCTAAGATCCCGATCCGGAGGCGCGCCAGCTTCTCGATCACTCCTCCTCGGTCGGCTGTTCCGGTCCTTCTGCGCTCGGTGGCGACGCGGGCGGCACGAGTACGCGCGGCCGCCCGGGAGTACGAAGCCCCGGACCTGGCGGGGGCACCGGTACGGTTACCGGTGGTCGGCCAACCGCCGGCCGGCCCGCTCCGCCTTCCGGCGATTGTACGCTGGCGGGCGCGGTCTGACGAGGCTTCGAAGGGTCATAGAGTAGCACCTCGAAGGTCTCCCCACCCCGACGAAAAACCACCCGGTCGGACTTGATCTGCTCGAGGCGGGCATCCCCCACGAGGTCCCCCACCGAATACGCGAAGACCCGCCGTCGCTGGGCATCCTCCAGATAGGCGCGGTCCCGTCCCTCCGGGAGCAGCACGATCCCGTAGAGTCGCGGCTTGGGCGCGGGTGGAGCAGGCGCCCCAGTTCCAGTGGCGGGACGGGTTGGCTCCGGCGCGGTCTCGGTCCGCGTCGGGCTGAAGAGATTTCGCTCGGCGACGGCGGCGTAGGCCGTGAGCGGAGGCCGAGGCGGGGCGGCCGCCGGTGAGCTGGGGGCCTCGGCCGAAGTCGCTGGCGGTGCCTCCGCCGGCGCCGTGGGGGGGCGCGTCCCCCAGGCCTCGTAGAGACGCACCCCGAGGAAGGCGGCGGCCACCAGCAGGACACCGTCTAGAAGCAGAAGGAGGCGTCGCGCCACGGGTCAGCCTCCAGACCGCGCCGGTGGTGCTGTAGCCGGGCGGGGCTGGGCGCCCGCCCCCGCCGCTGCCGGGATGAAGCCGCTCAGCGCGATCGTCGCCGACAGGTCCCGCGTCGCGCCCGTTGCGGGGGCACGCACCTTGAGGTCGGTCAGTGCGAGCAGGACCGGAGCCTCCTCGAGCCGGTGGAGGAACGTCGTCAGTCCACGGATCGGGCCGGAGAGCGTGACTTCGACGGGCACCTCCGCGTAGCCCCCGCGATCCACCGAAGCGAGGATCCGCTCGCTGCGGACCTCGATGCCCGCCTCTTGCGCCGTCGTCTTGACCAGCTTCTGGAGCTCCGACGCCGCGACGGGCGCCTTGTCGCCGGCCAGCAGCCGACCCTGGCGCTGAGCGATCTCCGCGCGGAGCACCCCCAGCTCCCGGCCATAGGCCTCCGACCTGGCGACGAGGCGCTCCTGCCGGACGAGGAGGCCGCGCCGGGCGACGACCAGCTCGCGCGTGGCGGCGTGCCTTTCGATCAGGGGCTCGGCGACGTAGACGTACCCCGCCACGCCGATCCCGAGCAGCCCCGCGAGGACGAGGAGTAGGCGCTCGCGCGGACGGAACGCCGGCATCCTAGCGCCCTCCTCCGCGTCGCTCCCAGGCGGCGCGAAGCCGGAACTGCTCGCGGTCACGGCCCTTCGTCACCGGCGACGTGAACTCGACCCGCTCGAGTCCCGGCGAGGCCTCGAGCAGCGGGATGAGCTGGGACGCGGCATTGGCGAAGCCGCCCAGCTCGAGCCCGTTGCGGTCGACGGAGAGGTTCGTCAGCCACGCGTCGGCGGGCAGGGTGTCGGTGAGCTCTTGGAGCACCGGCAGCGGATGGAGGCCCTGCTCTTCGAAGCCGCGTAGGGTCGTCAGCTCGCGCCGAGCGCGCTCCACCTCGGCAGCGAGCCGCTCGGCTCGCTGGACCTGGGGGGCGAGGCGGGCGATGCCGGCCTCGAGGGCCGCGAGGGCACGCCGCTCCTTGATGAAACTCACCGCGGGGATCGCGCCGCCGATCCCGAAGGTGACGAGAGCGAGCGCAGCGGTGGTGGCCAGCGGCCAGGGGAACGGGCGAGGGCGAAGCTCGTCAGGCAAGAGGTTCGCCACCGGGACCCTCCGGCCGGGGCGCTGGAGCGCGACCGCCAGAGCGGGCAAGCTCGCGCCTTCGACTGACGCGAAGCCGGGCGGGGAGTCGATTCCGACGCGCACTGGCAGTGACTCGACCCCGAACGCCGGAGGAGGGAGCCCCCCGACGACGACCTCCGCAACCTCACGCCGGTCCGTCTCCGGCAGTGCCGCCAGCGTCCGGCCGAGCTCGGCCTCGAGCGCGTGCGCGCGGGCGTCCGCGTCCGCCGGCACAGGGAACGCCCGGCTCCCTACGACCCGCCCGCGGACAACGACGGCCAGCTCTGCATCGGCCGCCTCCAGCCAGAGGACGATTCGTCCGGGGGTCGGGTCGCCGGCCAGGAGTCGGGCGAGGCCGTGGATGGTGACGTCCACGAGCCGTGGCACGAGGCCGGCATCCCGGAGGAGCTGGCGGACCGGCTCCTGGCTTCGCCGCTCGACGGCCACGAGGAGGACGCGCACCGGCCGACCGGCTCCGCTCTCCAGGATCTCGAAGTCGAAGAGGGCGTCGGACGGGGGAAAGGGCAGATGACGCTCGAGCTCGAATCCGACCATGCGCCGGAGATCCGCGCCGGGAACAGCCGGCAGCTCCACTGCCTTCGCGACCACGGCACGCCGAGGGAGGCCGACCTGAGCGCGCCGGGCCCGGACCCCAGCCTCCTGAAGCTGGCGCCGGATGGCCCCCGCCGCGTCGTCGTCAGCCGGGACGCTGAAGGCCGCGACCAGCCGCCGGGCGCCGAATCTCCGCCGGAGGGCGACCACGTCGACCTGTCCGTCCCGGAGCGCGAGTCCGACGAGATCCGTCACCCGGCTACCCTATCGGACGGCCTTCGGCCTGTCACGCCCTGTGGGCTCACGACGCCGGACCTCGCCCGGACCGATCGGAACCGGCCGCCGGTGTCGCCGTCGCCGGTCGTGAAGCCTCGGACCAGCGCCAGGCGAACGGCACCGCCTGGACCTGTCCCGTTCCGGTCTGACGCCCGACGACCGCAGTGAGGACACGGCCCGCCGGCGTCGGGCCGCCGGCCCACGCCTCGATGCGGAAAATGTCTGAGCTCGTCCGCTGGTTCCCGCGTCGGAGCCCGGGCGGGAGGCTGGTCAGATCCGGATACGGGCGGCGTCCCACGAGGGTGTCCACCTCCGCCGGGGCGAATCCGAGCGCCCGCAGCACGATGGGGCTTGCCGTATTCAGGTTGACCGCGCCGGTGCCGAAGACGGTGAGATACTCGGCCAGACCGGGGACCTCCGGGCGGCCGTAGAGCAGCTCCCGGGTGACCCCCCGCACCTGGAGGAGCTCGTCGACGCTGGTGAAGTCCCCGTTCTTCGACCGGTACGGGACGGGCAAGCTGAGGTAGTAATCGCTCTCCGCCCCGTTCAGGCGATGCTCCTCGTTCGGATCGCGCCAGTCCTGGATGGAGTCGACGATCACGTCGCGCGCGGACTTCTCGACGCCGGCTTCCTTGAGAAGCCGGTCCAGGACCACCTGCGTCGCCCGGTTCAGGTTGAGCCGCGCGCTCTCGTCGGTGAGCCGGTACGACAGCCGTCCCGGGTCGACGCGGACATCGAGCCGCTCGGGCACCGCAGGGGTACCGAGTCGCGTGCGGCGGAACGCGAGCACGCCGTTGACGTCGAGCTCGTGCCCCAGGGCATCGGGCAGGATCTCCGCGACCGCTCGCTGGTACGCGGCCTCGGCGAGCCATGTCTCGGAGATGGCAGAGCGGAAGTTCCTCGCGGTCACCGCCTCCAGGCGCATCGCCTGGGCGAACTCCGCGACGATCGTGAGGAGGAGCCCGAGGAGCAGCAGTACCATGATCAACGCGACTCCCGCGTCGCTCGGGGCCCGGTCGTGATGGGCGCCTCGGGTCACCGGGCCCGCTTTCCCAGCGGCAGAGCGACGACGACCGCCGGCACCGCCCGGACGAGGCCGCCGATCGCGAGCTCGAGCCGCACCGCCGTCGGCAATCCGCCAGCCTCGCGGCCGTCCCACCGCTCCTGCCACGCGCCCGCCGCGTCCCGATAGGCGAGGCTGAAGCGCGTGACCGACCGGGACAACACGCGCTCGGACCCCGGCGTGAACGGCTCGTCGGAGGGCACGAGCCGCTCGATGAGCCGGAGCGCATCCTCCCCCTTCCGGCCGAGGACGACGGCATGGAACGGAGCCACCGGGGCGTCCAGCATGAGCGGCGGCGCGTTCGTCACGAAGCGAACTTCCTCCGGCTCCCCCTCGAACAGCACGACGCGCTCCGGGTTCAGGCCCAGGCGGCCCTGGTAAGGGGACGCGCCGGCGAGGGCCTCGCTGATCAGTTCGACGAGCGCGCGACCTTCCTGCTGGAGGTCTACCCGCCGTTGCCCAGCTTCCCAGGCACGGAGGCCGACGCGCAGCGCGGCGGTGGCCAGGAGGACGACGACCGCGAGGATGGACACGGCGAGCATGACCTCGACGAGCGTGAAGCCCCGACCGTCGGCACGGAGATTCCCCCGGAGCGCGCGCCGGCTCACGAGCCGATCTGCCAGGCGCGGAGGGTGACGAGCTCGAAGCGGCGGCTCTGTCCCCACCGAACCTCCACGTTCACTCGCGCGAGGCGGATCCGGATCGCGTCGGGGGTGTTGGGCTCGACGGGCAGGAGCGCGGACTCGAGCGTCACCCGACGGGTCCAGCGGTACGGGCCCTCCGTGCCCTCGGTCACGTCCTCGGTGAGGGGGCCCGGCTCGAGGTCGGCGAGCTTCGCGCTGGCGAGTAGCGCGGCATCGGCGTGGTCACCCGCGGCCCGGGCCAGGCGGAGCCCGCCCCCGAAGAGCTGCAGGACGGCCACGACCGTGGTGGCCAGGACGACGAGAGCCACGAGGACCTCGAGAAGCGTGAAGCCCCGGTCGTGCGTACGGGAACCGACCACTGATGGCATGCGCCGGCTCACGGTACCGGGACCGCGACGGCCACCCGCCCAGTCACCCCGTGGACCTCGACGACGAGGCGGCGACCACCCGGGCCCTCCACCACCCAGCGTGCGTCGCGGACCAGGCCGCGCGGGGAGAACGTGAGGGTCTCGCCGCCCTCCGTGGCCTCGATGCGGAAACGGTCGGGCAGGTCGACCCGGCGCAACGCCTCCTCGGTTCCATCCCACGCGAGCGCGGCGCTGTGGCGGTTCGTCTGAAGCGAGACCCGTGTCGGTCGCCGGTGCGTGACAGCCTGCTGCCGGGCCTCGCGGAGCAGCGAGGCCACGCGCCCGGCTCCCGCCCGGAGCTGAAGGTTGTCGCTGCCGCGACGGATCGACGGCAGGGCGAAAGCCGTCGCGGTAGCGAGCACCGCGAGGACGACGACGAGCTCCATGAGGGTGAGCCCCCTCGCGTCGCGCCCCGGACCGTGGGGGCTCACCGGGTCTTGCCCTCGCTCCAGCTCGTCACGTCCGTAGCCTCGCCATCCCCGCCGGGGGCACCGTCTGAGCCCAGCGAGGCGAGGTCGTACTCACCGTGCTCGCCGGGGCTCCGGTACTGATACGGGGCGCCCCACGGGTCCCGGGGGACGTCTTTCTTGAGGTATGGGCCCTCCCAGCCGGGCGCGTTGCCGGGGCTCTGCTGGAGAGCCTGGAGCCCTTCCTGAGTGGTCGGGTAGCGTCCGACGTCGAGCTTGAACTGGTCGAGGGCCGCCCCCAGGAGCTCTATCTGCACCCGGGCCGCCGCCTGGCGAGACTGACCGACCCGCCCGAACAGGCGTGGACCGACGAGGCCGGCGAGGACGCCTAGGATGATGACGACGATCAGGAGCTCGATGAGCGTGAACCCGGCTTGATCGAGGGCGAACGGCCTCCGTCGCCGTGTGGGGCACGGGGCAGAGGGCGGGCGGCCGGGCCGTCGCGGGATGGGCATCGGGGACCTCACAGGGGCAGCTCGTTCACGCTCAGGATTGCGAGGAGGATCGCGAGCACGATCGTGAGCACTACCGCGCCCAGCACGACGATGATGGCGGGCTCGAGCGTCGCCACCAGGCGGCGGACCGCGACGCGGACCTCGCGCTCGTAGGTGCCGGCGACCCGCCCGAGCATGTCGTCGAGCCGACCGGTCTCCTCCCCCACGCGCACCATGTGGACGACCAGGGAGGGGAAGACGCCCGTCTCGGCCATCGGCCGGGCGAGCCCCTCCCCGCGCTTGACGCCGCCGTGGACGGCGGCGAGCGCGCCCGAGATCACGCGGTTCCCGGCCCCCTCCCGGGCGACGTCGAGCGCGCCGAGCAAGGGCACCCCGGACGAGAGCAGCGTGCCGAGCGTTCGGATCGCGCGCCCGACCTCGACCTTTCGCAGCACCTCGCCCGCGATCGGGAGGGCGAGGAGTCCCGCGTCGAGCTGGAGCCGACCGGCTTCGGATCGGGCCACGGCCTGCCAGACCACGGCCACCACGAGCACCGCCGCGGCGATCGCCCACCAGTACGTGACGACCACCTCGCTCGCGCCGAGGACGAGACGCGTGGGCAGAGGGAGGGTCTGGCCGAGGTCCGCCAGGATGACCGCGAAGCGCGGCAGGACGAAGGTCAGCAGGAAGATCACCGCGCCCGTGCCCACGACGAGAAGCAGTGCCGGGTAGATCAGGGCCGAGACGATCGCCTCGCGGAGTTCCCGCGCTCCCTCCAGATGCTCGGCGAGCCGGCGGAGGGCGATCTCAAGGACACCACCACGCTCGCCGGCACGGACGGTGTTCACGTAAAGGCGCGAGAACGGGCGGGGCTGGTGGCGAGCCAGCGCGTCGGCGAGCGTCGATCCCGACCGGACGCTCTGCGTCACGTCCTGCACGATCCGCCGGAGCCGCCGGCTGGCGGCCACGTCACCCAGGACGACCAGGGCCCGCTCGAGCGGCAGGCCCGCCTCCACCAGGGTGGCGAGCTGCTGCGTGAAGTCGAGGACGTCGCGCGAGGGCACGCGCGGCGCGCCGAGCAGCCGCCGGCCCGGCCGGCCTTGCTCGTCCGTCGCCTCCACCCGGAGCGGGTAGTAGTCCTCGCGGTGGAGACGCTCGACCACCGCGTTGGCGTCGAAGGCCTCCATCACGCCGTCGACCGTCCGACCGGCTCGGTCGGCCGCCCGATAGGCGAAGACCGGCACTACGCCTCCCAGTCCTGGTGAGTCACGCGGAGGACCTCCTCGACCGTCGTGAGGCCGAGGCGGCACTTATGCCAGCCGTCCTGGCGAAGCGTCGTCATGCCGGCCGCGACCGCCCACTGGCGGATCTCGTGCGCCGGGGTCTTCCGGAGGGCGAGGCCGCGGAGCTCGTCGTTCATCCCCATGAACTCGTAGATTCCCGTGCGACCCCGGTACCCCGTACCGCGACAGTCGTCGCAGCCGGCCCCCCGCGAGAGCCGCGCGCCCGGGGGCACACGGTCGATGCCCAGCGCCCGGAACTCCCCCAGGTCGGGCTCGTAGGGCTTGCGGCAGCCCGCGCACACCAGCCGGACGAGGCGCTGGGCCAAAACCCCCTCCAGCACCGAGGAGACGAGGTACGGCTCCACGCCCATGTCAAGGAGGCGGGTGAGCGCGCCTGGGGCGTCGTTGGTGTGAAGCGTCGAGAACACCTGGTGGCCGGTCAGCGCGGCGTGGATAGCGATGTCGGCGGTCTCGAGATCACGGATCTCCCCGACCATGATCACGTCCGGGTCCTGGCGGACGATGTGCCGGAGGCCCGCCGCGAACGTGAGCCCGATCTTTGGCTTGACGTGGATCTGGTTGACACCGCGGAGCTGGTACTCGACCGGGTCCTCGATCGTGATGATCTTCTTGCCGGGTGAGTTGATCTTGTCGAGGGCAGCGTAGAGCGTCGTGGTTTTCCCGGACCCGGTGGGTCCCGTGACCAGCAGCATGCCATGGGGCATGGCAACGACGTGCTCGACCGCCCGCCGGGTCCGCTCCTCGAAGCCGAGGTGGTCAAGCGGCAGCAGGATCGCTGCCCGGTCCAGAATCCGCATGACGACGCTCTCGCCATGCAGGGTGGGAATCGTCGACACGCGGATGTCGAGCCGCTTCCCCTCCAGGCCCATGCGGATGCGGCCGTCCTGGGGCAGGCGGCGCTCGGCGATGTTCAGCTCCGCCATGATCTTGATTCGCGACGTGATCGCGGCCTTGAGACGCGTGGGTGGGGTCTCCGCGTCGAAGAGCACGCCGTCGATCCGATACCGGACGCGGAGGGTGTCCTCGTACGGCTCGATGTGGACGTCCGAGGCGTTCGCCTTGATCGCGTTCTCGATCAGCAGGTTAACGAGCCGCACGACTGGCGCATCGAACGCCATGTCCCGGAGGGAAGTGAGGTCCTCGCCGCCCGCCTCGGCGCCGCGGTCGTCGTCGCCAATGGTCTCGATGACCTTCTGGACCGCGGTCGACCCGGCGCCGAAGTACCGCTCGATCGCCTCGAGGATCGAGGTCTCCATGGCGACCGCCAGACGCACCTCGAGTCCGAGCGTGCTCCGCAGTTCGTCGACGACGGTCGGGTCGGTCGGGTCGGCACAGGCGACCACCAGAACGCCGTCCTCGACGGCCAAGGGGCAGAAGCGGTACTGGCGCATGTACTGGGGGGACAGTCTCTGGAGGAACGGCGGGCTCGTCGGGAACTCGTCGCGCCCGACGTAGGCGATCTCGAGGTGGCGAGCTAGAGCCTTGGCGACCTCCTCCGCGCTCGAGAGCCCGAGCCGGACGAGCGCGTCGGCCAGCCGCTCACCGGTCGACTGGCTGTGGGACTCGGCCCGGGCCAGTTCTGCCTCCGAGAGGAGACCGGTCGCGGTCAGCCATTGTCCAAAGGACGGCAAATGGCGGAGATCCATCGGATCAAGCCGAATTCGCTTCGGCAATTCGACAGGTTACCGGAGAGGACGACGACCCGGCAAGGAATGTTTCCCTTGACAGCTCCCGGGCTTTATTGCAACGTCCTTGCAATGATGGTGCGCCGGGGTCGTCGACGTGTCCCCGCGTGAACTGTCCCTCGTCCTGGGGGTGGTCGCGGGGCTCGCCGACGTCGTGGGCGGGGCCCTCGTGGCCGGGCGCCGTCACTGGGACCGGACGTTCCTCCAGTACTTCCTCGCGCTGGGCGCCGGTTTCATGCTTGCGGTGGCGTTCCTCCGGATGGTGCCCGAGAGCCTGGAGAAGGGGTCCCACGTCTACCTGTACGTCCTGATCGGCTACTTCCTGGTGCATCTCACCGAGCACACGCTGACGCCGCACTTCCACTTCGGGGAGGAGGTCCACCACGACGCGCTGGTTCATCCGGCGGTCGGGTATCTGGGCCTGGCCGGGCTCTGCATCCACACGTTCTTCGATGGCGTCGCGATCGCGTCCGGCTTCCTCGTGAGTCGGCCGCTCGGGTTCATCCTGTTCGGGGCCGTGCTGCTCCACAAGCTTCCCGAGGGGTTTGCCGTCGGGTCGCTGATGCTCGCGGCCGGGGGGTCGCGGCGGAACGCCGTGCTGGCCTCTGTCGTGCTTGGGTTGGCGACGGTCGCCGGCGTGGTGTTCCTGAATGCGTTCACCGGGATCGTCGGGCAGGCCCTGGCGCTCTCGGCCGGCGTCACGATCTACGTCGCGGCCTCGGACCTCATCCCGGAGGTCAACAAGGAACGCAGCTGGGGGATCGCCCTGGCCGTTTTCGGGGGCGTGCTCCTCTACTACGTCGCCGAGTCGGTGCTGGAGGCCGCGGGCCTCCACGGCCACTGACGGCGATCCCGGCGCGCACGTATGCGCGTGCGGGTCGACTCGGTCTCGAAGGTCTACCCCGCGCCGGCCGGGGGCCGACTCGTCGCGCTCGAGGACGTCTCGCTGGACGTCGAGGACGGCGAGTTCGTCACGATACTCGGCCCCTCGGGATGCGGGAAGTCGACGCTCCTCCAGGTCATCGCGGGGCTCGAGGCGCCGACCCGCGGGCGCGTGACCTTCGAGGGCGCGCCCGCAGGCGGGGCGCTCACCGCCGTCGTCTTCCAGGAGCACGCGCTCTTCCCGTGGCGGACCGTGCGCGACAACGTCACGTTTGGTCTCGAGGTCCGGGGCGTGCCCGCGGCCGAGCGCCTGGCCCTCTCCCGGCAACTCCTCGCGCTGGTGGGGCTCGAGGGGTTCGCGGACCGCTATCCCCACCACCTCTCGGGAGGCATGCGCCAGCGGGTGGCCATCGCCCGGGCGCTGGCCGTCCAGCCGGCGCTCCTCCTGATGGACGAGCCCTTCTCGGCCCTCGACGCGCAGAGTCGCGCCCTGATGCAGCTGGAGCTCCTGGCGCTCTGGGAGCGGACGCGGCGGTCGATCCTGTACGTCACGCACCAGATCCAGGAGGCTGTGCTGCTGGGGGATCGTGTCGTCGTGATGACGCGGCGCCCCGGTCGAATCCTTGCGGTGCGGCCGGTTCCGCTGCCCCGGCCGCGCGACGAGCGCACAATGCTCGATCCCGTGTTCGTGACCCTGGTGGATGAGTGCTGGCAGCTGATCAAACACGACGCGCGGGAGGCCCTGGCCGATGCGCCGTGACGCGGGACACCCCGTCGTCTACGAAGGTGCGCCAACGCCGGCCGAGCGGCCGACCTGGCCCCTCGGCGGGGCCGCTCTCGCCCTGCTGGGCCTCGTGTGGGAGGCGATCGCGCGACTCGGATGGGTGCCGGCCCTCTTCCTTCCTGCGCCCACGGCTGTCCTCGCCGAGGCCGGCCGGATGGCGTTGAGCGGAGAGCTGTGGCGGCACGTCGGAGTCTCGCTCGCGCGTGTTGGCCTTGGCTTTGGCCTCGGCGCGGCCGTGGGCACCGTGCTCGGGCTCCTGCTTGGATCGTCCCGGACCCTCTGGGCTATCGGCAACCCCATCATCGCCGCGACGTACCCCATCCCCAAGATCGCGCTCCTGCCCCTCATGATCCTCTGGCTTGGCATCGGCGAGACGCCGAAGGTGGCGATGATCGCCCTGGGCGTCTTCTTCCCGGTCGTGATCAATGCCTACGCGGGCGTCCGTGGGACGGATCCGCTCATGGTGAAGGCGGCGAAGAGCCTCGGAGCCGCGCGCTGGCAGGTGGTCCTCAGGGTGGTCCTGCCATCGGCTCTGCCCACGATCCTCGCCGGCTACCGCCTGGGGGCGGGGATCGCGCTGCTCCTGGTCGTGTCAGCGGAGATGATCAACGCCACGTCAGGGATCGGCTTCCTGATCCTCCACTCGGGCGACCTGATGCTGACTGGGAAGCTGATGGTGGGCCTCGCGACCCTGTCGCTCCTGGGGCTTGCCAGTACCTGGGGTCTTCGGGCCCTCGAGGCCTGGCTGGCTCCGTGGAAGGAGGAGGGACGGGGATAGGGCCGGGCTGCTCGGGCCCGATCGCACCCTGTGCTAGTCTCCGGTGGGTGACCTGTGGCCGGGAGGCTGTCCGAGCGCGAGTGGGGCGACCCGGCGCCCTCGCGGGGAGAAGCGACATGACGGCGATCCTGGTGCTCCACGGCCCGAACCTGAACCTCCTCGGCAAGCGCGAGCCTGGTGTGTACGGGACGACGACGCTGGCCGAGCTCGACGCCGCGATTTCGGTCCACGCGGCGTCGCGCGGCGTCCGGGTGGAGTGCCGCCAGTCGAATCACGAGGGCGCGCTGATCGACGCGATCCAGGGTGCCGCGGGCCAGGGTTTCGCGGCGATCGTGATCAATCCGGGCGCGTTGACTCATTACTCGTACGCCCTCCGGGACGCTCTCACCGCCGTGGCACTGCCCGCGGTCGAGGTTCACCTCTCCAACGTCCATGGGCGGGAACCGTTCCGTCACCGCTCGGTCACCGCCGGGGCCTGCCGGGGCCAGATCGCGGGTTTCGGGGTCCACAGCTATACCCTTGGCCTGGATGCGGCGCTCGCCTGCCTCGCCCGTGGCTGAATGCCAGGCGGGTCCGGAGAGTCTGACGAGGTGACGGGCGTCTGGAGTCTACGGCGGTGGGCGGCGGGACGCCTTCCGGCCCGGCGTCCCGCCGGGTCGGCCTCGTGAGCGACGACGATCGCGAGGCGGTTCGGCGGGTTCAAGCCGGCGACACGGAGGCGTTCGCGCCCCTCGTCGAGAAGTACAAGCGAAAGGTGTTCCGGCTCGCGTACCAGGTGCTCCGGGACCAGGAGGAAGCGCTCGATGTTTCCCAGGAGGCCTTCGTCAAGGCGTTCCGGGCCCTGCCAGCCTTCAAGGGAGACTCGGCGTTCTACACGTGGCTCTTCCGCATCACGATGAACGTCGCGCTCGACCGGAAGCGACAGCGGGCGACCCGGGCGAGGTCGCTCGGCGCCGAGGACGTCCCGCCGGAGGAGTGGGAGCGAACCGCGACCTCGACCGACCCGAATCCCGAGGACGTGGCGACCGGTGGGGAGCGCCGTGAGCGGATCCGAAAGGGGCTCGATTCCTTGTCAGAGCACCACCGGACTATTATCATCCTCAGTGACATCGAGGGGCTCCAGTACCGTGAGATCGCGGCGGTGCTCGGCATTCCGATGGGGACCGTGATGTCCCGCCTGCACCACGCGCGGAAGCGCCTTCGCGAGATTCTCGGTGCCGGGTTCGCCCTCCTCCTCGCCGCACTCACGGGGCTTCTCGTCGCGGCCGGGCCCGCGCGGGCCCAGCCTCCGCCGTTGCCGCCGCCGGGAGTCTTACCGCCACCCACCACGTCCCCGAGTGGGGCGCCGGCCCAGCAGGTCTGCGTCTACGCGCTCGTGATGTTCGCGTCGAATCCCCCGGCGGGCATCTCGCGGCCAGGGGGCCTGCCCGGCGCTCCTCGCGGCGGTGCACCGGCGACCGGGTTCGCGCCGACACCCGGGCTCGTGCCGACTCCCGATCTCGCGAACCCGGCCCCGTTTCCGGGGACGTCGCCTTCCCCGGCGGAGCTCCCGAGCGGCTGCGGTCAGCCGGTGCGGCTTCAGATCTGGGTGCCGCGGCTCCAGGAGGTGTTCCAGTATTCCCACTACGAGCCCGTGAGTGCATTCGAGACGCGGATGCCCGTCGGGATGCTGCAGCGCTTCGCGCTCCCCGGCGGGCGCGAGATGGAGATCCAGCCGCTCGCGATCCGGCGGCCGATCGTCCGCGTCATGGTGCGCATCAAGCGCGGGCTCGTCGGGGAGCTGTCGACCGTCATGGACGTGCCGCCCAGGCGGCCGGCGCTGATCGGCGGGCTTCCGCACGAGTCAGGCGTCCTGATCATCGCGATTCGCTCCCGCGAAGAATAGAGGCGTCGGCCCACGCCGGGCCACGCCCGACCGCCGTGCTACCATGCCGGGCGTGAGCGAGCGGCGCCTCCGCGACGAGATCGCGCGTGTCCAGCAGGGGCACGTCAAGTACCGCGACAAGCTCCGGGCGGAAGGCAAGCTCTTCGTCCGCGACCGCCTCGGCCTCCTCTTGGATCCCGGTACGGAGTTCCAGGAGGACTGGCTCCTGGCGCGCTCCGAGGAGCCGGAGACGCCCGCCGACGGCATTGTCACGGGCGTCGGGACGGTCCTGGGCCGGCCGGTCTGCGTCATGGCCAACGACTTCACGGTGAAGGCGGGCTCGTGGGGCGAGAAGACCGTCCAGAAGACCATCCGCATCCAGGAGAAGGCGGCGCGCCTCCGGATCCCGCTCGTCTACCTCGTGGACGCGGCGGGCGGCCGCATCTCGGAGCAGATCCGCATCTTCCCGGGACGCCACCACGCCGGCCGTATCTTCTACAACGAGGTACAGCTGTCCGGCGTCGTCCCGCAGGTCTGCATCCTCTTCGGGCCGTCGCCCGCCGGCTCGGCGTACCTGCCCGCGCTCACCGATGTCGTCATCATGGTCGAGGGCAAGGCGTCAATGTACGTGGGCTCGCCCCGCATGGTGGAGATGGCCATCGGCGAGAAGACGGACCACGAGGCTCTCGGGGGCGCGCGGATGCACTGCGAGGAGTCGGGCTGTGGCGACGTGCTGGTGGCCTCCGATGAGGAGGCCATTGCCGTCGCGCGTCGCTACCTCGCCTACATGCCGCAGAGCGGCCGGGATCGAGTGCCGGATGTCGCTTCGCTGGATCCCGAGCCGGGCCGGCCGATCGACGAGATCGTGCCCTACGACCAGCGGAAGTACTTCGACATGCACGAGGTCATCCGCGGGCTCGTCGACGCCGGGTCGTGGCTCGAGATCAAGGCCCTGTTCGCCCGCGAGATCATCACCGGGTTCGCGCGGCTCGGGGGGCGCGCCGTCGGAATCGTCGCGAACCAGCCCAAGGTCAAGGGCGGCGTCCTGTTCGTCGACTCCTCCGACAAGGCGGCGCGGTTCATCTGGCTCTGCAACGCCTACAACGTTCCCCTCGTGTACCTCGCGGACGTCTCGGGGTTCATGGTCGGCTCGAAGGTCGAGCGGGCGGGGATCATCCGACACGGCGCCAAGATGATCTTCGCCACCTCGCAGGTGACCGTCCCCAAGATCTGCGTCGTCGTCCGAAAGTGCTACGGGGCGGGCCTGTACGCGATGTGCGGCCAGGCGTTCGAGCCGGACGCCGTGCTCGCGCTGCCCCAAGCCCAGATCGCGATCATGGGACCCGAGCCGGCGGTCAACGCGGTCTACTACAACCGCATCATGGAGCTCGAGGGCGAGGCGCGCGCCGCGTTCGTCCGGGAGCGGCGGGAGGAGTTCCAGAAAGACATCGACGTGTTCCGACTCGCCTCGGAAATGCTCGTGGACGCCGTCGTCCCGCCGTCGGAGCTCCGCGGCGAGCTGATCAAGCGGCTCGCCTACGCGGTCAGCAAGCAGCATCGCTTCCCGCCTCGTCGAAACGGCGTCTACCCCGTCTGAGGGGGGATGAGCCACCGGGCGGTTCCCGTGACCACCGGGCCGCCGTTCCCGCTCACGATGGATCGATGAGCATCCTCGGCGGCGCCGTCGTCGCCCTCCGGTACCTCACGGTCCTGCCGTTGCCGCGGAGCCGGGTCGCCGGCGACCTCGGCCGCGCGGCCGGCTGGTTCCCCGTGGTCGGGCTCGGGCTCGGGGGGTGCCTCGCGCTCGCGTCGCTCGTGGTCGATCGCGTCGTGCCGCCCGGGGTCGGCGCCATGCTCCTGGTCGCGCTCTGGACTGCCCTCACCGGCGCCCTCCATCTCGATGGGCTCGCCGACACGTGCGACGGCCTCGGCGGGGGATGGTCCCGCGCGCGTGCGCTCTCGATCATGCGGGACGCGCGCAGCGGACCGTACGGCGTGATCGCGATCGTCCTGCTGCTCGGCCTCAAGGCGGCGGCGCTGGCGAGCCTGCCGGAAGGCCTCGCCTGGCGGGCGCTCGTCTTGGCGCCGGTTCTTGGGCGGGCCGGCCCCCTGCTCCTCGTGCGGCTCTGCCCACCGGCCCGCTTGGAGGGAGCCGGCCACGCGCTCGCGGCGG
>Ga0114129_10000978_pt1 | contig 37409 bp, 37 predicted proteins | sample RhiMetdeltSRZDD1_FD_80071 | JGI IMG/M metagenome (GOLD analysis project Ga0114129, IMG submission 80071) | Populus rhizosphere microbial communities from Tennessee, USA - Rhizosphere MetaG P. deltoides SRZDD1 (version 2) (version 2) | ecosystem: Host-associated > Plants > Roots > Rhizosphere >...
ATGGACCTGAGGGGGTTCGAACCCCTGACCTCATGACTGCCAGTCATGCGCGCTCCCAACTGCGCCACAGGCCCGGAAAAACAAGAACCATCGTAACGGAAACGAAGAAGAGCGGTCAATCGCGTAGAATGGCGCGATGTGGCTCGGGCCTTTACTTTTTGCGGTGTTCAACATCTTTCTCTGGAAGTACGTCGGAGCGGTGTTTATGCCGGAGCAGTTGGCCCGATCGGTATTCGGTCTAATCCCAGTGCTGTCCGAGCTGCAGACGTTAGTGCTGATCAATACGGTTGCGTTTTACTTCGGGGCATATGTTCTATTCGCGCTCGCGTGGCCGAAGCTCAAGCCGTACTTTCGTAACGCGTTTCTGGCGGGTTTCGCGTTATGGCTGGCGAATGTGTTGATCATTTTCCCGATGATCGGGCGCGGACTACTTGGGTATCGAATGCCCCAAGGATGGATGGCGGCCAGCTTACCGCTCCTGTTGTCACATTGGATGTTTGCGCGTGGGTTGCAATTTCAGGAGAGGCGCTCATGAAGCTGATCGCCGGCGTATTTGGAATTGCAGTGATCCTGATTATCGCGTGGGCAATCCTTTGGATACTGAGCACACGCAAATCGTAATCAAACGATTTCTTCGGAGTTCTGCAAAATGGAAGCGTGATGTAGAACGAGCAACCATCGATCATCCTCGAAAACGAAGATGTTCGTGGCATAGGCCTGGACTCGACGCATTTTGTCACCCGTGGCACTGGTGATGCTTTCGAGACAGGACACCCACGCTGTAGCGCCCTGAACTTCCACGGAAACCTCCGACACATCGATCCGCATGAACGTTGTATTGCGAAATATCTGTTCCCAGCTTGCTCTGATATTTTCCCATCCCGCGAGCCTGTTCCAGTTGGGATGTACGCAGACTGCGCTGGCGTCGGTGGCCCAGACCTCGTCCATCAAGTCGACATCAAGGCTTTCGAGTGCGAAATAGAATTTGAGGTTCGCCTCTACGACCTGTTCGGGATCGGTCATAAAGAGTCATCATTTATCACATCAATCGACTCGGACGCGACCCGTAATATTGACCACAACTCGTTTGGATTGACCCCGGCTGTCCCAGACGGTCAGCGTGCCGGTCGGTGCGGCATTACCACGTTCGTGAAATTCCGGCGAAGCCGTCGCGGTGATCCGGAAGCCGCGGGGCAGGACCGGGTTCTCTTCAGTCTGCCAGCCGGCGCTGTTTTGACATTCGATTACATATGATGTCTGTGAACTCACTCGAATGCGGCAGTCTCGCGCGCGGCTAATCGCTTTGATCCGCGTCCATTGCATCTTCCCGGCAATCTGCCTTGCGATGGAGTCAAGGTGATAATTGTCGCGCGCACGAATCAATGATGGAGCCGCAAAGAAGACGGCTGTTGAAAGAACCGCGATGCCGGTACAGCATTCGAGGAGAGACATCGCACTCTGCTTTGCAGTTCGATTTCCCTCTGTGGGCGAGCGGATGAAATCGCATTCCGTTGGTTTATCGAAAAGCGTGGCCATTAACCGCGCCTACAGATTCGCTTTGTCGCCGATAATCAGGAATGAGCGATAATGTTGCGGTCAAATCGGTATGCTTTTGAAGCATCATCTCGATCACTTCATCGACAACTTTCCCAGAGAGAAACATCTTGCCAACGACCCTGTCCAGTTCGTACACCGTTATGAGAAGGCGCGCGATCGGGAAATCGCCGGATTGATTGCTTCTGTATTCGCGTATGGAAATGTGAAAAGCGTGTTGCGGACCGTGCACAACGCGCTCAGTCGTCTTGGCCCGTCTCCTGTTGAGAGCATTGGCGTATTCGATCCGCGAAGAGACCTGCGGCACGTGCGGGGCTTTTATCATCGCTTTAATACGAGCCGCGATCTCGCCGTTTTGTTTTGGATCATTCGGCGGGTAATGGAGGAATACGGCTCACTGGAGAATGCGTTCACGTCGGCCCTTTCGTCTCAAGATGTCGACATCACGGAGGCCCTGGAGGGTTTTTCGAAGTTGCTGCTCGGTTTCGGTCACGAGGGGTTCTACCCGCGTGGAGAGCTGAAACGGCGGATCGGAGTACGCTTTTTATTCCCCAGGCCCTCCGAGGGGAGTGCATGCAAGCGTCTAAATCTCTATTTGAGATGGATGGTGCGCCCGGACGACGGCATCGATTGTGGTGTGTGGACGGGAGTCTCACCGCGCCAGCTTGTCATCCCGCTCGATACGCACATTGCCCGGATTTCGAGCTACATCGGCCTGACCCAGTTACGAAGTCCGGGTTGGGCTATGGCGCAGGACATTACGAACAGCCTACGACGGCTACATGCGGAGGATCCGCTACGCTACGACTTCGCGCTTTGCCATCTAGGCATAGCCGGGGATTGTCCACGCAAGCGGAATCTGGAGAAATGTGCGCGGTGCCCTATCGTCGCGATATGCAGATTGTGAAAGATTCCGGAGAATCTTTCCTAATCGAAGGCCGCTACGGAATTCCGGAGTTGTCCTATGCCTTCGATGTCGATCTCCACAACGTCCCCCGGCTTCATAAACACCTGCGGATTTCTCACGAATCCGACCCCTGCAGGCGTGCCGGTAGCGATCACGTCGCCTACTTCGAGAGTCATCACCTTGGAGATGTAGGATACCAACTCCGGTACTTTGAAAATGAGATTGCCCGTGTTGGATTTCTGCATGGTTTTCCCGTTCAGGCGCAGTTCGATGTCGAGCCCGTCGCCATCACCGAGTGTGTCGGGAGTAACCAGGTAGGGACCCATCGGAGCAAACGTGTCGAACGATTTTGCTCGAAGCCATTGACCATCGGAAAACTGGAGATCCCGGGCCGAGACATCATTGAAGATGGTGTATCCAGCAACGTGTTGGACAGCACTTTCAGCGGAGATGTGGCGTGCCCGCCGTCCAATCACAACCGCGAGTTCGGCCTCGTAATCGATTTGGTCGCTCATCGGTGGAATCACAATTCTTTCTTCTGGTCCGATGATGGCATTAGCGTACATTCCAAACAGGAGGGGCTGCTTGGGGGTTTGAGCTTTGATCTCTTCAACGTGGTCCCTGTAATTAAGGCCGATCCCGATAATTTTTTGGGGACGAGTAACAGGAGCATGAGCGGTAATGTCGGACGCGTTAAAAAGGAAGCTTTGAATTCCGCTGGAGGAACGTGTCAAACCTTGCAGTTGTTCCGCCAGCGCTCGCAGACCGTCTCTAACTTGAAGGACGTCTTCGATCGTGAACACGACTCGCGGAAACTCGAGGAGGTCGTCACCAATTGCCTTCGTAATATCAAAACACGTGTCCGCAAAGACACACCCGAGACGCACCACATTCGGCGTTTGTCTTCGGGAAAAGTTCATGAATTTCACAAGTAGCTCCTGTAGAATCGCCAAACTTTAGCATGCCGATTGTTGATTTGAAGCCTAAATCCCAACCGGATATCGATCAGCTCAACGCGATCCTGTCCTTGCGATGGCTCGTGGTGATTCTCGCTTGCTATCTTACTCTGTTCAGCTACCTGGGCACGGATCTGTTTCCCTTCGTTTCTGCCGTCGCACTGGCCTTCGCTCTGAGCAACATCGGGTTGATGCTGGTTCCGCGTCACCAATTCACTAAGCGAAGCGTGCAGTGGACGCTTTCGGGCCTTGACGTCGTCTTTATTTCGATGATTTTGTACCTGCTGCGCGTACCCGACAATTACCTATACCTGGGATTTATCGGAATTTTCGTGCTGTCGGTCCTCTGGCGGGATCTGCGCGTCGTTCTTGTTTCGCTGCTTGTCGTGAGTCTGCTGTTCGGAGTCGTCCGTTACTTTCATCTCTTTGCCTTCGAACTCGACATCAATACCGAACAGTTCTTGACGATGGCCTTGTTCTTTGTCGTTTCAATTTTCTACATCTTTCTGTCGGAACGGTTGACACAGGAAGCAAGGATGTCGAATGCGATGATGGAAGAGAGTCGCATCGCGGAGGTGATGGTTGAGATGACCCGCGTTCTCTCATCATCGCTCAATAGCGACGAAGTTTTGTATTCGATCGTTTCTCGCCTCAGAGAAGTTTTGGATGCGGAAGACTGCTCTATTGTGCGCGTGGATTCGAAGACCGGAATGGCGGAGATCATGGTTCGGGCATCTAAGCCCGAGGAGCGGTATGTGGATATCGGTCTTGACGAAAATCCGGAGCTGAAAGAAGCCTACGCGTCAAGGGAGATGGTTTACGTTCCAGACGCGAAACCGTTCGGCATCATTGCAATTCCGATGGTTGCCCGGGATGCCGTCCTCGGTCTGATTGATATTCGCTCTGCCCGGCTGAGCCCGGTTATGACCCCCGCCACGTCACGGTTCTTTGAAATCATGGCCAGCACGGCCGCCAATGCGCTGCGAAATGCACAGCTGTTCGAGGAAGTCGAACATCGTGCGCGGACGGACTTTCTCACCGGGTTGCCGAATCATAGGTACTTTCAAACAACGTTGGCCACAGAATTGTCGCGAGCGCAGCGCCACAATCGGCCGCTGTCTTTGCTGATCATTGACCTGGATTTCCTTAAGGAAGTAAATGACCGTTTTGGTCATCCAAGCGGCGATCTGGTGATTCGGTCTATCGCAGAAATCATTCGCAGGGCCTTGCGTGATATCGACTTCGCGGCGCGATATGGCGGCGAGGAATTTACGGTGATCCTTCCGGAAACCGTTCTCGGAGCTGCAGTACAGGTTGCGGACCGAATCCGCGAACGCATCGCCGCAGAGCCGCTGCCGGGCATCGGTACCATCACCGCTTCGATCGGCGTGTCGAACTATCCGGTCAATGCTCTCAGCAAAGAAGACCTCATCCGCGTCGCGGACCAGGCGCTCTATGTCGCAAAAAATGGTGGCCGTGACCGTGTAGCGTACTTCAATTATCAGATGATCACTCGGTAAGGTTCCCCGCTCGAATTTAGACCCTCATGTAGGCCAGCCGGGTTTCAAGCAGCTGCGACAGCCTGGCGATGGGCAATCCCAGTACGAAATAAATCGCGGCCGTCAACAGTCCAAGACCGATGTAGTCATAGTTTGTGGCGGCGAGCTGACCGTACATTTTCGTAAGTTCAACCATTGTGATCACCGATACGAGGGATGAGTCCTTGAGCAGAGCAATGAAATCGTTTGTCACGGGGGGAATTACCAGCCGGATTGCTTGAGGTAAAACGATCTTACGGATGGTCTGAATACGGGTGAGACCCAGGGCCAGAGCAGCGTCCAGCTGGCCGCGCGGGATCGATTGGATGCCTGCGCGATAATTCTCGGCCTCATATGCGGCGTAGTTGATCCCAAGTCCGACGACAGCCGCCCACAACGGTGAGAAGCGAATGCCGATCGAAGGCAACCCGTAGAAAATGATGTAAAGCTGAATCAGAAGCGGCGTTCCGCGAACCACTTCAATAAAGGCGACGACGGGCCACGCCAACGCTCGCGGAGCAAAGACGCGAACTACAGCCATCAAGAGTCCCAGGCCGATAGCGATGCTCATGGAGAGCATGGAGATTTCCAGCGTAACAAGTGCTCCGTGGGCGAGTAAGGGCAAGTACCGCAGGTTCTGATTCAGTCGATCACGAAACGAGTATTGGGGGCGAATGGCATCAAGGTAGTCGCGATACCGTGGAGCGTTTTCATTCGTCACTGGATTGTGGTCGCCAAACGCCTTAGCAGTCGCTGCATTATAGATGCCCCAGTCCGCATATATCGTTCGCAGCGTGCCGTCTTGCCGCATGCTTTCCAAGGCTGCATTGATCCCCGCCAGCAGCTTTGAATCACTCTTTCGGACACCGACACCAAAGCTCATCAGCGCGTCAGGGATTTCGATGTTCTTTACTGCTGGTCCGGTTGCGTAGTAAAGAGCAATCGGCGTGTCCATGACCACGGCGTCAAGCCTCCCGAGAGCGAGATCGATATATGGCTGGACCTGTCCATCGTAGCTGCGGATCGTGACGTTCCCAAGATTACCGACGTAACGTTCGGCGAATGTCACCTTCAGGACTCCGACCTTCAGACCTCGCAGATCCTCGGGACGCTGAACACGGTTATCGTCGAGCCGGCGGGTAATGGTGAGCGTTGAATAAAAGTAGGGATCGGAAAAGCCGATCCTCTCCGCCCGTTCCGCAGTAATCTCCAGCCCATTAATGACGACATCGTATTCGCCGCGTTCCAGGCCTGGTACCAGCCCGTCCCACTGGTTTTGTACAAACCGCGCTGAGCGTCCCATCCGCCGTGCGAGTGCGTCTGCGAGATCGACTTCGAACCCTATGATGTGCGCTGGATCCCTCGGGTCTGGAAATGTATATGGCGCGCCGCCTTCAGCGTCGGCGGCCCAGACCAGTTCTTGCGCGTAGAGAGGGGGCGCAGCGGCAGTGGCGATCAACGAGACGAGCATCAGGATGTAAGCAATGACTTTCATGGTTTTCAGAATCTACAATAGCCGGATGTCGTATTTCATTGAATTCATCGATGTCTCGAAATCGTTCGATGACAAGCAGGTCCTCGATGGCATTTCCTTCGGTGTAGAAAAAGGAGAGACGTTCGCGATACTCGGCCCAAGTGGCGTCGGAAAAACGGTGACGCTTACGCTTGCGGTAGGTCTTTTCAAGCCGGACTCGGGCCGCATCATTATCGACGGTGAAGACATCACGAATATGACTGAGCGCGAGCTTACGATGATCCGGCGGAAGGCTCAGTTGGTGTTTCAGTCGGGCGCGCTATTCGATTCCTTGTCCGTGTGGGAAAACGTCGCATTTCCTCTGAGCTCTAACGGCCGAACCGACAAAGACGTGGACCGAAGAGTGGAGGAGTACTTACGGCTCGTCGAGATCGAGGATCTGGCAGAGTTTATGCCAAGCGAGCTCAGTACAGGAATGAAGCGCGCAGTTGCTATCGCACGCGCAGTTGCGGCGCAGCCCAAAGCAATCTTGTACGACGAACCGACGACGATGGTGGACCCACTCATGTCGCAGGTGATCAACAAGCTCATTCGGAAAATGCAGCGGCAGCTTGAGCTGACACAAATGGTGGTGACCCACGATATTGCGAATTGCGCTGAAAAAGTCGCAGACCGGGTCGCACTCTTAAACAACGGCAATTTCGTATTTATCGGATCCATCGACGAGCTGTATGCGAGCGACCACCCTGTGGTCAAAGAGTTCGTCGAGGAAGACCTCATCCGTTTCGAGAAAGATAAGAACCCCGCATAACGAAAAAACGGAACACAGAAAGCACTAGAGGCACAAAGTCGTGTTTCTCTTTTGTGCTTCTTGTGCTTTCTGTGTTCCGTTTTTATTTTTCCGCAATGACCAGTAAGGCGCCTTCGCTTCGGAATTGCACATGATCCTGGCGAGTAGGAAACCAGTGAGTTGGCTTCCAATCGTCCGGTAGCGGTGTTGAGTCGATGATGCGGCGGTGAGTGACAGTGGAAAACCCGCTGTTCTTCAGAACAGTGATGTAGTCCTCAGTGCTCAACAAGTGAACAGGAATGTCGATATACTTCGCCCATTCGTGCCCGTAAATATTTTCCTCGTAATAGCTGATGAGAAAAAACGCAGTGCCGCCCGGTTTCAGAACTCGATGGACTTCATGAAAGGCGAGGTCCAGGCCAGGACAGTAATAGATGGATTCGACGCTCAGCAGCGAGTTGAAAAAGCCGTCGAGGCAAGGAATTCCGGAAGCATCGGCAACCACGAACAATGCGTTATGTGGATTGCGGTAACTTGTTCGTGCCTGTTCGATCATACGGTCCGACAAATCGATTCCGAGAACGGTACCGCGGGACGCTTTTTGAGCAAGGACCCGCGTAGTCGAACCCACGCCGCATCCTAAGTCAACAACGTTGTCGTGCTCATCGACTTCCATAAGTTCGATGAGCTGGCGTGTCGTCTCCCAATGGCTTTTTTCCAGACCTCGTCCGCGTCCGGATTCTGCCCATTGATTGAATTCACGCCGAAGGCGATCCTGAATCATATACGTCCTAGTCTCTCCACGAAATCCTCCGCGGAGCCAATGCTATTATCTGGCCGTGCGCTCTGTACTGATTTTCGATCTGGACGGTACGCTGGTTGATTCTAAAGAGGATCTCACGGCCTCTGTCAATCATATCCGTCATCAATTCGATCTGCCTGATTTGACGGAGGAAGAGATCGCTCGTTTCATCGGCAACGGTGCTCTGATGCTGATCCGACGGGCGCTTGGAACTCAGGCCATTGAGGCAAACGTTCAGAGAGGGCTGCAGATGTTTTTGAGCTACTACCGCGCGCATATGCTCGACACTACGACGCTTTACCCGGGCGTTCGCGAAACTTTGGACCGACTGACGGATTGCAAACTTGCGGTATTGACGAATAAACCGGTTCATTTCAGTTGTGCCATGCTCGATGGTCTTGGGATTTATAAGCACTTCGCGTCCGTTTACGGTGGTAACAGCTTTGACCATAAGAAACCGGACCCGGTTGGTGTCTATCAGATTTTGTCCGACACGCGAGGTCAGCGCGAACGGACGTGGATGATCGGAGACTCGGCTGTCGATGTGCTTACAGGCCGGAACGCAGGCGTCAGAACTTGCGGTGTAACCTACGGGTACGCGACAGTTACTTTCAAGGATGCTCCCCCCGATTTTCTCATCGACAATTTTTCCGACTTGGAGGCATTGGTCCATGATTGAAATCCGCAATTACATTCGCGGCGAATGGGTTTCCATCCGCCAAGGCCGTGAACTCGAAGTCCGAAATCCGGCAGATCAGGATGAGGTGGTCGGCAAAGGATTTCTGGCCTCAACGCGCGAGGCAGAGGCTGCTATCGCCGCTGCTTCGGAAGCACTGCCCGGATGGTCGCGAATGCCGGCGCCCAAGCGCGGCGACATCGTCGAACGAGCCGCGGACTTGTTGCGTGCCGAACAAGACCAGATGGGACGTCTTCTCACGAGGGAAGAAGGCAAGACTCTTGCCGAAGCCAAGGGCGAGATCTATCGGGCTTACAACGTGCTGAATTACACGGCAGGACAGTCGCGCCGAATGGGTGGAATTACCATTCCGTCGGAGCTTCCGAAGAACTTTGCGTACACACTGCGGCAACCTCTTGGCGTAATCGCGCTGATCACACCGTGGAACTTTCCTGTCTGCATTCCTGCATGGAAGATTGCCCCGGCGTTGGTAGCCGGTAATACCGTTATCTTCAAGCCTTCGTCGACGACTCCATTGACGGCCGCCAAACTAGTCGACATCTTCGAGCGCGCGGGCCTGCCACCAGGCGTGCTTAATCTCCTCGTTGGCAGCAGTTCCGATATCGGCGACGTTATAACGCGCGATCGGCGGGTTCGCGGAATTTCGTTCACGGGCTCTTCCGAGAATGGAACGCAGATCTACACGACATGCGCCAGCCGTGGGATCAAGGCCCAGTGTGAGATGGGCGGTAAGAATCCGGTAGTCGTTCTGGATGATGCGGATTTAGACCTCGCTGCAGAGGGAATCGTCTCTGGGGCATTCGGGTCCACGGGGCAGCGGTGCACTGCGACAAGTCGTGCAGTTCTTCATGAGAAGATCGCCGACAAATTGATTTCGGAAATCATCGCCCGTGCATCCAAATTGAAAATCGGCAATGGCCTCGATCCCGATGTGCAGATGGGACCCGTCGTCAGTGCGCAACAACGCGATACAGTTGAGCAATATATTGCAGTGGGACAACGCGAGGGAGCCAAGCTTGTGATTGGTGGAAAGCGCCCCTCCGGTCTGCCGGGGTTCTTTATCGAGCCCACAATTTTCGACAACGTCAAACCAGACTACCGGATTGCCAGCGAAGAAATATTTGGTCCGGTGCTTTCTGTGACGCGCGCTAGGGACTACGAGGAGGCCCTCGAATTCGCAAATTCGTCCGTATATGGCCTGACCTCGTCTATCTACACGAATGATGCCGGCCGTATATTCGATTTCTGTGAAAGGATCGAAACTGGAATGGTGCACGTCAACTCACCAACAGTCGGCGGCGAAGCACAAATCCCGTTTGGCGGTATGAAATCTTCCGGTGTCGGGGAGCGCGAACAGGGACCTACCGCATTGGACTTTTATACGGATGTGAAAGTGATCTACATCGACCACACCGGCGCAGCCCGGACGAGCAAGTTTTACTGAAACCGCGGGGATCAGGCGAATATTCGCCTCCTCTGTGAGGAGGGGAATATCGCCTATTCCAACCAATTACAATGGCGGTTTCCAGGTCGGGGGGAAAAAATGCGGTTGTGAATGTCCGGTGAATAGGACCGGCATTGCCGCATCCATCCATTTGGCGTGGGGCACTTTTGCGAACTCGTCCTGGGTGAAGTAGCGAACCTCGAGTGTCTCTTCACCATCCGCGCGGAGCTGGCCTCCTGTGACCCGGCCACGAAAGATAGTACCGACATACGCAGCCCGGTCGCCATTCGGGTAGTCGATCATCAAGTCAGGGCCGCCATAGACACCAAGAAAGCCTGTGATCTCGATGACTAAACCGGTCTCTTCCCACGTTTCACGAATCGCCGCGTCCGCGGGTTGCTCGCCTGGTTCAATCAGACCGCCGGGAGCAACCCATACCTTCTTGTCCGCATGGAGACCGAGGAGCAAACGCATCTGGTCGTCGTGAATCGCAACTGCAGTCGATGGCAGCAGCAAGAGATCGTTCCCGACCTTTTTCCGAAGCTGTGCGAGATAACCGGACATTGGCATGAAGTGTTTCCTCTGAACTCATGATAGATTCCGAAATCGCATGAGGGTCTATCTTCTCATCCTTGTCATGCTGCTCGCGCATGTTTCAGGCGTTTTTGCGCAACGGATTAGCGGCGAATTGCGCCTCCACATCACGGACACAACAGGAGCTGCATTGCGGGCATCCGGCACGATCATTAGCCCGACGACAGGAGTCGATAGGTCCTTTCAGACTGATGAAGAAGGCGGCGTGATTCTTCGAGGGTTGCCCCCTGGTCACTACGAACTGACGATTCGTAGCGAAGGGTTTGCAGAAAAGGCCGTACCGATCGATGTTCATTCACAGCTTCCCCTCGAGCAACATGTAGTCCTGGAAGTGACGCCCCTCAGCACGACCATCGAAGTTAAGGATGAAACCCTTTTGGATCCGGTGCAGACGGCGCAGTACCTGCCTCGCCAGGCCCTGGAGGACCGTACGGCCGCCGCCGCCAACCGTTCAGTCATTAATTTGGTCAATACGCAGCCGGGATGGGTGCTGGAAGCGAATGGAACGTTGCATCCGAGAGGGTCTGAATACGACGTTCAATATGTCGTCGATGGTGTTCCGCTCTACGACAACCGATCACCGGCCTTCGGGCAGTCCGTCAACATCGAGGAGTTCGAGTCTCTGAATGTTCGGACATCGGGATATCCCGCGGAATTTGGCCTGAAATTGGGAGGCGTTATCGAGACGGCAAGCGATCAGGATTTTCACCCTGGCTTGCACGGGACGGCCTCGTTCCAGGACGGCAGTTTCAACAACACCGGTGGCTACCTTTCGCTTCGATACTCGCGTGGACGGACCTCGTTGGGAGTTAGTGGTGACGTCATGGGAACCGATCGTTATCTCGATCCGCCCGTCGAGGAGAACTACACGAATCGAGCCAGTGGGCGCAGCTTCTCCGCGATTCTGGAGCGACAGTGGTCGGCGAGCGATCACACGCGAATTTATGTCGACCAGCAAAGAACAAAGTTCATGGTTCCTAACGAACTGCTGCAACAAGACGCGGCCCAACGTCAAGATCGAAGCGGGGAGGAAGCGTTGGGGCAGGTGGCGCACACCCACATTTTTTCCACAAACGTTCTGGGGCAGTTCCGAGCGATGTTCCGGAATAACGAGGGGAGACTCTGGTCTAACGAATTGTCCACTCCGATACGCCCCGCACAGGATCGGGGATTTCATGAGGCCTATTTTGGTGGCAGTGTCTCGTTGCACTATGGCGCGCACGAACTGAAGAGCGGGGGAGAAGCATGGTTCTCTTCTATTCGTGAGGATCTCAGCTATCACATCGTGGCGTACCGTATCGGTACGGTGCCGGTTTTTGATCCGGATCTGCCTCAGGATTACAGTTTCTCCGATCGGGCTAAAGGGCGGACGCAGTCGGCCTTTGTGCAGGATTCGTGGCGGATCCGCAATCTGAATCTCAGTATGGGTTTGCGGTTCGATCACTACCGCCTCGTGGCGGACGAGACTGCCTGGAGCCCACGCCTCGGGATTGCCTACGACGTTCCGAAGGCTGGGTTGGTGTTGCGTGGGTCCTATGACCGAGCGTTTCAGATCCCGGCAATCGAAAACATTCTGATCGCGAGTTCGGATCAGGTACCGAATCTCGGCGGCGAAGGGACGTTCCTACCGTTACGCCCGTCGCGGGGCAACTTTGTTGAGGCAGGATTCTCGAAGTCACTTTCAACTCACGTGCGGCTCGATGGGAATTGGTATCGACGTCAGTTTGACAACTTTGCTGACGACAGTCTCCTATTGAATACCGGTGTGAGTTTCCCGATTGCTTTCACTAAAGCAACCGTGCATGGAATCGAAGGAAAGCTCGACATCCGGCGAGTCGGACCATTCAGCGGTCAGTTGAGTTACAGCAATATGACGGGTATAGGCAAACTTCCCGTGGCAGGCGGACTGTTTCTAGGCGACGAGACGGATGAATTGCTTCGCTCCAGTGAGTCGTTTCCAATTTCGCAGGATCAGCGCAACACGTTCAGATCGCAGCTGCGTTTTCAGCCGCATTCGCGGCTCTGGTTTGCCTTCGGTGCGTCCTACAACAGCGGCCTCCCGTTCGAGATCGAAGGTCCCACCGACGAAGAGTTCATCAAGCAGCAATACGGAGAGAACATTATCGATCGTGTAAACTTCGAGCGCGGCCGTGTGAAGCCTTCGTCTTCGCTGGACGCTTCCTTAGGGGTTGAAGTCATTCAGTCGGAAAAGATGAGACTCCGCTTTCAAGCTGACGTGTTCAATATTGCCAATCGCTTGAACTTGATTAACTTCGCCGGTGTGTTTTCGGGAACCGCTCTGGATGTGCCACGAAGCTTCGCTTTGAGGTTGCGAACGGAGTTTTGACTTATCCGTCAATGCTTCAGGCGATGCGGGCGTACCAGCGAATGATAGAACAAGAACGCGGTAGCAGAGCAGGCTGCGATCACTGCAGCCATCGGTAAAGCTGTGCCGTTGTTCGCGGCGCCGACGGCGGACGCTGCGATCGCAGCCAGCGTGAATTGCAAAGTGCCGACGAGAGCAGACGCGCTGCCTGCTTTGTTGCCGTGAGCTGCCATTGCGAGAGCGGTCGTATTTGGAAACAAACACCCCACTGACGCGATGTAAACAAAGAGAAGCACCGCTGTCCCTGCGAGGCCGATCACGCCGGCAACGGCGCCTGCAAGCAACAAAAAGCCAGTTGCAACTTCGACGACTAGAACTTTTCTGATGATCGTATCCGTATCGAAACGACGGATAAGCCGAACATTTACCTGCGAGGCGGCGATCAATCCTATGGCGTTTATGCCAAAAAATATGCCGAAGCGATTTGCCGGAACGTGGAACAGTTCGATGAACACAAAAGGCGTCGCGACGATATACGTGTATAAACCAGCCATCGCCAGCGCGCCCGTCACAGCGTATCCAATGAAAGTCCGGTCGGTGACAAGCTCGTAATAAACGCCGAGAACCTTGCTGAGGTTCAGTGAGCGCTTATTCTCCTCACGGTGCGTTTCCGGTACCCGCACGATAACGCCTGCTAATCCAAAGGCGGCGAGGGCAGTGATCACCCAGAAAACAACCCTCCACTCGAACCACTCGAGGATTTGTCCACCAACAAGTGGCGCAAGAATTGGCGAGACACCCATCACAAGCAGCAGCAGAGAAAAGACCCGCGCGGACTCCCGCGGTTCAAACAAGTCACGTACGACAGCGCGCGCCATGACTTGCCCTGAACACGCACCAAGAGCCTGGAAGAAACGAAAAACAATCAGCATGTCGATCGAGGTGGATAGTGCGCAGCCCGCTGAGGCCATTGCGAATAACACCAGGCCTGCATACAAGGGCCTCTTTCGGCCGAATCTGTCGGAAATCGGCCCATAGAACGCCTGACCGACGGCCAATCCCAAAAAGAATGCGGCCAACGACAACTGAACGTGCCCCGGTTCGGCCCTAAAGGCGAGCCCGATTGTCGGGAGAGCCGGCAAATACATGTCGATCGAAACTGGAGCAAACGCGGTGAGCGCGCCCAGTAGGATGATCAATTCGGAATGGCGGCGGCGAATTCCAGATGCAATCGACAGAGTGCTGCTTTCAAGAGACATGAGTCAGGCATTATATGTCACCACTAGAGTCCTCGAATTGCCGCAGCATTTCCTCAGCGTGCGAACCATGCCAGTAGACGCGGTTGCAGGAAGGGCAGGAGGCGAAGCGGTCCTGACTCAAATACACAAACGGTGGCACTTTCTCGAAAGCGTCTTCCTTGTCGATTGGTTCAAGTAACACATTACATTCCAGGCATCTTGAGAGGAAATTAAAGGCTTTGAGATCGAATTGACGAGTCACTTGCCGAACTTGTTTTTTATAATCGTCGCTATCGATCAGGACGCATTGAGCACGCATGCGGCGCCCGTAAAGACCTGTATCGCGAGTAAGGATTATCCGACCAGCGGATTCGGCCTCCATCACAATTTCGTCATCATCAAATGTATTCGAGTACAGAACGTCGTACCCAAGTATGCGCAGCCATCGAGCAAGTTTTCCGACCATGACGTCTGCGATGAACTTGATCTCCGACAAGCTGTTTTGTGCCCTTTGTGCTTTTCTGGTTACATCCTTTTTGGCACTTCGATCCCCATCAGGTCCAGCGCCTTTATCAACGCTTCTCGGACCAGGTCGACGACAAGCACGTAAAACAGCCGCCTGTCGGGATCCGCTTCAGTGATGATTCGATATCGATGGTAGAAGAGATTGAAACGCTGGGCGAGTGTGAAGGCGTACTTTGCGAGGGATGCAGGCTCGAGCGTGATAATGACCTGGTTTCCGATTTCGCGAAGGCGCAGGGCAAGATACAGCAGTTCCCAAATGTCGTTAGCCTCATTCAGGAATGTCGAGATCTTAGGATCATTCAACATCCGTTGAACGCGCGAGAAATCAAAATTGGGATCCGCTTCCCGGAGTTTCAACATGATGTTGTTGCCGCGAACGGCGGCATATTGGATATAAGGTCCAGTCTCGCCATCGAAATTCAGGGCTTCTGTGAAGTCAAAAGCGATAATCGCTGTTCTGGTGAACTTCAAGAGGAAGTACCGCAGTGCACCCACAGCAATCTGCCGTGCAATGGTATCTGCCTGACCCGCCGTTAAATCAGGGTTCCGCTTGATGACCTCTTTCTTCGCTTCCGATTCCAGGGTGTTAAGTAGATCGTCCGCCTTGACACCTTGTCCTTTTCGGCCGGATACCTCGATATGCGAGCGGCCACGATCTTCTTCGCTAATTTCAATTCCAAGCTGTTCGGCGCAGGCCGGTGTCAGTGCCACGACCTCGTACGAAAAATGTATGGACCGCTGTGCCTGTTCTTCGTAGCCAAGGGCAAGTAGTCCCTGCTTAACGATGTTCTGCAGATAGGATTGGCGAACGTCGATGACGTTGTATACGGTGGTTCCATGCCCGAACGGTGGGTGGTCTTCGCGGCCTCCTGAGGCCGTAGTGACCCAAATATCGTTCTCAGAATCGAACAATTCATACTTAAAGTCTTGGTTTAAAAGTCCAACCTTCCACAATTGATAAGCAATATCCTTACCGACGTAAGTGACTGTGCCGTTCGATCGCACGATGACTTTATCGTCCTCGTGGCCTTCCGAATCGAGCCGCATGACCCAACATCCGGCATTTTTACCTTCCTTTTCGAGAAAGATTGCATCTCTTTCACGAAGCTGCCGGAAGGCATACTCCCAGAATTTAAGATGAAGGATGTCGCTTTCGCGAGGCAACAAGTCGTAGGGAACGTTGATACGAGCCATCGTGCGAAGGTGATATCGCACGATCGTCATGGCCACGAGTTCCGCCATTTCAGCCGTTTCGTTGCCGCCATGTTCTATCTCTTTGAGCGTTTCCGCACGACGGCTGAACTTGGGATCTTCGGTTTCATAGAAACCGGAAACACGCGCGTATACATCCCAACAGTAGTAGTCAAATTTGCTCGACGCGTCTGTCGTCATCTTCCTTACATCTGCCAAAGACTTCCGTTCGAGGTGCTTCAGACCCACAATGACATCCGCGACCTGCACACCGGTATTGTCGATGTAATTCTGGACTTCCACATTTCGGCCTGCCGACTTGAGAATTCGGACAAAAGTGTCGCCAATCGACGCGTTACGAAGATGTCCGATATGGGCTGCCTTGTTTGGGTTGATGTTGGTGTGCTCGACGATCACCTTTCCGTCGTCACTTGGAAATCCACTCAGGCGGCTCCCGCGTAGTGCAACGGTGCGATCGAGATAGAAGTTGATGTATCCCGCACCAGCCACCTCCATCCGCTCAATGCCGTCAATCTTGCCGACTCTAGCGATGACTTCCTCCGCAATTGCCCTTGGCGCCTTTTTCAAACGTCGTGCAAGCTCGAACGATAGGGGCGTTGCAAGCTCACCGAGTTCTACTTTGGGAGTTTGGTTGAGCACCACTTCCGGCGGCTCAATATTCCATTGTGTTCGGATTGTCGAGCGAAGCGCGTGCTTAAGGCGTGCGTGAAGATCCAGTAGCATAAACGCCAATGTTAACATTAGAAACATGAAGACGTTGTACTTCGACTGTTTCTCCGGCATCAGCGGCGACATGACTATTGGGGCTCTCTTGGACCTGGGGCTCGACTTTGACTATTTGAAGGCCGAGCTTGCGAAGTTGCCGGTCGAGGCTTATGAACTAAAGCTATCGCGCGTCACGAGGTCGAATCTGAGCGCGATGAAATTCGACGTGTTGGTTGACGGTGAGGATGAGTTTCATCATCACGAACGTGCGAAGCACGATTCACATCATCACGGGCACGAACACGAACACAAGCATGGACAAGGTCGGAGTCATAGCCATAGTCACGGCCGCGAGCATTTTCACCGGAAGGCGTCGGAGATTATCGCGATGATTCGTGACAGTGGTCTTAACGCAAACGTAAAGCGCATGGCGACGGACATTTTCACTAAGCTCGCAATTTCAGAGGGAAAGGTGCATCAGGTTTCGCCCGAGGACGTCGAGTTTCATGAAATCGGGGCCGTGGATTCGATAGTGGATACGGTGGGAACGGCGGTTGGGTTCGATGCGCTTGGGATCGAACGCTTTTTGTGTTCGGCGATCAATATCGGAAGCGGTTTCATTCATTGCCAACACGGTATCTTTCCGGTTCCTGCGCCGGCCACCGCCGATCTGTTGAGGGGGGCAACGATCTATCAAAAACACGCACAGAGTGAGCTCGTCACGCCTACGGGGGCGGCAATCCTTTCTGCCGTTGTGAACCGGTTTGGAACGATCAGTGGGTTCGCCGCGGAGCGGATCGGGTACGGAGCCGGGTCAAAGCAGTTTCAGGATTTTCCAAACTGCCTTCGATTGATGCTCGGAGAGGAGCGCGATATCTCGAATACGCCTCCGAACGATAAGGCTATCGTCATTGAAGCGAACATCGACGATATGAGCCCCCAAAATTTTGCTTATGCCGCCGAGAAACTGCTTCAGGCGGGAGCTCTTGACGTGTTTACCGCTCCTATTCAAATGAAGAAAGGAAGGCCGGGCGAGTTACTACAGGTGCTGGCGAAGCCAGACTCGGCTGATAGACTAGTCCGCATCATTTTCGAAGAAACAACTACGATCGGTATTCGCCGATACGCTGTCGACCGCGTGACCCTGGATCGGGATTTCGTCACGGTACAGACCGATTACGGCAGTGTGAACGTCAAAGTTTCTAAGCTGGGCGGCGAGGTCGTGAACTTCGTTCCGGAATACGAAGACTGCGCCCGGATAGCCCGCGAAAAGAAGGTGCCGTTGAAGCGTGTTCAAGCAGCGGCTTCAAAAGCCTATTTAGATACTCGCGTATACTAATTGTTTATGCCTGGAACGTTCTACATCACTACACCGCTCTATTACGTCAACGCGCCGCCGCATCTGGGCGGCATGTATACGACAATTGTCGCCGATACCATTGCTCGATATAAGCGGATGATGGGTTTCGACGTAAAGCTTCTCTGCGGTACGGACGAGCATGGGCAGAAGATCGAGCGTTCCGCGAAAACGCAGGGAATTTCGCCGAAGGCGCTTGCAGATCGCGTTTATACGCAATACTCCGATCTGTGGAAAGCCATCGGAATCGAGTACGACGAGTTCATTAGAACCACTGAACCTCGGCACTACAAGGCTGTCGCTGAAATGTATACCCGTGCGAAAGCGAACGGGTACGTTTACAAAGGCTCCTATTCCGGTTGGTACTGCGTTTCGTGTGAAGCGTATGCTTCAGAGTCGGATCCGGATACTCCTGTAGACTGTCCGGATTGCGGCCGAAAGACGGAATGGTTCTCAGAAGAGAGTTACTTCTTCAAGTTGTCGGCATTTCAGGACCGTCTGCTCGAACTCTATGAGAAGAAGCCTCACTTTATCCGGCCCGAGTCTCGTCGGAATGAAATCGCGTCTTTCGTTCGTGGCGGCCTCAAAGACCTCTCCATCAGCAGGGCAACACTGAAGTGGGGAATTCCGCTGCCCGATGATCCGAGCCATGTGGTCTACGTGTGGTTTGATGCGCTCGCGGGTTATCTCAGCGGCATCGGCTTCAGGTCCGATGATGCAAGATTTTCGAAATATTGGCCCGCGGTGCATCTGGTCGGCAAGGACATTCTCCGGTTCCATGCCGTTTATTGGCCGGCCTTTCTAATGGCCGCAGGCCTCGAAGTGCCGGCCTCGGTTTTCGGCCATGGTTGGTGGCTGTTCAAGGACGAGAAGATGTCGAAGTCCCGCGGCAACACTTTCGATCCTTATGTCTTGAACGAAGTGTTGGGATCGGAGCTCTTACGCTATTTCTGCCTGCGCGAGATGGTTTTTGGTCAGGACTGCAACTTCGCCGTCGAATCGGTCATTCAGCGATACAACAGCGATCTTGCGAACGACCTCGGCAATCTTCTCAGTCGCACAACGGCGATGATTTCGAAATATCGCGGTGGCCGCGTTCCGGCGCCAGGCGAAGCGAAAGGCGACGCCGATGTTCGCGAACTTGCCGGTCGTGTGATCGAAAGCTACAGGAAGCACTTCGATGACTACAGTTTTTCTCGCGCGCTGGAAAATGTTTGGGAACTTATTGCGCGGGTTAACAAATATATCGTCGAGAATGAACCGTGGGCGATCGCGGAAAAACCGGCCGAGGCCAAGAAGCTCGACAGTGTGCTTTTTCACGCGGCCGAGTCCCTCCGGTTGATTGCTGGCCTGCTTGCTCCCGTGGTTCCGAAGACGGCTCAAAATCTGTGGGAACAACTTGGGTTGGAAGACAAAGTTAGTGGCATCCGTCTGGACGAAATCCGCTGGACGCAGGAATTGGCAGGGCGAGCGATTCGTGGTGGGGCGTCGTTGTTCCCCAGGTTGGATCCGAAGGAAGTACTGAAGAAGATAGATAGCGTTAATGAACGGAAAAGCGACAGCAACGTTGGCACGCCCGAAAACCTTCCCGCGACGAATGTTGCGCCCCAGATCACGATAGATGATTTTTCAAAGGTCGATCTGCGCGTCGCGACTGTGGTCGAGGCGGAACGTGTCAAGGGAGCTGACAAGCTGCTTCGTCTTCTGGTGGACCTCGGGTTTGAGCGGCGTCAAATTCTTGCCGGCATTGCGTTGGCCTATCAGCCGGAGTCGTTGATCGGTCGAAAAGTTGTGATCGTCGCTAATCTGCAACCACGAAAGCTGCGCGGTCTGGAGTCCAACGGGATGATTGTTGCTGCGTCAATCGGGCCAGAAGACAAGCCAGTGCTGGTCGGCTTTCACGAAGACGTCCAGAATGGCGCACGGCTGAAATAGTCGCGTAGGGGATTTGAAAACTGAGTACCCATGCTGATCGATTCTCATGCTCATCTGGACGATGCTCGGTTTGACGCCGATCGCGATGCGGTACTTCAGCGGGCATGGGATGCTGGTGTTCGTAAAATTTTGACAATCGGCAATGGCAGCAGTCCAGATCAAATGGCCTGCGGCATTCCATTGGCTGAGGCCCACGATTGGTTATGCACGAGCGTGGGCGTTCATCCCCACGATGCCGCAAAGGTGGAAGAGCGTCACTATTCCCTCATCGAAGACCTAGCGCGGCACCCGGCCGTTGTAGCGATAGGGGAGACCGGCCTCGATTATTTTTACGACAATTCGCCGCGTGATATTCAGCGCGCGGTCTTCCGCAGACAGCTGGCTCTTGCAAGGCAGCTCGATCTACCCGTCATCGTCCATACACGGGATGCCGACGCCGATACTCAGGAAATTCTTAAAGACGAAGCTCCTCGCCGCGGCGTCATTCATTGTTTTACGTCATCAGCGGAATTCGCGGACTTTGCGTTGAGCATCGGGTTCGCGATTTCGTTTTCGGGAATTGTGACATTTTCCAATGCAAAAGCGTTGGCGGAAGTTGCCCAGAGGATTCCCTCTGATCGAATACTGATTGAGACGGATTGCCCTTATCTCGCACCGGTACCACACCGAGGAAAACGGAATGAGCCTGGCTTCGTGGCGGACACTGCACGCTTCGTCGCCGGATTGCGTGGAGTCGCCGTGCAGGAGTTCGGAACCCAGACGGCGAGCAATTTCAACAGCATGTTTGGTCTGAAAACATCGTAAAATGCGCTGTTTATGCGGATGACCCCACAGGAAATTTACCAGCTTGTAGCAGCGGAACTCGTGAGAGTTGAGGAAGAGCTGAGAGGATATACGCGATCGGAGATCACTCCTATTTCCGAAATCGGCGAATATTTACTCAACGCGGGCGGGAAGCGTATCCGTCCCGCGCTGCTTTTGCTGACCGCTAAGATGCTGGGCGAGGTCTCTCCGATGGCCATTCGTCTTGCCGCCGTTGTTGAATTCATACACAACGCGACGCTGGTGCACGACGATATCATCGACGCGGCCGATACGCGGCGTGGCCGGCCATCCGCGAACTCTCAGTGGGGAAATTCCATGACTGTACTCGCGGGCGATTGGCTTTACATGCAATCCTTCGCCGTCGCGCTTGGCGAGAAGAATCTGGATGTTCTCAATACGTTGATCGATATTACCCAAAAAATGGTTGAGGGCGAGCTGCTGCAATTGACGTTGCTCGGAAAGGCGCAGATCACTGAGCATCAGTTGCTCGACATCGTGGAGCGGAAAACCGCCTATCTCTTTTCGGGTTGTACGAAGTTACCGGCAATTGCAGCAGGAATGAATCATGGATCGGCAGAACGCCTTGCCGAGATCGGCAAGAGTCTGGGGATGGCTTTTCAATTGATCGACGATTTGCTGGATCTGACGTCCACGCAGGATGTGCTGGGCAAACCCGTTGCGAGCGATCTCAAAGAAGGCAAGATGACGCTGCCTGTGTTTTTCGCGCTCAATAGCGGCGTTCCCGAAGACGCAATGAAAGTTCAGAAGGTTCTCGATGAGCGTGAGTTTCGTTCCGTAGATCGAGCGGAAATTCTGAAACTGGTTGAACGTTCCGATGGTCTGGAGCGCACTCGAAAATTAGCTGAGGATTATGCCCTGCGAGCGATCCGTCTGCTGGACGACTTCCCATCATCGCCATTCCGTGACGCCATCGTCGCCATTCCAGAGTTTATCCTGACCAGGGATACGTAAGGCGACGTTACGTTCCCTCTAAGAAGCTCAGTAGAGCGCGGTTGAACTCGTCAGGGTTTTCAAGATTACTCAGATGTCCCGAAGCGGGGACTGTTACGAATCGAGCCCCGGGGATGGCATCGGCGATTGCGCGAGAATCCTCAGGACGAATGATGGCGTCCTCGGCGCCCGTAACTATCATCGTTGGGCATTGAATACGGTGGACAACACTGGAGAAATCGCTACGGTCGCGCATCGCCATAACAGCGTAAGCGGCTGCGGCGGTGTCCACCGATTCGATCATGCCCCGTACCAGGCGAACGGCGTCAAGGGACGGATTCGGCTTCAGAAGACGGGGCAGCATGCGATCGGGAAGTATCGATGCGCCGTTTTGTTCGATGTTGGCAATCATCTCGTTGCGTGCAGTTTTTTCAGTGTCGTTGTCTGCACGGGCACGGGTGTTCGCCAGCACAAGCTGCCGGACGCGTGAGGTATGTCTGGCCCAGAAGGGAAGCGCGATGTATCCACCAAGGGATACGCCGGCAACAACGCAGTTGGGAATGCCGATTCTAGTGAGCAATTCGTCGAGATCATCAGCCATCTCGTCGACTGTCCATGGGGATGCCGGCTGCGATTCTCCGAATCCGCGAATATCCGGAGCCACGACGCGATAATGCGCCGATAGTGCTTCCATCTGGGGAGCCCACATTGAGTTGTTAAGAGGGAAGGCATGAATCAGGAGGACTGCCGGTCCCTTCCCCTGGTCGAGATAACCGATCGTGCCGGACCTCAATTGGATTTTCACGGCTGATATCGCGCGTACTTTGCCTTGATGTTGTCCTGAATTTGAGTGATTGAGAGGCCCTGGTCGTGCATCTTGCGTGCATCAAGCGCGATATCCTGACAAATCGAGCAGCCTGATCCGTGCTGATCTTTGAAACAGAACAGATTGTTTTTGTGCCCGAAGCTCGTCATACACCCACAAAAGCACGGCAGTTGTTCGAGTACTTCAGGAATGTCTTTGGCTACCTGGTAAGCAGCGCGTGTCTTCTCGTCGTTAAACAACGTGGGAGACAAAACCCCGGCGCTTTTCGAAATCGCAGTTGATTCGCTCGTAGACTCGCTGGTGCCGTGTAGCGAGACCCAGGCGATTCCAGCCATGATTGCGACGGCAACGATACCGAGTACGACGTTCTGTTTGTTCGTTTTCTTATTCGATTTCAATGATTTTTCCCTTCGATTTGGTCCGAAATGAAGAAATGACGGTCTTCAACACAAAGAATACCTCGCCTTTTTCTTCATCGTTGAGCTCCGAACGGTCTTCCAGCGGTTCATTCAACTCGGAAATAACGTACCGTAACAAATGCGGCTCGGTATCCTGCTGAAGATTAGCAACGATGGCCTGCTGAAGCTCCGCTTCCTTCGCCTGGCTGACGCGTTCCATCCATGATTCAGTTTCGCGGTATGCTTCCTCAATGTCCTCAGCTTGGACTGTGTGAGCGAATCCTGTCTCCGCGGCTTCCATTGTTTTGAAAACCATGTACGACAAAAAAAGGGACAACTCTTGAATCTTCTGTCCGCTTTCGTGTGTCAACTCGACGATGAAGTCGCAAATAGCGGGCTGCTCACGGAAGAAACGGTCGAATTCATTGACCATTTGCTCGTCACTGTAATCTCCTACTTCGGAACAAGCTTTTTCGACCATTTCCTCGCCAATCATAGAACCTCAATTCTGGCACACCGAATGCACTCACGAAAGCCGATATATGAGCATGGAAGGTTATCCTGCTGTCTCTCAGCCGTTGAAATGCTGTCGGGCCCAAATGACGGCTCCCCATTCGGGCGAATGGCGGGGTTCCTCGAATTTTAAGCCGATGAGAGATCTCACGACAGGATGGCTCGCAACCGAGCCACTTAAGGATTTGCGGCAATCATCAACGCCGACGCGTTTCGCTGCGATCTGAACGAGTGAACGGAGATGCATGGCAGCATCGCTGACGATCTGTTTCGAAGGTTCGGCGGGGTACATCGCAACGACTTCCGGAAAGAGGGCAGCAATGTCCGGGACGCCGAGTTTCCCCGCAGACCAGGCAGGCACAACCTCTGAGATCGTCTTGAGGCCGAGTCGTTCAGCGATACGTTGGGCGAATTCCGTGGGCATCCGTGCATCGACCGATCGCAGGGCCGCACGAACAGCCTCACGACCAATCCAGAAGCCGCTGCCTTCGTCACCGAAGTGCGGGCCCCAACCGCCTACACGAAACATCTGGCGATCTTTATCGCGGCCTATAGCGATCGAGCCAGTGCCGGCAATGAGTAGAATACCGGGATCGATCCCAATGGCTCCTATGGACGCAATGAAGGCGTCGCTTTCGATAATGACCTGAGAATCGGGAAGGAGGGACTGGAGAACTTCCTTGTAAAAGGCGACGCTTTCCGGCCGACCGGCCCCGGCAAATCCGGCACAGACTATACTAGGACGCTCCGCTAAGCAGGAAATGCCATGCGCGATTGCTTTTTTCGCGGCATCGGGTCCTACCGATAAGTGATTGGAAGGCCCGCTGTGGATGTGGCAAAGCTCGTTGTAGTACTCGTCGACCAGCAGGAAGCTCGTTTTCGAGCCACCGCCGTCGATACCCAAATATCGCACCTAGCGAGCCCAGCCCGGGGGAGCGCCAGCCTTGCGGAGTTCGTCTTCGAGATCAACTAGCCGTTGCTTCGCCTGGTCGGCTTGTTTTCGCGCCTCTTCGAGTTCCTTTTGTGCGGAGTTGATTTCAGAGCCGATGAGATTTTCGCGATTGTACACATCGCCTTGACGCAGATATTGGACGTTCAGATCTCTCACTCTCAGGTCGAGCAATGTTACAACATCATCGGCCCGCCTCGCGTCGGCGCGAGCTTTTTGGAAAATGTCCCGCCAATACTTTTCGTCGTGACCATTCTTATCGCGGGGTTCAACCGGCTTTACTGCCGGCGCAATTGCCGGCGCGGGGGCTGTGGACGCCGATGTGTTGGCCGCTGGAGCAACTGGTGTGGCTGCCTGGGTCAGCGTGCCGCTGACGGCTCTGCCGGCGATGATAGTGACCCTGCTCTTGGCAGCCTTTTGGCGCTCTCGTTCTTGTCGTGCGATATCGGCCACAGACTGTCCAAAACAGTTCAAGGCAAAGACGAACGAAACGCCAACGAATATAAGGCTTCTATGTATTCTCATTGTTGTTTTGCCGCGATGGCGCGTTCGGTGTGGGCCGTTTCCGGAGCTGCAGTTATTGCCTTCGGCGCAGTCTCGAACTGTTCAACGGGTTTGTCCTTGTAGACTTCCCGTATGAGGTCCATCCAAATGGGCAAAGCGGCCTTACCGCCAGTTTCTTTATCACCCAGTGTCACTTTTTCATCAAATCCAATCCATGCGCCGGCAACAAGACTGGGCGTGTAGCCGATGAACCAGGCATCGGTGAAGTCATTCGTTGTACCCGTCTTGCCGGCGACCGGTCGCTTGAGTTCCTGCGCTTTTGTCGCTGTTCCGGCCCGGACGGGCTCCTGCATCAGGTCCACCATGATGCGAGCTGTTTCAGCTGGAATGACATCACGGAGTTCGGGCAGATTCTCCTCAAGCACGTTACCTTCGTAATCCGTCACGCGGCGAATCATCTGCGGAACGACACGAACACCGTCATTCGGAAATGTTGAGTAACCGGAAACCATTTCGATCAAAGTTACATCAGCGGCCCCGAGTGCGATCGGCAAGACCGGCTCAATTTTGGAAGTGATTCCGAATCGCCGTACGTAGGGGATGAGATTTTGGACGCCGAGCTTAGCGAGGGTTTTAACAGCAGGTATATTGCGCGAATCACCTAAGGCTCGCCGGATCGTAATGACGCCTTCGTATTTTCCGTCGTAATTACCCGGCGTGTAGCTTCCGAAGCTGACGGGTGCGTCCAGAATCGTGTCGTCCGGACGAAGACCGTTATCAACGGCAGCCGCATACACGAACGGTTTGAACGACGATCCAGTCTGTCTGAGCGCCTGCGTCGATCGATTAAATTTGCTTTCATCGAAGTCATAACCGCCGACCATTGCTTTGATTTCGCCACTCTGTGGCTGAATTGCAACCAGAGCGCCCTGGACTTTTGGCCTTTGCTCCAGCGTAACTTCCACCTTTCGTTCCGCCGGATTCATCGAGCGAATCTGAAAAAGGGCAACATCTCCTGGTTTTAAGATTTCTGCGGCAGTTTTCGCTTTCGTCCAGGCTATATCTTGTGAGGTCAGCACGGCTTGATAAGTCCCGATTTTTACAGTCGCGCCGCCCGTCTGATTTAAATTCAGAATGACGCCGGAAACGATGTCGTTAGTTCGGATCGGCAGTTTCCAGTCGGGAAGTTCGACAGAAGCCAGATCGCGCACGTGTTCGTCAAGCAGATTACGCTGAACACCGCGCCAACCGTGACGTCTGTCGTAATCGCGGAGTCCGGCGCGAACGGCAGCATTTGCCGCTTTCTGCATGTCCACATTCAAGGTGGAGTACACCTTCAAACCACCTTCATGGACCGCAGAGGTTCCGTATTTCTTTTCAAGATACCGGCGAAGATCTTCGATGAAATATGGCGCCAGCTCATCCGGCCGCTGCTTCTCTGCGAGCTTGATTGGATGCGTTTTCGCTTCTTCGCCTTGTGCAACGGTAATTTTCTTTTCTGCCACCATCCGGTCGATCGCATAATTGCGCCGCATCAGGGCACGCTCCGGATGCATTATGGGCGAATAGTTAATAGGTGACCGAGGAAGCGCGGCCAGCATGGCGGCTTCCTCGATATTCAGGTCCTTAAGATCTTTCCCAAAGTAAAACTCCGCCGCAGCAGCAAAGCCATACTGTCCATGACCCATGAAGTGCAGATTGCAATACATCGTCAAGATCTGCTGCTTCGTGTAGTAACGCTCGATTTGAATCGAAAGCATCGCCTCCTGGATTTTCCGCCGTAGATTTCGCTCGGGTGTCAGGAACAAGTTCTTGCTTAGTTGTTGAGTGAGCGTGCTGCCCCCTTCAACGACCCGGCGAGCCATCATGTCCTTTAGTCCGGCTCGGGCAATGCCGTAAAAATCGATACCCCAATGGGTAAAGAAATTCTGGTCCTCAACAGATGTAATGGCGTCTTTGACAACTTGCGGGATCCCATCCCACGTCACAACGATGCGCCTTTCCAGGGCGAAGCTTCCAATGACGCGGGCATCGTCGGAATAGACGTCGGTGACGAGGCTTGGATGATAATCCTCAAGCGAACTTACTTGGGGCAGGTCGCTGTTGTAGACGAAGAGAACTCCTAGTGTGGCGCCGAGAGCAATCGAGAGACACAACAGGAAGACGAATACGAGCGAACCAAGATAGTGTCTAAGCTGGGATCGCATGACACCTCATTATAACAGGGTGCCGAAAAGCAAACCGGTTGCCTTTCAACGAATTAAGACCCGACTTTTAGGACGGCCAGGAATGCTTCCTGGGGGATATCGACCTTTCCCACCCTCTTCATTCGCCGCTTGCCTTCCTTCTGTTTTTCCAGGAGTTTACGCTTCCGGGTGATATCTCCACCGTAACACTTGGCGAGCACATTTTTGCGGATTGCCGGAATGGTTTCTCTTGAAATGACGCGGTTGCCTATTGCCGCCTGGATGGCGACTTCGAACATTTGGCGCGGAATCAACTCCTTCATCTTTTCGACCAGGGCCTTACCCCTGGCGTAGGCGAAATCGCGATGCACAATCCAGGAGAGGGCATCCACAGGTTCGCCACCAACCAGAATGTCGAGCTTCACGAGATCCGATGTGCGGTAGCCGGCCAGGTGATAATCGAATGAGGCATAACCTCTCGATACGGACTTCAGGCGATCATAAAAATCCAACACGATTTCATTGAGAGGCATTTCGTATGTAAATAGGACTCGTCCCGGTGCCACATACTCGAATCCTTTTTGTACCCCTCGTTTTTCCTCAACAAGTTTTAGGATGACACCGACAAATTCGTCAGTGCTCAAGATGAGCGCCGTGATGATGGGCTCCTCGATCTGCGACATGAACTGCGCTTCAGGGAACTTTGTAGGATTGTCGATTTCTTCAACCTGCCCATTTGTGCGCGTTATGCGGTACCGAACTCCAGGTGCCGTTGTGATGAGCGAAAGCTGAAACTCGCGTTCGAGCCTCTCCTGGATAATCTCCATGTGAAGCAACCCGAGGAATCCACATCGAAACCCAAAACCTAGCGCGCTCGACGTCTCAGGTTCGTAGAAAAAGGATGAATCGTTTAGTCGAAGCTTTTCCAGAGCATCACGCAGGCCCTCGTACTGATTGGGTTCGACGGGATACAACCCGGCGAAGACCATTGGTTTGATTTCCTGAAAGCCAGGAAATGCGACGGGGGTTGGATTGTCATCTTCTGTGATCGTATCGCCAATCTTAGTGTCTCCAACGACCTTGATATTTGCGACAAGGTAACCTACTTCACCCGCGGACAGGCGGTCGAGTTCCTTCATCTTAGGTGTGAGGGCGCCCACACTTTCCACTTGATACACTTGGCCATTCGACATCAGTCGAATCTTCATGCCTTTGTGAATTTCGCCATCGATTACACGAATCAATACGAGTACGCCTCTATAAACATCGAACCAGGAGTCGAACAGCAATGCTTTCAGAGGACCTTGCGGATCGCCCTTGGGAGGCGGGATCCGCTGCACGATTCCTTCGAGAACCTCCTCGACCCCCTTTCCATATTTAGCGCTGATGAGGAGGGCATCTTCTGGATTCATTCCGATAATAGAGTGCAACTGCTCCCGCACGCGATCGATCTCCGCGCCTGGCAAATCGATCTTGTTGATGATGGGCAGAATTTCAAGGTGATGGTCAAGCGCGAGATAGGTGTTAGCCAGTGTCTGAGCTTCGACTCCTTGCGAGGCGTCGACAATCAGAAGCGCTCCTTCGCAAGCCGCAAGGCTACGTGAAACTTCATAACTGAAATCGACATGCCCTGGGGTATCGATAAGATTCAGGATGTAGTCGTTTCCATCCTTCGCACGGTAGTTCAGCCGTACTGCCTTAGCTTTGATTGTGATGCCGCGCTCGCGCTCGAGGTCCATGGCATCAAGCACCTGTGCGGACATTTCCCGCTTGGTGAGAGCACCCGTCAGCTCGAGGAGGCGGTCGGCAAGCGTGGATTTGCCGTGGTCAATATGTGCAATGATCGAGAAATTACGGATCTGAGATAAAGACATAGCTCATTCTTAACGGTCGCGAGCGATCATTGCTGCTCCGATCACGCCCCCATCCGGCCACAACTGCGATTGTACTATTTGGCAGTCACGGAATGAGGCAGGGAACGCGTAGCGTCGTGCTGCGGCGCGCACACTCTGCATGAGCATCTCTCCCGCGGCCATCACGCCTCCGCCAATGACAATCATCTCGAGATTCAGAAGATCGATTAGGTTCGCGCACGCAATGCCCAGGTACCGTCCCGTTTCCCTGAAGACTGCTTCCGCAGTCGCATCCCCTTGTGTGGCGGCATTGTAGATTTTCTCCGACGTCAACGGCAGTTCGATGCCATGAAGGAGACTGTCAGGTACGAGGTCCATCATTGCTTCTGCAGTCATAACGATTCCTGAAGCTGAGACATAGGTCTCAAGGCAGCCGCGATTCCCGCACCCGCACAGCCGGCCTGAGTTTTCCACTGACGATCCCGCTTGAATGACTGTATGCCCAAACTCCCCTCCAAAGCCCGAAGCACCCGTGAACAAGCTGCCATTTAACACGAAGCCTGAGCCGAGTCCGGTCCCCAGTGTCAGACAAGCGATGTGCTCAAGACCCATTGCCGCACCTCTGACAAATTCTGCATATACCGCGGCATTTGCATCGTTTTCACCGACCGTGCGGATGTGGACCTGATCTGCCAAAAGCTGCTCTAAATTAACGTTCTGAAGGCACGGTATGTTCGGTGATGTCTCAATGATATGAGTCTTCGATGAGCGTAGTCCGGGAACACCAAGCCCGATTGCGTCAATGACGGCGGTCTTTTGAAATTCATGGACCAGTTCTGCAAGGCTTGAAACAAGGCCAGTGAGATCATCAGTAATCGTTAAGATTTTGCGAGTTTCAAGGATTCGCGCAGTCTCATCCGTGAGGGCTGCCTTGGTCGCAGTACCGCCGATGTCCAGTCCGACATAATGCATAAACGTCCGATCTTAGCAGGAGGCGGGCTGCCGGCCAATGGGCTAACCTGGACCCTGGTAAGGGCTCAGCCCAAAAACATGGCTATCATCACGATCTCACGTCTGACGGGCAGCGGAGGCCGCGAAATCGCAACAGCTACCGCTGCGGCCCTGAAATTTCAATTTATTGATCGCGGCGCGATGGACAATGTCATCGGTCAACAGTTTCCTGTTCGGATCGAGCAACTGTCGCGCATTAAGAAGGACAGGCGAGTCTACGACGAGATGGTTCGGTCGGCTATCGCAGAGGTGGCGTCGATATATAACGTCGTTATCCTGGGAATCGGGGCACAATTCCTTTTCGAACGCGTATCGGCATCGCTGCACGTCCAGATCGTCGCGCCTTTGCTTTATCGCATTGCGCGTGTTATGCGGGTCGCAAAGGTCGATCGTCCCGCCGCGGAAAAGATCATCGAAGAACGCGATCGCGAGAAAGAAGCATTCATTACAACACTATACGCAAAGGATTGGCGCGATCCCGCCCATTACGATCTAGTTCTGAATATCGATCACTTTTCGAACGATGTTGCGGTCGAGATCATTGTGAAGGCGGCTCAGGCTAAGGGGATCGAAGCAACCGCCGTTGAGCTGCCTGCGCAATTGCGCGAAGAGATTTTGACTGCCAAGCTTGACGTTGCACAACTGGCGGATTTGGAACCCGCCGAGGACAAGCTGCCGGAATTCGCTCACCCTAGCGAACGGGAGTTCGCACGTGTCATGGACTTTTATCGTATTCGATGGGAGTATGAGCCGAAGACATTTCCCATCGAGTGGGATGAGAACCGAAACGTCGTAAAAGCGTTTACCCCTGATTTTTACTTGCCGGATCTCGATTTGTTTATCGAGTTGACGACGATGAAACAAAGCCTGGTCACCAAGAAAAACCGCAAGGTGCGACTTCTAAGAGAGCTTTACCCGGACGTGAATATAAAGATTCTTTACGAGAAAGATTATAAGAACCTGATATGGAAATATGGTTTGGGTAATGGCGAGGAGACGTAGAAAAAGGTCCCGAGTGACCTTCAGTTCCTTTCGAATTCCGCCGTGCGACGGATGTCCATCCTGAATTCACGTTTTCTTGAACTGCCTTGATGCTCCTTGCTTCGAACTGGCGTCCGATGTCGTCGAAGCTGCATCGTTTTTACACGATGCTCAGCAATTCAGTTGCGGTCCGTCTCTGCACTTTCTACGGTGCGTCATCAACGGACTGCTCCGCGCGTCCAAGTACGACTTCGATGGAACCCCGAATCTCTCGGGACCTTGATTTCAGTCTAGCACTCTCGACTTTTGTGTCAAGATCAAGTCCATGACGGGCGAGATCATCGAGGTCCTCTTCTCCGAAGAGCGGATTCGACGTCGTGTTCAAGATCTCGCAAGGCAGATTACCGCTGATTACAACGATCGCAGCCTTGTGTTGGTTTCGATTCTTCGCGGGTCGGTGTTTTTCGCAACCGATCTCGCACGCCTGATCGAATTGCCTCTTTCAATGGATTTTCTTTCGATTTCGAGCTACGGCGAAGACAGTGAGGGTGTCGTTCGGATTACTAAAGATTTAGAGGAGAATATCGCAGGCCAGGACGTTCTCGTGATCGAGGACATCATCGATACGGGGTTTACGTTAAAGTATCTGCTCCGTACTTTGGGGAGCCGAAATCCGAAATCACTCGAAGTCTGCACACTTCTCGACCGCCGGGCCCGCCGGATCATCGATATGGACCTGAAATATATCGGCTTTGAGATCCCTGACAAGTTTGTTGTGGGTTACGGGCTCGACTACAGACAGCGATATCGAAATCTGCCTTATATCGGAATCCTCAAACCTTGAGACTCCGGGAATCAAAAGGAAATGGAAAGAGTTCCGCAAGGTGGTGTTCTTTGTCCAGGCCCTTGGTTGAGTGCAGGTGAACAAGGATATCGCCACAGTATTCCCACAGTAATTGACGGCATGCCCCGCACGGAGACGTCAAGATATCCGCACTGCTGACTATGGCCATCTCTCTAAATCCTTGGGCTCCTTCGCTCAGGGCCTTCCACAGCGCGACGCGCTCGGCACAGATACTGAGACCATACGAAACGTTTTCGATATTGCAACCCGTGTAGACACGACCGTCCGCGGTTTCAATAGCAGCGCCCACCTTGAAGCCGGAATACTGAGCGAGAGCGTTCTCCCGCGCTTCGAGAGCCTTTGCAATTAGGTCACGCTTCATACGTCTCTAAGAAACGCTGGAGAAGCATTCCAAGCTCGGCAGTGATCTCGGTGGCGACGTCGAGTACTTCCGAGTGATCGATTGGTTTACCGGAGATCCCTGCTGCTACATTAGCCAACATTGAGAGCCCGGCGACCCTCACGCCCATGTGTCGAGCCACGATAGCTTCGGGAACGGTAGACATTCCGACGGCGTCAGCACCAATTGTGCGCAGAAAACGAACTTCCGCGGGTGTTTCATAAGTCGGTCCTGCCATAGCCGCGTAAACGCCTTCACAAAGGTGAATGCCACAGTATTGCCCGGCGCCTTTTAGCTTTTCCCGCAGTCCGAGGTCATACACTTCGGTTTGGTCTACAAACCGGGGTCCCCAACGATCCTCGTTGGGGCCAGTCAAGGGATTTGCACCGAGCAGGTTGATGTGATCCGTGATGAGCATCAGGTGTCCGCGCGCAAAATCCGGATTGATGGCGCCTGAAGCATTCGTCAGTATTAAACTCTTCGCCCCCAAACGTCCAATTACACGCGTGCAAAATGTCACCTCGGCCATCGTATTTCCTTCGTAGGAATGGACGCGTCCTTCGAAGACAACAACCTGAAGCTTTCCGACTCGTCCGAACACCACCTGCCCGCGGTGACCTGGAACTTTCGGCAGCGGGAAATGAGGAATCGACATGTAGTGAATGCGATGTGGTCCGGCAAGGATTTCGTCGACAGCTGATAACCCGCTGCCCATGATAATTGCAACGTTCGGTCCCGCTCCTATTTTGTCAAGCAAGTAATTCTTGGCGCGGTCTACCAAATCAAAGTTCATCGAAGTCCTTCCATGACGGCGTGTATGAGCGGGCGGCGTGTTGCAGGGCGGTCCTTGACTTCGAACCCCCGCTCAATCAGCGGTATTGCTTGCCGCAAACGGTTCTCGTCATTCCAATGAATCTGGCAGAGAACGTCGCCCCGCTCGACGCGATCGCCTACTTTCTTCTCGAGGTATAAGCCGACCGCGGGGTGGATGATGTCATCCACACGATTTCGGCCAGCTCCCAACGCATTGGAGGCCAAGCCTAGCAACCTAGCATCGCATCGTGTCACGAAGCCGGTGGCACTCGAACGAAATTTTTCAATAAAGTGTGTTCGGGGCAGGAGGTCGGGATTGTCGACGACGCGCACATCGCCGCCATGAGCACGGATGATGCTGCGAAGTCTTTCCGCCGCCTCTCCTTTCGACACAACCTCGTGGGCCATATTAAGCGCTTGATCCAGTGATTTTGCGCGGCCGCCAAGGCGCAGCATGTGAGCCGCGAGAGCAATTGAAATAGTTTCGAGGTCCTCTGGAGCATTACCTTTCAAGAACTCGATGCATTCTTTCATTTCGAGGGCATTTCCGACTGCGCGGCCCAAAGGCTGCTCCATATCGGTTATCAATACCGTAATTTTCGTTTTTAACAGGCTGCATACATCGACGAGTGATCGCGCCAGATCGCGGGCCATTGTGATGGTCGGCATGAAGGCGCCTGACCCTGTCTTCACGTCGATGACTAGCCCGTCGATCTGTTCGGCAAGCTTCTTACTGAGGATGCTGGCAGTGATCAGCGGGATGGATTCAATCGTGCCGGTGACGTCCCGCAGGGCGTACATTCGCCGGTCTGCCGGCGCAAGATCTTCCGTCTGGCCCATTATGACGGCGCCGACTGTCTTCAGAATTCGGATTACTTTTTCGGGCGAGGGACGCGAGTCATACCCCGATATCGATTCGAGCTTGTCCAATGTTCCACCGGTGTGCCCCAAGGCACGGCCCGTGATCATCGGAACGGTGAGGCCACAGGCTGCGACGATCGGCGCAACGATCATCGACGTCTTATCGCCTACACCGCCTGTACTGTGCTTATCGATCTTCTTGGATTTGATTGACGAGAGTTCCAGACATCTGCCCGAATCGCGCATCTCACGCGTCAAAGCCAGCGTTTCGCCTATGGTCATCCCATTCAAGTACACCGCCATTAACCATGCAGCTACATGGTAATCCGCGACTTCCGATGACATATAACCGCGGATGAATGATGCGATTTCCGCTGGAGTAAGGACCTGACGGTCTCGCTTCTTTTGGATGACTTCGCGCGGGCTGATCATTCCTGAGGTTTGGGCACAGCGGCGGGCGGCTCGGCACTATTAAGCCATGCGGTATACCACAGGTTGCCGAGCATTGTGCCGGCGCGCGCAAGTTGATTCACGATAAATTCTGTTCCTCTGGGACGAGGCTGTTCGGGATTGAATTCCCCGGTCTTTTCGAGTTCGTAGGTTGCTTCGAGTTCTGCGAAGCTTAGGGTCAAGTGCTGCTTGATCGAATCCCATACATTGGCGAGTCGCTGCGGTGACTGTACTTTGGGGCGTACTGTATTGATGTCGATTGCCGCATTGACATAGGCCGTTTCGTAACGGTTGTGGAACATTCGATCCTTTGTGAAATTTTTGGGATTCGGTGAGTTGTCGAGCCAACCGTTGTATTGAATGCTCAGGTGCATCGGCTGCGAACCATCGCCGACGTAATGTCCCATCACTCCGGCGATGTATACCGCATTTGCTCGGGCCGACTCCCGATCCTGGGGCGTCTTCGCATTTCGCCAGAAGCGAAATGCGTTCACGAGTTTTTCGTAGTTTTCGAGAATCGCGTAGGGAAGGTACCCAACCTTGATCAGTTCGATTTTCTTTGCGGCCACTTTCTCCATGAAGGCGTAACGATCGGCCTCAATCGTGGCGATCGGGCCCCAGTACTCAGAATCAAAAAAATGATCGGCTGCTTGTGCTGTGTTCATCGCAGACGCGCGTCCCTCTTCGCGCCAGCGATCCGGCTCATATGCGTTGTAGATGATTTGTTGGCGAGCTGCCTTCATGAATTCAGGTAGCTTCGTCTCTGCGGCATCCATCGCCACACGATTGATCGTGAGGTGCCCCTTCTCGCCCCACGCCGCAGAAGATACTGGGAGGCAGGCTGTCAGCAGGATCGCGGCAAGCAAACGCATGCGGCGAATTCTAACAGAATTCTAAAGCGTATAATCAAAGTGAACCTGTTTGGCTCGTTCGGAATCCGACGATGGAAGAAATCGAGATCAAGTTTGCCGTCAAGAATATCAAGGTAATTACGGACAAGCTTCGCAAGCTTGGTTTTCGCATAGCTTCGGGACGCCATCTCGAAAAGAATTATCTGTTCGACGATATGTCCGGAAACTTGCAAACAGCCGGTAAGCTCCTGCGTGTCCGCAAAACACCCCTCACTCAAACCCTGACCTATAAAGGGCCTATATCGGCCAAGTCGCGGTTGAAGCATCGAGAGGAAATCGAATGCAAAGTTGAGCAAGCTGACATTTTGATCCGCATTTTGGGGGAAGTGGGTTTCAAAGTGCGGACAGAATATTCGAAGTATCGGACTGTATTCGAAGGGAATGGTTTCAACGTCTCGCTGGACGAAACAGAAGCCGGGAATTACCTCGAGGTCGAAGGTCCATCGGATGACGAGATTACCAAGCTCGGAGAAAAACTGGGTTATTCCGAAAACGACTTTGTGCGGCGAACCTACGCTGAACTGATCGGCAAACGACGCGAAGACGATAAGAAGGGGAGGGAGACAGCATGACAAACGAAAGGAATCTTCGGGATGATGAACCGCTGAAAGTGGTGGCTGTGGCCGGACCGGCCGAGGCGCAGATGATCGAAGAGATGCTCAAGAACAATGGCATCGACTGCAGTCTTCAGGGAGATGTCGTTTCAACACCCTGGCCCACGGTGAGTGATCTTGATGAAGTTCGAGTGCTCGTCAGTGCTGAGCACTTCGGTCGCGCCGACGAACTGGTGAATGCGTTCTTTACCCCCGTCGCAAAGGACGAGTTGGCTGATGATCAATCTGAACTGGGCGTAGAGGATCCCGAGCAGCCGGGCGGATTTAAGATATAATCGGTTGGCTTATGGATAATTTCACTCTTGCAGTCATTGTTGGTGACGTGGTCATGGGCTGCGCCTTCGTCGCGCTGCTGGTCTTGGATAAACCTCAAAAAAAACGGCCTATTGCTGCTGAGCCGGTGAAACCTGCCGGAAAACGATAGGTCGCACGATCGCCGCCTGATATTCGTCCGGCGCCAGGTATTTCCCTCGCGTCAGACGCTCCAGAATTTGAGCCTTTCTTTTTTCCAGATACTTTAGGTTGCGTGTCGGAGTGTATCGCCGGGGATTCGGTATCATTGCCGCCAGTATTGCTGCCTCTTCGGGCAGAAGTTCCGATGCGGATTTTCCGAAGTACCGGCGTGCGGCCGGTTCGATCCCGTAAATTCCATCGCCCCATTCGATGATATTGAGATAGATCTCGAAAATCCGCTGCTTGGACAGACTCCGTTCGAGTTCCTGCGCAATGAAAAGCTCACGTATTTTACGTAACGGGTTGCGGGACGTGGAGAGATAAAGATTCTTAGCCAGCTGCTGAGTGATCGTACTTGCACCTCGAGTAAATCGCTTGTCGCGCCAATCACGCTTGATCGATTCTTTCACCTCTTCAAAGTCGTAGCCGGAATGCTGAAAGAAAGCGCTATCTTCGGCAATCAACACCGCGTTGCGAACATGTGGAGAGATACTGTTATATGGAACCCAGGTGCGGAGCGGGCGAACGTTAATGTGCTGCTCGTTCGCGCGTTGTTCCATAATCGCCGTAACGGTGGGGTTGTTCTTCTTAAGCGAAGTAACATCAGGAATCGTAAAAACGACATACCCGACATAACCAATGCCGAAAAGGAAAAGCAGCGAACCTGTCGCGAGCAATCTCTTCATCGAGCCTAAGGATAATACAGGGCGCTGGAGAGTCGGAACTAGCGGGTGGAGTTATCCTCCAAGCTCCGGCCCCGGCACGTGGACTGGATTGTTTTATCCATTGGCGAAGACCGACGAACTGAAGTTCTACTCGCGATTTTTCAACGCCGTGGAAATCAATTCCACGTTTTACCGCCCTTGCGGCTCAAAAACGGCCGAAGGATGGGTAAAGCGCACTCCCGAGGGATTTGAATTCACGGTAAAAGCCTGGCAACAATTTACGCACAAGAAAGGGGAATGGAGCTCATCCGATGTAGACCAGTTTAGGGAGGGGATATTGCCCTTGA
>Ga0114129_10000979_pt1 | contig 37398 bp, 34 predicted proteins | sample RhiMetdeltSRZDD1_FD_80071 | JGI IMG/M metagenome (GOLD analysis project Ga0114129, IMG submission 80071) | Populus rhizosphere microbial communities from Tennessee, USA - Rhizosphere MetaG P. deltoides SRZDD1 (version 2) (version 2) | ecosystem: Host-associated > Plants > Roots > Rhizosphere >...
TCGTTGAACTCGAGGTAGTTTCGGGCGAACTCCTGCACGGAGTCCTGTTCCGCCTTATTTTCCATCCCCGTCAAAATCGTCAATTGCGTTTTCCACTGCTCCGCGAGGTAGGTGGCGAGGAACAACGCTTCTCTGGCTTTCGGGCTGCCGTCAAATGCCAGCAGAGCGTGGTTCAGGCCGGAGACATCCCCGGGAACTGCCAGCAAGGGCCGGGGACAGCGGGCGATCAGGTTTCGAAGGGGGGAGGCCACTGCCTGGATCCCGCTGGTGGGGGGATGCGTAATCTTCAGCACGACCAGGTCTGTGAGAGCGGAGCGCTCCAGGATTTTCTGTGCCGGTTCTCCCACCTCGATAGCCAGCACCCCGCGCACATGCTCCTGGGCACACATCTGGTTGAACCGCTCCTGAAGTCTTGTCACTTCAATGTTATCCAATTCCTGCTGCATGTTTACGGTGTGAAGCCCATGGATGTGCGCATTCTCCCGCCGCGCAACCTGAAGCGCCTGCTCGAGAGCCTCCCAGCCTTCCAGAGAATTTCCAACCGGGACCAGAATATCCTTGAAGAGATGTTCGGAGTAGCGGCTGATCAAACGAGCCTTACGCCAGCTTCCGGTCTTCGACTCCTCCGCGGAAGCGCGGCGGCTCTTCGTCTGGATGACCGCCTCTGCCGCGGCTTCCGGGCGGATCGTCCAGCCCAGGTCCTTTTCCAGGTCCTGGCGGTGCTCCGCCATCCACACGTAGAGATCGGTGATGGTGCGCTCCGGGAACCAGCGCATCATGCCGCGCTCGCGCACGGCTTCGGCGAAGGGCAGGAAGATATCGCGGTACCAGCGTTCGGCGGCGCCCGGCAGCGAATCCTCTTCGCCCTCTCCCTCCTCGATAAGACTGCGGTGGACGGAGATCTCATCCAGTAGTTTTTGGTAACCACCAGGGATGGTGATCTTGAGGTCGACAGGTTCCTTCGATTTGTTCAACCCCGTCTGATCGAGAAAATTGGCGTACTCAGCTTTGACGATCAACTCGTCCGGCTGGAGATCCGGCGTGAGGGGAATATCGGTCTGGATCTCGATCACGTGTGCCTGGATGCTCTTCCAGCCTTCCTGCCGCGCAATGGACACGCGGTGGTTGCCATCCAGCACAAAGTAGACATCGCTGACCTTATAGACTTCGATGGGCTGCAGACCCAGGCCGAGAGGGTCAACGGTCGCGGCCTTGACGTTCGCCCAGCGCTGCTTGTCTTCGACGCGGCGCGGCAGAAAGGTGCGCGTGAAATCCGTATAACGCCCCACGCTGCCAATGATCGAATCGACCGGGATCGTCTGCATCCCTTTGTCCACTCGCCCCTGCAGCTTGAGTTTATCTGCGACTTCTTCGTAGGAAAGCAGCGCGTTGGATTTGCCCGTGATGCGCGCCAGCACGCCCTGTAATTTGCCGCGCAGGTGTGCGGAGTGAAAATCCTGTAGGGCAAGATGATAGTCTGGTGTTCGGTTCATAAGGATAGAGGATCACTATCATTATAGTAGCTTGCGAGGTGCTTTTCAATGTGAGCTTCTTCTCGCAGAAAAGAAAAAGTCCATCAGGATGATGGACTTGAGGCGATTCCAGTTGGATAGGTCTGCTTATTCGTTCTCTCAACTACATGTTGTTGCGAGGGGAGCGTCCCGAGCCCTTCGGCTCCGCTCAGGATAAACTCCGCGAGTGCTCGTCTACCGAAGGGGGCGTAGAGGGGATTATGGACATGTGCTGATATTCTGAATGGCTTGTTGAATCCTCTGGATGCGATTCTCCGGGTTGGGATGGGTGCTGAAGAATTCCGGTGGCCTGTTGCCTGTAGCTGCCGAAGCCAGGATCTCCATCACGCCGACCATCTCGTTCGGGTCGTAGCCGGTATCGTTCATGAAACAAACGCCCAGATAATCGGATTCCAATTCGTCATCCCGCCCGAATTTGAGGTTGATCAGCTGCCCGATCAGGACGGCGATCTGCGCCCGGCTGGCGCTGGAGGGGTTGTCCGGGTCATAGGCGGCAATGACCGCTGCGCCCGTCAGCCCTTCGGTGAGCTTTGCCTTGGCGATGTGCTCGGCGGAGTGGCGTCCCACCACGTGCCCGATCTCGTGACCCAGCACGCCGGCAAGCTGACCCTCCGTTTGCAGCTTATCGTATAAAGCGCGGGTGATAAAGACCTGCCCGCCGGGGAGCGCAAAGGCATTGATCGTCTGGTCGTCGTCAAGCAGGTGGAAGTCAAACTGGTAGGGCGAACTGCCCGCCGGTGAGCTCTGAACGATGCGGGTGCCGATCTCGTCGACTATCGCCTGATCCTGTGCATTCTCATCCAAGCCGCCAAATTCGGCAGCCATCTGGGGAGCCGCTTCCAGGCCAAGAGCGATCTCCTGCTCAGGCGTAATGTCAATATACTGAGTCTCACCTGTTACAGGATTATCCTGCCGGGAACTGAAATATGAAAAAAGCGAAAACGCCGCGATGGCCGCTGCCATCAACAGGCGGCCCGAGCAGCCAGAACCGCGTCCGCCTGTGCGTGTAGGGACTGTGCGATAATACATCGAACCTCCTTCTTGCCTACACTATACCGAAAAATGAGAAAAGCATTAATCAGGGATTACCCCCAGTTAAGCGATGACATCCCTAATTGAAGAATTGGTGCGGCGACTGTATATTAATAGCGTTCTCACAAACCTAAAGGAGGCAGAATGCTTACTAACATCTTGATTTGGATTCTCTTGGGGGCGCTGGCAGGTTGGATCGCCAGCATGATCATGGGACGTAATGCCCAGATGGGTGCACTCGCGAATATCGTCGTAGGTATCGTTGGTGCCCTTATCGGTGGGTTCCTTATGAACGCCATGGGCGCGCCGGGTGTTTCAGGCTTCAACCTGTATAGCATCCTGGTCGCCATTGGCGGTGCCGTGGTGCTGTTGTTCCTCGTCGGACTCATGCGCCGCGCCTAACCCCTCAAAAGATGACGATCGACATTGATGAAGTCAAGGTTGAGCGCAATGAGCTCGGATTGTGGCTGGGCTGGACCCTTGCCACAGCCGGCGGAATGCTCCTGGGATTTCTCCCGACCATTCTTCTCGTAAATGTGCTTAACCTGGGCTTAGCCCAGATAGCAGTCCCGGTGCTCGCCGGGACTGTTATCGGTTTTGCGCAGTGGCTGGTGCTGCGGCGCTACGTCACTGCCAGCACGCAGTGGGATTGGACAGACGGGATCTCCTGGGCCGCCGGCTATGTTCTGGGACTGCTTTTGATCCAGATGTTGCCGAGCACGATCTTTGCTGTGTTTATTGGTTATTTTTTGTTTGGCGTGATCGTGGCACTGGTGCAATGGCCCGTGCTACGGCGCGAAATCCCTCAGGTCCTCACCTGGCTGGTAGCCAGTGCTATCGCCTGGGCGATGGGCTACTGGGTAAGTCAGGCTGTATTATCCCTATTTACCGATCCCCTCATTGACCCTGTGATTGGCACTGCGGTAATCGCTATCACCAGCGGCCTGGTCGCCGGAGCCATTACGGGCGTCGCCCTTATTTGGATTGTCCGCAAACCCGAAGTTGTGTAAAAATCGATTGACTATTGTGAGAACAGATGCCAGCGAAAGCTGGCATTTTTTTGCCCCTACCCAGCCTCCCCCAAATACGACACTGAAATCCTGGTTGAAACGTGATTCTTTTGTCGTATTTGGGGAGGTGCCCGTGATTTGCTTAGCAAATCAGGCGGTGGGGGTCGAGGTGTCTTCGTGTCACCGTGGTCAGTACCCGTTTTAGCTGGTCATTTTGGGGGACACCCTCTAGGAAAATGGAACCAAGCACAACCTGCCCGCTCCGTTTATAATGGGAGAAACTTTTTATTGGATAGGCAACCCTTATGTATCATTTATCGAGCCAATCGGCGATCTCCCGTCAAAAGTTCAGCCGAGAATCCTGGACCAAAGTCTTAAGCCTGGCGATATTTTACGGCTGGCAGCCGATGGGGACGCGCGTCCCCTCCATGACGGAGATCCATGGATTCGACACCGAATATTGGGATGGCACCTATCTGACCAACGACGGCCAGATCGTCGTTGCGGAAGATGCCTTGTTGCTGGCGATTGCCCTGGAGAAATCACTGGATGATATCCCCGATTTCAATTTGCGCTACTTTCCACTCGACCTCAACAAGATCACTCCCTTTGAGTTTTTTGCGGGGGATGAAAAAGGTCAACTGGTGGATTTCATCAGGTTTTGCAAGCTGGGAAGCTTCCTGATCCTGCGGATCTAGATACCATTATTTTGGGGGAAAGCGGTATGCAGTTGCCAGACCCCCGGATGCTGTTTCGCGATAGAGGCTGGGCAGATCATGCCCGGTCTGTTTCATCACTGTTACCACCTCGTCAAAGGAAACTCGGTGGCTGCCGTCGGTGGCGCAGGCGTAACGCGCACATGTGAGAGCCTGGGCTGCAGCAAAGACATTGCGCTCGATGCAGGGAATCTGCACCATGCCGTTGACGGGGTCACAGGTCAGGCCGAGGTTATGTTCCAGTCCCATTTCGGCAGCGTATTCCACCTGGCGCGGGGTGCCCCCCAGGAGCTGGGCTGCCGCTCCCGCAGCCATGGCGCATGCCACGCCCACCTCGCCCTGGCAGCCGACCTCTGCCCCCGAGATGGATCCATTTTCCTTGACCAGATTGCCGATGAGCCCGGCAGTGGCAAGCGCCCGCAGGATGGCGTTGTCGCCGCAGTGAGTGTTCTCCTGCACATGCCGCAGCACTGCCGGAACGATCCCGCACGAACCGCAGGTCGGCGCGGTGACCACGACTCCGCCAGACGCATTTTCCTCCGCTGCCGCAAGAGCATAGGCGGGCAGCAAACCCTCGTTGAGAAAATTCTTCCCGCTGACAGAGATCTGGCGATAGAACACCCAGGCTTTTCGGGTCAGGCCCACCCCGCCCGGCAGCACACCCTCCGCCTGCAAGCCGCGTTCGATGGCAGCCTGCATTGTCTGCCAGACTTCGCGCAGGAAGTCCCAGATCCCGGGTCCCTCCTGCTCCTCCACGTATTCCCAGAATGACTGCCCACTGTGGGCGCAATGCTTGAGGATCGCATTCATCGTCGTATCAGCGTATATGGTTTCGGGCTGCGGAAGCCTTCCTGTGGCGGTGTTTTCCCCTAGGGCTCCACCGCCAAGGCTGAATACTTCCCAATCGCCCATGACCTGCCCTGCAGAATCCAGTGCCTCCATGCACATGCCGTTCGGATGAAAATTGGGAACGTGTTCCGGATGCCAGAGAAAACTTACCTCTACAGGTGCGAGAACGCGCTGGATGGCGATATCAGTCAAGTGACCTTTGCCGGTGGCAGCCAGGCTGCCAAATAGATGAATTCGAAATGCCTGCGCCTCAGGAAAGCGCTGGCGGAACAAGGATGCTGCATTGGCCGGACCCATGGTATGGCTGCTGGATGGACCATGCCCGATCCGGTAGAGTTCACGAAGAGAGTACATGGATGTTATTCTACCGCCGGTCTCACAGGAAGCGCTATAGCTTTCAGAATTGCTGGTTCAGGAATTTCCTGGATAAAGAATATTTCCCTTTCCCTAAATCTGCACTTTGATTTGGGGGACTGCTGAGCGTACCCGACCAGAGTGAGCGGTAAGGCTGGGAAGGGGGTCGATCTTGGTAGAATGGGGTATGCGATTTGAAATGGAACTGGGACCAAAACGATTGATCTTTGATTCTGATCTGCACGGATTGAGGATCAACGGGTGGGAATATGTATCCGGCAGGGATGGCGTGCTGATCTACGACCAGACCCGGGATGTGCAAGCGGATGTGGTTGAGTTGCAGATGTCCACGAACACCAGCACTTTGATCCCGGCATTCCGGACATTGGGCATTCCCTATCAATCCTACTTCGATGAGCGACAGGTCGTCGAGTCGCAGAACGATATTACCTTCTACTGGAAGCCCTCCAGACTGGCAGCGTTCTACAACAGGTATTCGACCGATGAACTGGACTACGCTGACCGGGAGCCGGTCATCCGCCAGGCTGTGGAATTTCTGCTCTCAGATATCCAGGATCTCCCGCTGCCGGAAGAGCCATTGAGTCGCATGCTGGAACCTTCCAGGCTGCTGGGCTTTTACCTGGGATTCCCGATCTTCGATGGCTCTACAGGCTTTGCAAAGCTCCAATCGCGTCTTGGCATACACGTGGACTCGGAAACGATCATGATCTCCACGCCGCTCGATAAATACGAAGCCGATGTATACGATCTTGCCGAACATCTCGCCGCCGAAACCGGATTAGACTACTCGAAGAAAAAGAACAGGGTAATGTTCCTGAAGGATGATCGATTGATTAAGTTGTTAGGTATAAGGGAATAGAAGAAAGTGATCGGCCGTGGGTTTTGATCTGCTTTTTTGTTAGCTCAACCCCCATATCTGGCGGGCTATTTTGGCAAAGGAGCCATTTTTCTCTTGGAGATCCTTCGCTTATCTTTCGCTCATCCTTCGCTCTTCTGTCGCTGTGACCTTTTAGTAACTGCCCTTCTATATTTGGTGGTCGCATTTAGATCCTTGTGGACACCATCCGGTGATTGCTCACCTCTCGATGCCCGCGTGTTTCGGCGAGGAAATTCATCGCCGCCCGATATTCGTTGGGCGAAAAGATCACATTGGGAAAGAGTCCGGCCTGCATCGATTCCCGGACTGCCACCCGCAGGGCAGTGACCCGTTTGATGCATGTAATGGTGCTGTCCCCCAGCATATCCACCAGACTGGGGTGCGTGGCGATGGTGGAGACCCAGCGATCAAACCGCTGGAGGAGGGAGGCTACTTCGCTGTTTCTTAGAACTGCATACGGTTCTGCAAATGCATAGTCATGGAGAGAACTGTAAAAATTGACATCGGTTTCCAATGCAGTGTTCATGTGGATCGTTCCTTTGCTTGTAGCAGACTTCGATGCGGGAGTATAGCATCCAGATCACCCACTTTCCCTTACACTTTTATGAGCTTACAAGGCTGGTAGGGTTGACTGGAAGAGCCCGAAAGAGGATTAGAATCTATACTGCTTGTGCTGTAGACTCATCACTGCCTTCACGGACGCCCTATCGCACCTGGCGTGGACTTGGCTGGCTCGGAGAGGGCAATATCCAAATAAAAGCATTACAGTTTGTCTAGGCGGACACAGGATTGCAGCAATGACCAAAATATTAATTGATCAATTTGGAATCGACCTTCGAAAGAAGATGGCTGAGTCTGTTTGTGAGCTCATACTGGGGAGGCAGATTGCGGGTGTGGCAGCTCGGGGCTGCCCGGAACCACCTCTGGCCCAGGTCCATCTTATGCCGCCTCCCATCATCGAAAGAATCGATCTCACGCTCGATCGAGGGCGAGGCGATCCGGTCATCCATATCACCACAGCCGATATTTTTGGGATCAAGAACCTGCATGTGATCATTCGGAACGGGAATGGGGACCGGATTGAAAGCGGCGAGGCTGTTGAATCGCCGGCGGGCGTAGGCGGTTGGTGTTATGTGACCACAGTCCGTGTGCCTTCGGGCATGTCTGTGAAGATTCATACTAGCGCTACAGACAACCTGGGTGGAGTGGGAACGCTCACATCCGAGAAGATGATGCCCTGACCTTGTTGCGGGAAGCGCCCGGCGAAAGCGTGCTCGTCCACGCTGCTCTCGCGGCGCATACACCCGTCCGCCGCCCCGCGACACTCGGCTGCAGAGCGCTTACAGGCCTGGCGGGAAGCATAGCTTTACGCGCAAACACTGATGGCCTGGTCACGCTTCCAGCAGAGGGACCTGCGTTCAACATGTGGCGGTTCGCTGATGTCTAAGTTTGATAGGGCAATCGGTGGGGCGATCGGAGACACAGAATCGCCTTTTACCAACCCCTTTTGATTTGACCTTCTGGACAGTGCCTTCACAGCCAGAACGGCAATTCTAGTCAGTGGGCCTGGATATTCCTAGGAAGAGTTCCAGAAGAGCTGCATGTTCCTGAGTGGAAATCCTGCCTTCCTTCTCCAGCTGGTCAAGCTGCTTACCAAATTCAGAAAGACTCTTGACCACCCAATTCTTTTCAATCATAGATTCGAGTTCGATATAAACGGGTGAATGGTCGAGGTGGCCCATAGGTCTTTTCTCGAGTTTAGTGCTTTATGACTTTTCCTCCCGGGACGGTAGGGAAGAGTTGACTCTACTACTATGTACGGTTTTTCGAGCAGATTGGATGTAATTGAGCTCAAATTTATGATTACCCTGTTGCTGACCCGGATTAAGCTCGACAGAGTTATAGGTTATATAGATTCTCGGTCCAGAACATAATATACTGTTTTCCACCACCCCGTGACTGCACCAGACCCTCAGATCTGGTGGAAATATAGACCAGCGAGCGGAGGCCGATGGCATGATCACACTTCGTGCACACCGACCGTCGCTCGACCTGTGGCGATTCTCTGGAGTCTAAGCTTTATACGGCCATGAGCAGTCCCGAAACTTTTAAGCCTTCCTTTTTGGGGTCACGTCATGAACCCTGGCACGCACGGCTAACGCAACCGCCTCAGCAAGCGTCATTCCCCGCCCGGAATCATAAGCGACTTCAAAAGCAGAGGGTCCATTCTTCGCCTTGATGGCGGCGATATCTCGATCCAGATCTGCCTGCTCGATGCGCGGATGCGGGTCGCGTCTGACCAACCGATCAGACGTGCAGCAACTCTATTCAGATGAAGGCTGCCAGCCTGAATAATAGGGGTGATCGTCCGAAACGGGGAGCGAGACGGCTTGCCCGGTCCGAGCGGATTCATAGAGCGCCGTAATCAGCTCCAGGGATACCCGCGAATCGTTGAGCGTCACAGGCAATTCAGTTCCGTACTTGAGGGCATAAAAAAAGCGATGGAATTGCCCGGCGAATCCTTCAGGCAATGGTTGGAACTGCTTCAATGCCGAATCGATCGCTTCCTGGATCTCTGGCGTATCGCCGACAAATGTCCACGGATCCGCCGTATTAGTGTACGGTTCTGTATTACTTTCTGCTGTCAGGTCCCTAAAACAAAAGCGATGGCGGCTGATCTCCCTTGCCGACCCGATGGTCACCGAGAGCGAACACAAGGATCCATCGCTCATCTCAAGCGACGCCGAGACACAATCTTCTGTCTCAATCTGATTCACCAGCGTCCTCGAGCGCGCAAACACGTTGCTGACCGATCCCAGCAAGTAGTAAATCAGATCGTGGGCGTGGATCGCCTGCGACACGATCGCTCCACCCAGTTCGGTGCGCCATTTGCCACGCCACGGCACCGCATAATACTCGGGCTTGCGCCGCCAGGACGTTTCGACGGTCGTCAGATAGGCACGTCCGACCAGCCCGCGGTCAATCAACATCTTGAGTTTTTGCGCGCCGTGCCCGAATCGATATTGGAAGATCGGCATCACTCGTTTCCCCGATCCTGCTTCCGCTTGAATCAACTCGTCCACCTGGCCCAGCGAACCTGCCACTGGTTTTTCAAGGACTACGTGTTTGCCTGCTTCCAGTACTTGAATTGCCTGTTCATAATGAAGGTAGGATGGCGTGCAAATGTGGATGACATCGATGTCATCCCGTCGACAGAGCTCCTCAAGACTTGTCGTCACGTGCGATACGTTGTACTGAGCTGCGACCGCATGGGCACGTGCTTCATCGACATCGCAGATCGCCTGGACGTGAAACAGATCAGGCAGGGACTGCAAAGCGGCGATGTGCAAGCTCCCAATGCCGGTCCCGACGATGCCAGCTCGCAATTGTTCATTCATGGCGCAAATGTCCTAATCTCTGTGCACTGGCTTCTGCCTCCAGGGCGAGCTGTGATGCCAGGAAACAATGGTCCTGAGACATGGCCGTCTCCGTGCGATTCATAATATCGAAGATGAGCTGGCGCCCGTAGGGCAACTCCTGTTCACTGCAATCCAAATATTGGATCCCTTTTTGATCGATCAGGAAAAGGTGGTTGGTCCCTGCTCGCCCCGCCACGTCAATAGATTTCCGCAATTCGATATAGCCTTCCGTTCCCAAAATAGTCAGGCGGCCGTCACCCCACACACCGAGTCCCGCGGGCGTGTACCAGTCCACCCGGATGTAGCCTGTGCCTTTGTCGCCGCGCAACAGCAACTCGCCGAAATCTTCCAGTTCCCGAAATTGCGGATGTTTGTAGTTTGCCACCTGTGAAGCCACCACTTCGGCCTGCGTGGAACCGGTGTAGAACAGGAACTGGTCCACCTGGTGTGAAGCAATATCGGTGAGGATCCCGCCGTATCTTGCCCGTTGATAGAACCAGTCGGGTCGCGCCGGCGGATGAATCCGATGCGGACCCAATCCGACCGTCTGCACCACCTGACCAATCGCGCCCGCCTGGATCAATTCTCCCGCCCGTACCGCCGCACCGACTTCGAAGCGCTCGCTGAAACAAATGGAATAGATCCGCCTGGTTTCAGCCTGGACGCGGCGTGCTTCGGCGAGTTGCTCCAACGTTGTGAATCCCGGTTTATCGCTCATGAAATCCTTACCGTGCTTCATCACTTGAATGCCCAGCGGCGCACGTTCGTTCGGAATGCCCGCGCTGACAACGAGCTGAATGCTCCCATCCTCCAAGATCTCCTGGGTTGCGCGTGCGAGACGCGCCTGAGGAAATGCCTGCATGAATTCCGCAATCAATTCCGGTTCAGGCGCGTAGACCGATACCAACTCCGCGCCGGCGCGCAGTAACAGGCGCGCCTGTCCGTAAATGTGGTTGTGATTCAATCCAATAACGGAAAAACGAATCATCTGTATACCTCCGTTGCCATTACGCATACACATCCTCGAATAGTTTGCTTCGATCCCGAAATTTCAATTGGACCATTCACAGGGAACTCATTAGGGAGCTATCGGCAAGCGCTAAGGCGCTTCGGTTCCAATAACGACATAGGTCTGCAAAAGGTTTTCTGCGCCAGACAGCTATGTCTATTTTTTTATGCCCAGCGCCAAAGCTACTGCTTCATCAAGAGTCATTCCCCGCCCGGAATTATAAGACACTTCAAATGCAGAGGAACTAACCTTCACCTTGATGGCGGCGATATCTCGATCCAGGTCTGCCTGCTCGATGCGTGGACGCGGGTCGCCGATCTCCCGTCGGGTCGCGTCTGACCAACCGATCAGGCGTGCGGCAAATTCGGGTTTGCCGATCAGAACGTACAGACTTGCCATCTTATCCAGGGCGAAGGCGAGCCCGCTCTTGTTTTGATCTGCGTGAAAGTTTTGAATCGTTTCGACCAGGATTTGCTGCGCTTCTGCCACGCTCCCTTCGCGCAGGGCGACATGTCCGAGCGAGGCGCGCCCCCACAGAACCCGCATCCGATTTCCCATCTTTTCAAGATCGTCTATATTCTTCTGCAGCAAGAGGCGCGCCTGCCCATATTCACCGCGTAGCATGCATAAGATGGCTCTACCAGTCAAGACGAAATCCATAGCGCTATTATTGCTCTGCTGATTTACCTCGTACGCTTCGTCCAGAACCTCCTGAGCCGACTCAAGATCGCCATTCGATAAGACTGTATAGCCTAAAATGCCAAGAGTATGCGCCAGGAAGCGCCAATCGCCGATCTGGCGAAAAAGCACGACCGCTTCCTGCAATTGCTCGCGGCCGCGTTGAGGATCGCGCTGATCCCGACCCAGCATGGATAATGCGTATGCCTGCCGCAAGACATCCCCCATCGATCGAGCCAAAGCAAGCGCCTGCCGATGAAACTCTGCTCTTTGCTCCATGCCTGCCGCGAACTGCGATGCGTTCCCCATTAATATCAAGGCATCATATTCACCTTGCCGGTCACCACAACTGCGGAACACCGAGAGGCATTCCTCTGCAATGGAACGGACGGCTTCGAACTGTTGCATGTGCCATAGCATATAGCCTTGCGTGATCAGGGCCTTTGCGCGTGCTAGTGGAAACGATTGCGAGTCGGGGTTTTGGATCAATTCCGTGCTCCACCGCAACCCTTCGCGCAAGTCGGAAGCTACCCAGTGGTCGACCAATTTTGCGGATATCGATAATCCGGCCTCCAGATTCGCCATGGACGCATCCGACCCGGATGCGTGTTCCAGCGCAACACGCAGGTTATCGCGCTCATCGATCAAGCGGTTATACCATTCCCGTTGGTCAGGACCATGCAAAGCGGGTTCAGCCTGCTCGGAAAGATGGAGAAAATAGTTTAAAAGCTGACTGCGGATGTTTGCCTGCTCACCTGCTTCGATGAGTTTTTCGTGGGCATATTGGCGGATGGTTTCATGCAGGTGGAAACGTCGCTCGCGCCCGGGCTGACGATTTGCGATCACCAATGATTTTGCCACCAGCTGGGTCATCAACTCCGACACTTGATTGGACTCGATATCACCTGCGGCGCTGCAAACGGATTCGGCGGCTTCCAGAGTCCAACCGCCTGCAAAGACGGTCAACCGTCGCAACAGTGCACGCTCGGGATCGGCGAGCAGGTTCCAGCTCCAATCGATCGAAGCGCGCAGGGTCTGTTGTCGCGGCAAGGCCGTGCGATTGCCACCCGTCAGCAGGTTGAAACGGTCGTCGAGGCGGGCTGCGATCTGTGTCGTGGAAAACATATTGACGCGCGCCGCGGCTAATTCGATCGCCAGCGGAATCCCGTCGAGACGGGAACAGATCTGGGCAATGGAGGCTGCGTTTTCCATCGTCAATCTGAAATCGGGTGCGGCAAGCCGGGCGCGCTCTTCGAACAGGCGCACCGACTCGTATTCCCTGAAATGTTCGAGCGTCTGCTGAATATCGGGTAGTCGCAGGGAGGGCATATGATAAACGACCTCGCCCAGAATGCCGAGCGCTTCGCGGCTGGTCGCCAGGATCTTTAAGTCGGGGCAATGCTTCAGGAGCGTATCGGCTAAATGTGCGCTGGTATCCAATACATGTTCACAGTTATCGAGGAGCAGTAATACCGTTTTTGGGCGCAGGAAGTTTATCAGCCACTCCGTATGTGAGCTTGTAGACTGCGTGAGGATGCCCAACGCAGAGGCGACCGTTTGCGGTAGGAGCTCGGGGTCGTTGAGGGGCGCCAGTTCTACTAACCAGACGCCATTGGCATACTGATCTAAAAGCTGTCCACCTACTTTCAGCGATATGCGCGTTTTACCCACCCCGCCTGAGCCTGTCAGTGTCACCAGGCGATGTGTGCGGATCCATTGGAGGATCTCCGTCTGTTCTTTTTCGCGCCCGATGAAGGTGGTCAACAGAGCGGGAAGGTTGTTTGGGGTGACGGTCTTTCCTGTTTCAGGCAATTCCCCAAGGCGCGCCTGTTTGGCAAGTTTCAGCAAGCGCTCCACCCACTGCGGCTCATGCTGAAGGTGCAGGGCCGGCACGAACAAGGCCCTGAGCGTTGCCGCATCGGGCACGCGTTGACTTTGCTCGAGACGACTGATCTGCGTATCGCTGTACCCTACCTGCATGGCGAGCTCACGCTGGGTGAGTTCCTCGCGTTTACGCAGGTATTTGAGCAGGTCGCCAAATGTGGAAAAATTTTCCGGTGAGACGGCAGATGTACCCAAAGATCTTTCCTTGGGACAAGTATATCTTGGACAGAATCCTTTTTGGGGAATTTTCGGGGAATTATGGCAAGTTCTGTAACACACCCGATGCTAGACTGAGGGCAATTCAGATTTTCAAAGGAGAAACTCATGAAAAGCCCTAAATACATAGCCATGCTTGTGTTCGTTCTAGTTGCTGTCCTGCTCCATCCGTCGGCGGCGATGGCGTCCGCTCAGAGGACCACATTCACAGGTACATCCAATTTTGGTGAGACGCTCAATGTGGGCGCGTGGACGTATCTTCCCAGCGGCAATGTCCTTGCACGCGGCATCGTCGAGACCTATCACGATGTCAACACGGACCCCCGTGTCACGGGTGAGGAGACGATCGTCTCTAGACGATCGTCTCTAACGCTAATTTCAAGCCTGCGCCTTCTTCCGAGCTTGGCCTGGCGGGTTATCTGTGGGGCACTTTCCACATCGAAAATGAGGGCGGGGCGTGGGATGGCACCTTTACCAGCGAGATCACCGCAGACGGTGAATACTTCTACCGCGGCGTCGCTCATGGGAGCGGCGGCTACGAAGGACTGGTCGGGCATTGGGAAGCCTATCGTAATGGCCACTCTGGGTCATTCACACTCGACGGTTGGATTCTCGAGCCATAGAGTAAAGGCCTTCGGCGTCAAAAGCGATTACACTGAGCGCAAGCGGATGGGAAGGAATCCGCTTGCGCTCATCGGAATTTCACTTGGGGATGATAATGCATATGATTGGGCAAATAACCCATAGTCACACGGAGGTTGCAATATGAGCGAAGTCACAGTAATCGGTTTGGGAAACATGGGTTCGGCATTAGCACGTGTACTGCAAGAGAACGGGTGCAGAGTCACCGTGTGGACTCGCAGCCCGGAAAAGGCTACCTCCCTCGTGAAACAGGGCGCCATCCTAGCCCCCAGCGCCGCCGCGGCCATCGAGTCCAGCCCGATTATCCTGGTGTGTGTGACCAACTACACCGCGGCGAATCGCATTCTCGATGATGTTACGACAGATCTTGCAGGCAAGCTGCTGGTTCAGCTCACAACCGGCTCACCGCAGGAAGCCCGTGCGAGTGAAACGTGGGCGCACCAGCATGGGGCCCAATATCTGGATTGTGCCATTACAGGGAGCCCCGAGTCCATCGGAACAACCGGCGCCCATATCCTGGTTGCCGGCAGGCAAGTCCTGTTCCAAAAAGCCGAACCGATCTTACGAGTACTGGCAAACAATCTGGACTACAAAGGCGAGACCATCGGACTGGCTTCCACCTGGGAAATGATCTATATCATGCATTATTATGGGATGTTCTTGAGCCTGTTTCACAGCGTGCAAATTTGCCAGGCGGAAGGAATCCCGCTGGAACAGTTCATCGCGTTACTGGGTGCGCAGGGCAAGAACTACGAAAAGTGGTTGTGCGAAAACATCCTGTCGGGGAATTATCGAGAGACTTCTTCCCCACTGGAACTCTGGGCGGGAGGCATACGACAGATCGCTCAGCATGCCCGGGATAGCGGCATCCACGCCGAGTTCCCCCAACTGGCAGCCCGTCTCTTCCAGCAGGCGATGGACGCAGGCTATGGCCGCGAAGAAGTGTCGGCTTTGTTCAAAGTGCTGCAGAAGCCAGCTTGAGCGCATGCGTATCTCCACAGGAGCACCTCCGCCTACGCTGCGGGCGGCGCCAGAGAAGACCTGCGCCGAGCGCGAGCGACTCCTGAAATTCTCAGTGTCTCTGTGCCTCGGTGGTTAGTCCTGTTCTGAAAAGAAAAAGAGCCATCAAGCTGATGACTCTTCTGTGCCCCCAAGGGGACTCGAACCCCTGTTTGGGCCTTGAGAGGGCCCCGTCCTGGGCCACTAGACGATGGGGGCGTCTAATCCTCACTGAGCGGAGGGCAGTGTTTTCCCGCCCGCAGTCGAAGTGAGCGGGCGAGATTGTATCATTCCACTCATCAATCGTCAACAAGCGTGCTAGCAGTCCCGTCGACGAGAAAGATGTGCAATTCGCCGGGGCCGTGCATGCCAATGGTGAGGGACATCTCGATGTCCGCTGTGCGCGAAGGACCGGTGATCACAACCGTGGCTCTTGCCTGATGTACGATAGGCAATCTCATAGCATCTGATAGCGAGGGCAGGATATCGGAGGCGCACAGCACAGCGATATGGATCCCGGGCAGGAGCGATGCCTGTAACGGATTCCCCTCTGCATCCGCGATCAGAATGGACCCGCTATCTGCCAGGCCGCAGATGGCTCTCGTCACGCCCACACGCAGCGCGGCATCCGGCGCATGCCTGACGACAATTCCCGCTTTTCGCAGAACTGACTCATCCAGCAGGCCCGGCTCCAAATGGATCTGATCGATCTGACGCGTTTGCAGGAACTCAATGACTTGATCGGTCAGGTCTTTTGTATTCGTGCGAACGACCATGCCATTTACCTTTGTCAGCTCTTCCGTAAACTGTGAGATCAACGTACTTCTATCCCGGGGCGCTTGTTTCGGCTTCTCGTCCTTTCTATCTGCTTGTTTGCCCGTATACCTGTCTACCTGTGTACTTTCACCCTCCACCTCCAACCCCGCGTACCTCTCCCGAAACGTCTTCCCCGCGAATCGGGGCAGATCCTTGCTGTAGCCCCAGCCAGTGAACGCAGGTAAACGTACATAATCGCTAAACGGAGCAGCGAGACGTGTTCCCATCGCCGCTAATTTCTGCGAAACGACGAACAGCCTCGGCCTGCGCGCGGCGAAACTATAGGTCCTCATGAACAATCTGCCAAGTCCTGAAAGCCCACCTCCTTCTTTCCTCTTTTCATCTTTTTTCTTTTCACTCCCTCCCGCCCTAACCCTTATCAACAACTTCGGCAGATCGATATCCACGGGGCAGGCATCCTTGCACGCACCGCACAGGGACGAGGCTTGCGCCAGAGGGACGAAATCGGGACCGAAGAATCCTGCCGAAATGACCGAGCCGATGGGACCGGGATACACACTTTGATAGCCATGCCCGCCGATCTCACGGAACACTGGACAGGCATTCAGGCACGCGCCGCAGCGAATGCAGCAGAGTGACTCTTTCAGGGGGGAATTACGCAATTGCATGCGCCCATTATCGAGGATGATAAGATGGCGCTGCTGGTCCGGGAATGGGGCGTGGATGAGCTGGGTATACACGCTGAGCTTTTGTGCTGTAGCCGAACGAGCCAGGAGCGAGAGCATCAGCGCCAGATCATCCAGATTCCGGACGAGCCGCTCCATGCCCATCAGCGCGATATGGACCGGCGGCAGCGTCGTGACCATGCGCGCATTTCCCTCATTACTTACGATGCAGATCCCACCCGTCTCTGCGATGCCGAAGTTCACGCCGCTGATTCCTACATCTGCAGCGAGAAAGACTTCACGCAGTATTTTGCGCGCCGTGTTGGTGAGTGTGGGAATATCTTCGGTGTATGGAATGCCAAGCTTTTCGTGGAAGAGTTTGCCGACATCGTCACGGCGCAGGTGCACAGCCGGGGTGATGATATGAGCGGGTTTTTCCCCCCGCAGTTGCACAATATATTCGCCCAGATCGGTCTCGACCACGCGCATACCCCGCGCTTCGAGGGCATGGTTGAGGTTGATTTCCTCTGTGACCATGGATTTGGATTTGGCGACCAGTAGGGGCGAGGCATGCCTCGCCCCTACGATTTCCACAATGGTTCTTATCGCCTCCTCCGCGTCTTTGGCGCGATGGACGATAATCCCGTTTCGTTCGGCGTTCCCGATAAATCTCTCGAGATATTCTTCCAGGTTTTCGATCACCTCCGCACGGACGGCGTGTGCCTGCTGGCGTCGCTCGCGCCAATCGGGCAGGGAGGCGAACGCGGCGATACGCCCGGTCACGCGGCGTTGGGCGTTGGCGTCTAAGGCGCTTTGTAAGGTTGGGTTGGCAAGCGCAGCGCGGATGCGCTCACGAAATTCTCTTCGGCTCATGGCTTGATTTGCTGTTTTATCCCGATGTATAAGCCACGTCCATCCACGCCTTCAGGGTCATGGATCACCGGTAGACCTGCTTTGGTGAATGCATCCATATAGTCGGCCTCAGAGAAGAGACCGAATTCGTGATGTTCAACAATATGCTTTATTCCTCTGGCTGTGCCGATCAGATACTGGAAATCCAAAAGCGAAATATTTCCTCTGATGCCGCCCCGGGTCATCCGGACGATCTTCATAGCAGGCCTATCCACCAGGATGGTCGAGACGCGCCCTCGCTTCCATTGTTCTTTTGTGAACCAGGGTTCGACCAGCAAAACACCGCCAGCGAGTAGATGGCGGCTCATACTCTTAATTGCTTTTTGCAGTTCCGTCCTTGTTTTCATATAACCAATGGCACTGAAGAGACAGGTCACCACATCGAATTGCCGGCCCAGATCGAAACTCCTCATGTCGCTCTTCGTGAATCGGATCCCGGGATGCTTGTTGCGGGCAACCTTGAGCATATCCGCGTTAAGATCTGTCCCCTCTACCTGGTACCATTCACGCAACAAGCCCGCGTGTGTGCCTGTCCCGCAGGCAACATCCAGCAACGTATTCCCATCCGTGCGTTTGTACGTTTGAATCAATTCGTGGATCTTGGTCGCTTCGGCAACATAGTCCTTCCCCATGGTCCCGTAAATATCATCGTAGTATTTTTCTGATCCGGAAAGCATGATTTCGTCCTCTTCATTTATCTTTGATTGAGAATTTCTGCAATATGTATGACTCGTTGCTGCTTCTTCTGCCGGTGCAACCCGCCTGCGATGTGCATCAGGCAGCCTGACTCTGTCACGACCAGCATCGGGGATTGAGTTGTCTCCAGATTACCGATCTTGCGCTTCAGCCACTCCGCGGAGAGCTCGGGGTGTTCCATCGAGAAGATTCCGCCAAATCCGCAGCATTCTTCCGAATGCGGTAGGTCAACGATCTGTGCCCCACGGACGTTTGCCAGCAGTATGCGCGGCTGGCGGTCGATGTGCATGCCGCGCAGGGTGTGACAGGATGGATGATAGGTGAGGGTCCCATTCCAGTGTGCGCCGAGGTCGGTGACGCCGAGTTTGTCCACCAGGTATTCCGTGAATTCATACACACGGCTTCCGATCAATTGCGCGCGCGGCAGCCAATGAGGATCCTCCTGGAATAACTCCGGATAGCCATGCTTGATCATGTGGGCGCACGAGCCGGAGGGGATGACAATGTCTCCATCCGTTTTTTCGAAGACGCGGATCGTATGCTCCACGATCGGACGCGCCTCCGTGCGCAAACCGGCATTGAAGGGAGGTTGTCCACAGCAGGTTTGATCGGGGGGAAAGTCCACGGTCAGGCCGAGGCGGCGGAGAATGCTGACGATCGCCTCGCCCGTCTGCGGGTAGAATGAATCGACGAGGCAGGTGATGAAGAGTTGCACTGTCGTCATAAATTTATTGTAATCCGATTTCCATCCCCAGAAATCGATTGGGAATCCGAAAAATTTGGTATCATACCCTGCTATGAATACATTTCGCACTCATTTACCCGATGGATTTGATCTACCCAAGCGCCTGAGCCGTCTCGGCGAGCTTGCTTACAATCTGTGGTGGACGTGGCAGCCGGAAGCGGCGCGACTGTTTAGCCGTATGGATAATAATCTCTGGGAGCGACTCGGCCATAACCCGATCCGCTTCCTGCGTGAGGTGGGTCGTCCGCGCCTGAGTGAGGCCTCCAAGGACAAGGAGTACCGCGATCTCTATGACCGCGTGTTTGCCGCGTTTGATTCGTACATGGAACAGACGGATACCTGGACCGGCCGCGCCCACCCGGAACTGACCGGGCGCCCGATCGCCTATTTCTCAATGGAATTTGGCCTGCATGAAACGCTTCCGATCTATTCGGGTGGCCTGGGCGTGCTGGCTGGTGATCACCTCAAGGAATCCAGTGACCTGGGTCTGCCGCTCATCGCTGTCGGCTTCATGTACGCACAGGGATACTTCTCACAGCGCATCTCGGAGGATGGCTGGCAGGAAGCACTCAACAACATGCTGGACTTCAACAACCTGCCTGCGCTCCCTGTGCTGGATGAATCGGGGAATCGACTCTGCGTTGAAGTGGAGTTCCCGGACCGAACTGCCACGCTGGGCCTGTGGGAGATCCGTGTCGGGCGCATCCCGCTTTATCTGCTCGACTCCAGCCTGGACCCGAACACAGACTTCGACAAACAGTTGACGGCGCGCCTGTACTGGTCTGACCTCGATCGGCGCGTGATGCAGGAACTCTTGCTGGGCGTCGGCGGCGTGCGCGCTCTACGTGCATTGGGTTATAACCCATCGGTCTGGCATATGAACGAAGGTCACGCGGCGTTCCTGACCCTGGAACGGGCGCGTGAGCTTGTGGCATCCGGTCACACATTCGAAGAGGCAATGGAGAAAACACGCGGGCAGAATATATTTACCACCCATACGCCCGTGCCCGCCGGGAACGACGAATTCCCCCTATGGCTCATCGAAAAATATCTGTCGGCAATCTGGCCGCAGCTCAACCTGACACGCGAACAGTTCTTCGATGTTGCGCGGCACCAGCTGCCGCAGGGCGAGATGTACGGCATGGGCGTGCTGGCACTGCGGAATGCAAACGGGCGGAACGGCGTTTCCGAATTGCACGGACAGGTGGCGCGCAAGATGTGGCAGTTCCTCTGGCCCGATAAAGCGGAAGATGACGTCCCGATCACGCATGTGACCAACGGGGTTCACGTCACGAACTGGATGGCGCGCAGGCTGGTCAACTTGTTCAAGGAATATCTTGGCAAAGACTGGCTGGATCATCAGGACGAGCCCGACCTGTGGAAGAATATCGACGACATCCCCGACGATGAATTATGGATGGTGCGCCAGCACCTCAAGCGCAAGCTGACATTTTATATGCGCGAGCGCGTCCGTGACCGCTGGACGGTGGGCGGCTTCCATCCTGTGCAGGTGGTCTCTTCGGGCGTCCTTCTCAACCCCTATGCTCTGACGATCGGCTTTGCGCGCCGCTTCGCGACGTATAAGCGTGCCAGTCTCGTGCTCTCGGATGTGGAGCGATTGCTGAACATCATCAACCGCCCGAACATGCCGGTGCAGATCGTGTTCGCAGGTAAGGCGCATCCCGCTGACGAGCCCGGCAAACAGCTGATTCAGCAGGTCTATCGCCAGGTCAAGCGTGCCGAGACCGGTGGGCGGCTGGTCTTTGTCGAGGATTACGATATGAACCTGGCGCGGTATCTCGTCCAGGGCGTGGACGTGTGGATGAACACCCCGCGCCGCCCCATGGAAGCCAGTGGTACCTCCGGCATGAAAGCTGCCATAAACGGCGCACTGAACTTCTCGGTGCTCGATGGCTGGTGGCGCGAATCGTATAACGGACGCAACGGCTGGTCCATCGGCGAAGACAGGGAAATGGAATCGCAAAGCGTTCAGGATGCACAGGATGCGGAAAGCCTCTACACTACCCTGGAGAAGGAGATCATTCCTTTATTCTATGACCGCGATCAGAATGAGATCTCTCACGAATGGGTGGCACGCATCAAAGAGTCACTGAAGACCAATGTTCCGCAATTCTCCACCCGGAGAATGGTCAAGGAATACGTGGAACAGTTGTACGTGAAGGCGCTGGCAGCCCCCTCTCCTGCGGCGAAAGAAAAGGCATAAGGGCGAATGATGCTCCCCGAAATCACAGTTAACCAACTCTCCGAGAAACTAAACTCTGAAGACCAATTCATCCTGCTGGATGTGCGCGAACCGCACGAGCTGAACTTCGCTAGAGTGTCCGACAGCAGGCTGGAGGTCACGCCAATGAGCCGCCTGGCACGCGAGGGAACGAAGGCGTTATCTGACTCTGCGCAGGAACAGAATGCCACGATCTATGTAATGTGCCACCACGGCAACCGCAGTGGGCAAGTCACCGCCTGGCTGGCGCAGCAGGGCTGGAAGAATGTTTTCAACGTGCGCGGGGGAATTGACGAGTATGCGCGTGAGGTCGATCAATCTATTGGGTTTTATTAAGAACCCTGTAGGGGCGGCTGCCCGCCCCTACAGGGTTACATCCCAAACACAAACTCCCCATTCTTATAAAACAGTTCGCCATCAACGAGAATTTCCGAATCGGTGCGCAGGTCGCAGATCATATCCCAGTGGATCGATGACTTGTTGCGCGATCCTGTTTCCGGGTATCCTGCCCCGAGCGCCATATGGAAGGTCCCGCCGATCTTTTCGTCGAAAAGGATATTGCCGGTGAACTTGTTGATGTCGAAGTTTGTGCCGATGGCATACTCGCCGAGATAGCGCGAGCCCGCATCCGACTCGAGCATTTTGATCAGGTATGCCTGATTCTTTTCGGCGTTCGCCACCTCCACCCGCCCGCGGTTGAACGTCAGTTCCGCGCCCTCCACAGCCACGCCGCCATAGATCGCGGGATAGGTAAACTTCACCCAGCCGTTGATCGAATCCTCGACCGGCCCGGTGAAGATCTCGCCGTCGGGCATGTTATGTGTGCCGGTGGAATTCAGGAATTTGCGCCCTTTGATCGAAAGAGTCAGATCGACGTTCGGTCCGCGCATCACCACCTGGCTTTTGCCTGCCAGCCAGTCGATGGCCTTCTGCTGTCCGGCCGCGGTACTGTTCCAGTAGGCGATGGGGTCGTCTTCGTGAGCGTGGACGGCCCCAAAGACGAAATCCTCATATTCCTTGAGACTCATCCCCGCATCCTGGGCATAACCATCCGTCGGGTAGAGTGTCGTTACCCATTTGAACACGCCTTCTGCGCCGCGCCGCATCTGGGTTGCGGTGACGCTGCTGAGCGCTTTACTGCGCCGCTGGGCATCGGCGGGATCGATGTTCGTGGTGCCGCGCGTGTTTGTCGCGGAATGGATACGGATGCGGCTCTCGAACTGGTCATAGGCGATTTTATAAAAAGTAGGAATAAAATCAAGCTGCGCCTCTTTGGCGTAGGTCAGATACATCTCATCCTGGCTGAACGGCATCATGCCGGGGAAGCCGATCAGCGGGTGAGGGTGACCGCCCCTTTCGAGGATTTGAATATAGAGCTCCCGCACCAGCGGCTCGGCGGCAGTCGTCGCTTCGATGAGGACGCGGTCGCCAGGGACAACACGGGCGGAATGTTCGACCAGCACTTTCGCGAATTTTGCAACACGGGGATCAGCCACAAAAAACTCCTTAATTTGACACAAAGAGACAATCATCCGCAATGTCTCCGGGGTTGATTGTGCAAATTATAACATCCGGGTTTCTTGGGGTATACTCGATTGGCATCTTAGGACGAAACTACAATGTTTGTCGAAGATCCCGCGCCAGCGGGGTATTGAGCCTGTCGAAATGCCTGTATTGAGCTTGTCGAAATGCTTGTATTGAGCCTGCCGAAATGAAACAACTCCTTCAAAATATGAAAAGTGGGAAAGCCACTGTAGAAAATGTGCCCGTACCGACACCACGTAAGGGGCAGGCACTCGTAAAGGTAGAAGCAAGCCTGGTCTCTGCGGGGACAGAACGGATGGTCGTCGAATTCGCCGAGAAAAGCCTGATCGGCAAGGCGCGCTCCCGTCCTGACCTGGTGAGGCAAGTGATCGACAAGGCGCGCCGCGAGGGGCTGGTCCACACGGCGCAAGCCGCGTTCAACCGCCTCGACCAGCCGATGGCGTTGGGATACTCCTCCGCCGGCACGATTGTCGAATTGGGCGAGGAAATGCACGGCTTTAAGATTGGTCAGCGTGTTGCCTGCGCGGGCGGGGGATATGCCGTCCATGCAGAATATAACGTGGTGCCGCGCAATTTGCTGACGCTCCTTCCAGAAAATGTCGACTCTGAATCCGCTGCGTTCACCACCCTCGGCGCGATTGCCCTGCATGGATTCCGCCTGGCGGAGCCGCAGATCGGAGAAAACGTCGCGGTCATTGGCATGGGATTGCTGGGATTGCTGGTCGCGCAGATCGCGACCGCCGCGGGCTGTAATGTCCTTGGCATCGACGTGGACCCATCCCGAATCACTCTTGCTTCCTCTCTGGGACTTCGAGCTGTGCTGCGCGAGGAAGCTGTTGATGCCTCTACCGCGTTCACGGCGAACCGCGGCTTCGACGCCATCCTCATCTGCGCCGACAGTGCGTCCAACGATCCGGTGGAGCTTGCCGGGGCCATCGCCCGCGACCGCGCCCGGGTTGTTGCGACAGGCGCCGTGGGCCTCACGTTTCCGCGCAAAGTTTATTACGAAAAAGAGATTTCCTTCATCAACTCGCGTTCCTATGGTCCCGGTCGTTATGACTTGAACTACGAAGAGCAGGGCAACGATTACCCGCTCGGTTACGTCCGCTGGACCGAAGGGCGTAACTTCGAAGCCGTCATCGATCTGGTGGCAAAGGGACAGCTGAACGTCAGGCCACTGATTACCCATCGCTTTGACATCGGCGAAGCCGTACAGGCGTATGAAGTGATTACGGGGAAGAAGAACGAGAAGTTTCTCGGGGTGCTGCTGACATATCAAGAAGTAAAGAGGAAAGAGGAAAGAAGGGTGGTCTTTCCTGCCATCGTCCATCGTCCATCGTCCATCGTCCGTCTGGGTGTCTTAGGTGCGGGCCTGTTCGCCAACTCCGTTCTCCTTCCCTCGCTCAAAAAAGCCGGTGATATTGAATTGGTGGGAATTGCTTCCTCTGGCGGACTGCACGCCCAGCATGCGGGGAAAAAATTCGGCTTCCAATATGCATCTTCTAATGACGAGGAGATTATCAATGACGCGAATATCAACACCCTTGCCATCCTCACGCGTCACGACTCTCACGCAGACCTGGTTGTGAAAGCGCTGAAAGCCGGCAAGCATGTATTTGTTGAAAAACCATTAGCGATCACGCCTGAGCAATTAAAGAAAATCGAAGGGCAATTACGAATTACTGAGGACTGCTTATTGCTCACTGGCTTCAACCGCAGGTTTTCTCCTTTTGCTCAATCTCTTTCCTCTTTCTTCTTTCGTCGGGCCGAGCCCATGTATGTTCATTACCGGATCAATGCAGGAGCCATCCCCCTCAACCACTGGACGCAGGATCCTGAGATCGGCGGCGGACGGATCATCGGCGAAGGCTGTCATTTTGTGGACTTTATTACCTTTTTGATCGGCGCAGCTCCTATTTCGGTGACTGCGCACGCGTTACCGGGCGGCGGCAAGTACCGAGACGACAATGTTTCCATGACCTTTACTTTCCCGGATGGCTCCCTCGGCATCATCGACTATCTCGCCAACGGCGACAAGTCCTTTCCGAAGGAACGAGTCGAAGTCTTTTGTGGCGGGCAGATTGCTGTGCTGGATGATTTTGTTTCGTTGCAGACAGTGAAAGATGGAAAGAAGAAGGAAGTGAAAGACACGCAGAATAAGGGTTGGGTCGACGAGTGGAAAGCCTTTGCCAAAGCCATTCGCGAAGGCGGCGAACCGCCGATTCCATACAAGCAGTTGATCGACGTGACAAAGGCTACGTTCGCGGCGGTGGAGTCGTTGAGAAACCAGGGAACGGTCCAAATCCGGTAATGGACTACATCCTCCAACTCCGTCAATTCATCGGTCACCGCCCCATCCTGATGGTCGGCGCGGCGATCCTTCTGCTCGACGGTGAAAACCGTTTGCTCATGCTGAAACGCTCCGACATCGGACGCTGGGGAATACCCGGTGGCGCCTTGGAGCTCGGAGAAGTTGTGGAGAATGCCGCCAGACGAGAAGCATTCGAAGAAGCAAATCTCGAAATCGGAGAGATGTCGTTGTTTGGTGTGTTCTCGGGGCCGGAACTTTATTACAAATATCCAAGCGGGGACGAAGTTTATAATGTCAGCATCGTTTACATGTCGCACGATTGGCGCGGCGAGATCAAACTCAATCACGAGCACACGGAATGGAAATGGTTTGCTGCCTGTGACATTCCCGAAAACATCAGCCCGCCGATCAGGCCGGTCATTGAGCAGTTTAAAACCGCCTTTTCAAAATCGAGATAACGTATGCCTATCAAACCCTGGAAAGTATTGGAGACAAGTCACTTCCGTCCCAGGTTTCGGATCGACAAATGCGAGCTAGCGAACGGAAATCAGCTGGATGCCACGGTCTTGGAGCTTAGCGCATGGGCAAACGTGGTTGCATTAACGAAGGATGGTGACGTCGTTTTAGTGCGCCAGTATCGCCACGGGGTAGGTGACGTATTGCTGGAATTCCCGGGTGGTGTCGTGGAAGACGGTGAAGATCCACTGGAAGGGGTCAGGCGCGAGCTGTTGGAAGAAACGGGTTATGCAGTATCGACTGTGGTAGAAGTCGGAAGAATTTATCCCAACCCTGCGTTTCAGACCAATGCACTGTACTGTTTCCTTGGTCTGGATGCCGTCAAAGTGAGCGAGCAAAATCTCGATGCCGGCGAAGATATCGAAGTCCAGCTTGTGCCGTTAGATGAATTGATTGGGATAGCAAAGGGGGGTGAATTTCCCCATGCCCTGAATGTCGCTGTACTGTTTCAGGCGCTTCTCTATCTAGACCGTATTCACTGAATTCCCCGTCGGGAGAACTGCTGTGAGAATTCGTGCTGGGATCGTATTAATTCAGGATAACAAGGTGGCGCTGATCGAACGCCACCGCGCCGGGTTGCATTACTTTGTCTTCCCGGGCGGGGGCGTGGACGAAGGGGAGTCGCCTGAGCAAGCCGCGATCCGCGAGGCGATGGAGGAACTGGGCATCGAGGTGGCTCTCAAACAAAAAGTGGCGGAGGTTCAGCTGGGGCCGAAGAGCAGGCAGATTTATTTTCTGGCAGAGCAGACCGGCGGCGAGTTTGGCACAGGTGTTGGCGCAGAATACACCACCTCAGACCCAAACAATTTCGAAGAGGGAATCTACGTTCCGATCTGGATGCCGATCGATCAACTGCCTCTCCGCGACAATATCTATCCTGTGGATGTGGCAAATCTGGTGGTGAGAGCCTCTACAGAAGGGTGGAAGACGACATCTTCAACTTTCTTTGAAGAGCCGAAATAGGAAAGAGTGTAAAGCGGTACAATAAAACCATGAAACCTGCAATGCGGCGCAGACAGGCATTGACTTCATCCTGCTCTGTGCCGTTTTGATTCCGTTCAAGGAGGATTCCCGTGCCCAAGATTCGCTTCGATCGGTTCTATCATTACAACGAGCTCACACGTCTTTTGAGGGGGTATGCAAAGGAATACCCGGATCTCATCCGCCTGGAATCGATTGGCAAAAGCCATGAAGGGCGGGATGTCTGGCTGGTCACGGCAACCAATTTCAAGTCGGGGCAGGACGCAGAGAAGCCTGCCTTCTGGGTGGATGGCAATATCCACGCCTCAGAAGTCACGACCTCCACTGCGGCGTTGTATCTCATCCAGTCGCTCGTCACAAAATATAAGCAGGATGAAAACGTCACGCGTGCGCTCGATACGCGCGTCTTTTACATCGTGCCGCGCGTCAACCCCGATGGCGCCGAATGGGCGCTTGCCGATAAGCCGAAGATTATCCGTTCGAGCACGCGCGAGTATCCCTATGCCGACGACCCGATGGATGGTCTCGTTACCGGAGAGGACCTGGACGGGGATGGACGCATCCTCCAGATGCGCATCCCCGATCCGAACGGCGCATGGAAGCCGCACCCGGAGGAACCGCGCTTGATGATCCGCCGTGACCCAATAGAAACGGGCGGAAAATACTATCGTATCCTTCCCGAGGGGCTGCTGAAGGATTATGACGGTATTACGATCAAAGTGCTGGGTCCCAAGCAAGGGCTGGACCTCAATCGCAACTTCCCGGCGGGTTGGCGAACGGAAAGCGACCAGCACGGCGCGGGACCATATCCTGCCTCGGAGCCGGAGGCGCGCAACCTGGTTGACTTCATCGCCAGGCATCCGAACATCACGGGCACGATCTCCTTCCACACGATGAGCGGCGTGCTGCTGCGGCCGTATGATGATCGCTCCGACGATGAGTTTCCCACCGCTGACTTGTGGACCTATCAGAGGATTGGAGAGAAGGGCACGCAGATCACGAGTTACCCACATATCTCCGTCTTTCACGATTTCAAATATCACCCCAAGCAGGTTATCACGGGCGGCTTCGATACCTGGACGTATGAACATGTCGGTGTGTTCTCATGGACCGTGGAATTCTGGAGTCCGATGAAACAGGCAGGCATCGAGAAGTTCAAATTCATCGATTGGTATCGTGAGCATCCCATTGAAGATGATCTCAAGCTGCTGAAGTGGAACGATACAGTTCTCAAGGGCAGAGGATATGTGAACTGGTACGGATATAAGCATCCTCAGCTTGGGGAGGTGGAATTGGGCGGCTGGGATATCATGAACATGTGGACCAATCCGCCGCTGGAATTCCTGGAAAAGGAGATCAGCCCATTCCCTGAGTGGATCGTCTGGCACGCACTGATCTCCCCGCGGCTTGTCCCGCTGGAAACAAAGGTTACCTCGCTTGGCAAAGATTCGTACCGCATTCGGTTCGTAGTCCAAAATGAAGGCTGGTTACCCACTTATGTGACGAAGAAGGCACTCGAACGCAAAGCGACACGCGGGGTCATAGTGGAGATCACACTGCCGAAAGGCGCTACACTGGAGTCGGGGAAACCGCGCGCAGAACTGGGTGAGCTGGAAGGGCGCGTCTATAAACCTGTCTTTGCGGATGAAGCGGAGGAAAGCACAGATGAACGCGTCAAAGTGGAGTGGGTGGTCAAGGCGAAGAAAGGGACGAAGATCCGTCTGCTTGCAAAACATGAACGGGCGGGTGTGGTGAGGGTGGAGGTGGTGTTGAAGTAAAGAAGTAAGAGGAAAGATGAATGAAGGTTGAGCTGCGGACTTAACCTTCTTTTGTTTTCGCGGAACTTTTAACTACCCCCATCGTCCTTCCATTAACGCTGAATAAGAATCATATTACGCACGGAGGAAAAAATGAAATCCCGGTCCGGTCTATTCATGTTGTTTGTCGTCATTGCAATGCTGGTGCTTAGCGCGTGTGGTGCGGCTGCCGCAACCGAGGCGCCGCCAGATACGGTCTATATGGAAGAGCCAGCTGCAACTGAGCCACCTGCATTTGAGGCGCCCTCCTTTGCCGAAGAGCCAGTCGCAAAAGAGGGAGAAAGTGTCGTGCAGGATCAGGCCGTTGGACAAGCCCCACTGGCGCCCATGCCGACAGCTGCCGCGTATGAAGTATCCAATTCCTCGGGGGATTTGACAGTGATCGAACGTTCCAACCGAATGATTATAAAAAATGCAGATGTACGCCTGATGGTCAAGGATACCGATGTCGCCATTGACCGCGCCACACAGATCATCGGCGACGCGGGTGGCTACATTGTCAGCTCACGGGTCTGGTATCAGGATTATTATGGCAACAATCTGAAATACGCAGCCGTCACCATCGGCATCCCGGTAGACGAGTTCGAGCGTACACTTGTCAAGCTGCGCGACCTGGCCGTGCGCGTCGTCGATGAAGTCGCTTCGGGCGATGACGTCACCGAGCAGTACGTGGACCTGCAATCCCAGCTGACTAACCTCGAAGCGACACGCGCCCGCATCCAGGACTTCCTCAAAGACTCCAAGACGGTGGACGAGGCGTTGCGCATCAACCAGGAGCTGGCAAACATCGAAGCGCAGATCGAGCAGATCAAGGGGCGCATGAACTATCTCAACGACCGTTCTGCCTACTCGACCATCACGATCAACTTCGAGCCCGAGTTTCCCGTCCTGACTCCCACTCCGACACCGACAGCCTATCCGACCGCCACACCGATCCCCTGGAAGCCCGGAGATACATTTGACGAGGCCAAGAAGACAGTGACTGTGGCTTATCAAGGGATTGCAGACTTCCTCATCTGGATAGGGGTGGTGATTGTGCCTATATTCCTCCCTCTTGGGCTGATTCTCTGGGCATTTTGGAAAGTTATGAACCGGAAAACTGTGAAGGTCGTGAGCCAGAAGGCGGATGGGAATTGAGCAGCACGCAGCGAATTGTAATTTACGCAGGGACAGCGCCACACGCTGTCCCTGTAGTTTTCTGACGAGCCTGTCAGCAGATTCGATCTTAACGATTTTTTCTTATTTCATTGTGACTTCGATTCCTGTTGACGCAACCACTCGATCATCACTTTCTGTACTTGATCAGCCTGTTTGAGTAATAAAAAGTGATCCCCTTCAAAGAGATGATAGGCGGCGTTCATTCCAGCGGCGGAAGCATACTGTCCCATCATGGAAACTGGGATCCGCTCGTCGGATTTTCCATGCAATACAAGGACAGGCATTTCCGTAATCGTGGCAGTGGGGTCTGCACCTGAAATCAAGATTAATCCCATCAGATCATTTTTGAATGGGTCAGCGAGTCGAGTGGCACCAATCCCGCCATTAGAAAGTCCAGCCAGGTAAATCCGTTTCACACCGCGCTGGTGAAGATAGATAATTGTCTCTTTCAGAATGGTCTGGCCGTCTGAATTCCACCAGGCGCCATCGGGGCTTGTGGAGGGACAAACTGTGACTGCATCAATAGAATACCCTGCCTGCGCAATTAACCAACACTGCAATGTAAAATTGCCGCCAAATCCATGAAGGAAAATAATCCCGCTTTCCGGTGGTGTCCCAGAGTCGGGTTCGGCAACAAGGGCGTCAAACGCAGTTGGATGCTGCTGATTTAGATAAGTGGTGAGGAAAGGTGATAAGGGTGTTACTCCCGCTATTTTCATTTCGTTAAAGGTTTGAGAAAACTTGCTGTCCAGGGAAGTCTCTTCTGACGGAGAGATGGCGCCAAGATAGGGGGCGACCTGGGCGCCAAACAGAACGACATCCTGTTCGTTCAGGATGCGATTCAGCAGTCTGGGACCGGATGGACCCGGCAGGGTGATCAGGTTCATTTGTGTTCCGGAAGGTGGGATTATCGTCCGGATTGCAATTGTTGTGAAGGCGAGCGCGCTTCCCGCCAGCATAAATACAAACGAATGACCTCGCTGCCAGGGAGCACATATCATCCCGATTACAAGGAGGAGATAACTCAATAGATAAAGAATACCAACCGTGGAAACGGGTGTCGTTGGAATGAAGGGTAACAACACAAGTAGTGGAAGGCTAATCAAAATGCCAACCCCAGGGAGACTGTAGCGGAATAATGATGACAACCTGTTCTCCTTAACCTCAGGGCTCAACCCACGACCTAAATCAGCAGCAGTCCCGCCAGTCCGACCAGGCTGCCAAACGCGCCACACGCAAAATTGACCCAGTCGTTGTCCAGCCACTTCCAGCCGCGAATGTGCACAGTCTCTGTGCCGCAGGTGTGAAACGGATGTCTTTCGGTTTCCTTCTTGTCCGCAGGGCAGTAGTACATGGCTTGCACGGTGGCGCCAAGGAGCGAGTCGAAGAACGAGCCGGCGAGACCGGCAACAGTGATGAGCAGGAAGTCATTGGCGGCGAGTCTGCCAACAGGTGAGAGCAAAACGGCGGCCAGGGCGATAACAGCGGAACCGAGAAGAGATGCAAATGTGCCAAACAAAGAAATGCCACCCGAGGTCCCTTTTTCGACGCGCTTTCTCAAATCTGTGATGATGCGCGGGGGAGTGGGATTCAAGACCCCGAGCTCGGTCGCCCATGTATCCGCGTTGACTGCGGCGAGGGAGGCAGCGAACCCGATCCAGGGGAGGATCGATTCCGGGTAGAACGCGTGGAGCGCCGTGAAGAGAGTCGCTACTCCGCCGTTGCCCAAAACCTGGCCCGCGTCGCGCTCGTGTCCCTTGGAGAATTTTTCGTTGAGACCGGCTTTGCGTTTTCGAAACGCCCGGCTCAAGCCTGATGATGTAATAAAGAAGGTGAGTAATAGGACGGCCCACTGCCATCCGCCGATGCCGAAGATGACCATGCCTACAAAGGTCGCGGCAAAAGCTCCGCTCTTACTCAAGCTGTGGGCGCGATATGCCCCGTAAGCAACGATGGTGGCAAGGATAAGGCCGTAGATGATTTGCATTTAGACCGGGCTTGCAACAAGAAATAGAACCCCAAGCAGAAAGAGGAGGGCGCAAAGCGTGCTGGAAAGCCAGATGATGAACGCCAGTGGACGTTCGCGATCCCAGCGGTAAAGATATAAACCTGCCAGAAGCCCTGTAATGAACATTAAGGAACTGAGGATGGGTAACAGGATCAACCGCACAGGGGGCACGGCCTCTGTCGGCATTCCCAGGGCATCGAATCCAAATGGAACCTGTGAAAGCGAAGGGATCAGAAACCCCACCCAGCCCACGAGTCCAAGATTAAGGAGCAACCCGGTCAACCACAAAATGCGCGCGATCGGGCTTTCCCACGCCTGGGTAATGACGAAGGATGGGTAGACAGATTTTGCTTCCGTGGGAGTGAGGCTGCCCAACTCTGTGGCGCGCGCGAACGTGCGGACGAGTGCGGCGGCGTCCCGAGGCGAGATGGCAAAGACATGCTTCGATGTGGCGATCAGGATCAAATTTCTTGCACTCGAGGCGATGAATTCCACGGCTCCCAGGTCTGGGTGGCGGCGCGTGCCAAGCATCGCACCCGGCAGCCGAAAGCGCGGCAGGGACAAGGGATTGGAAAGGTCCGATGCTGGTCGCACCCATTCGATATCTGTAAGTGGGATATCTTCCACACGCAAGCCCCACAGGATGGCAAGGCTGTCACGGTCAATATAATAATCTGCTTTGAAGAGGGCATAGGCGCGATACCCAAGAAAGGGCACGGGCGCAAAGGCCAGGATGCCGATCAATAAGTAGGCAACGAACATGGGGCCCATCTGCGCGTTGGTGAGATTGGCGATTGCCCAGATCGCGGCCGCTGCAAGCAGGATAATGATCAGGACATGCAGAATCAAGCCGAATTGTTTGGCAGGCGGAAAATGTCCGGTCTTAAGGTCATTCATTATTTGATTCAGAGAAAGTAATGCTCGCTGTTATCTATGTGTCGTTACTGCGCAATTCATTATTGTTGGTCTTGAAACAAGAGCATTAAGTCGGTGATCGGGACAAGTTTATTCTCTTTTTCCTTGCGCGGCTTGAATTCTACCATTCCCTCTTTCAAGGCCTTTTCCCCCACTGTGACCCTGACCGGACAGCCGATCAAATCCGCATCATTGAATTTGACACCGGCGCGCTCGTCGCGGTCGTCGAACAAGACACGAATACCAGCCCTCTGTAGAGTGTTGTAAATCTCTTCGGCTTTGAGGCGTGTGTCGATCACCTTGCCGGGGACCTGCATGAGATACACATCAAAGGGCGCCGCAGGATGTGGGAGAGTCAAACCTTTCGCATCGTGATGAGTCTCGGCCAGAGCCAGCAAAACATTTCGAAGGTCATATGACTTGCGGGTAGCCAAACTGAGAACGGGCAGGATTGTGAGCGGATTCGTACAGACCGGGCAGGGATCTCCGGCCTTTGCCTGTACCAGGTCCTCCACAATTTCTGCCGAGTAGTCACGCCCGTAATTTGTGTTCTTGAGGTGATAGCCCGCCTGGTTGGCACCTGCCACCAGATTTTTCATCGAAGGAACCAGGTCATCGACAACAATTAGAGTATCTCTCAATTCGATGGGTGAGGCGTACCCCGGGGTTGCGCCCGCTCTTTCAATTTCATCAGCGGTTGCAGGGCGGACCTCTCCGACATGCTGTTGGAGCTTGGCTTCGCTGAACTGCATGTCGCCGCGCACGACGACGAAGATGAATTTATTGTCATCCGGGCGGGTGAACATCAAAGCCTTGGCGGTTTTCTCCTGCGGGATATTCAGATAATTTGCCAGTGCTTCAATGGTATGACAATCAGGGGTGGGGACTTTTTCGAGTGGAAGCTCCTCTTCAGCCGGGGGCGAGCTTTTTGAAAAGAGCGCCAGTTCCAGTCGTTCTGTGTACTGGCAGGATGGGCAATGTGCGACTTCAAACGAGCCCGAGGCAATGGGAAAGAACATCTCCTGCTCGCTAGCGATGGTCGACAGAAAAATATGGGACAGGAAAGACGGATCACTGGATAGACTGCTCAAGTGACGAAGTGCCTGTTCTCCCAATGCAGTTGGGACATTCTCCCGAGTCAAATATCCGGCGCGAACAAGGAAGGCAAATCCTTCTGTCCGCGCGTTGTTGGGTGCTTCACGTTGTGTCTGGATGTTGAGATCGCGGTATTTCATAGTATGTATATCGAGGTAGGGTTGGGCAGCTGCCCAACCCTACCTCGATACAGAATTTATTCTTCTTTTCGTTTCCGGGTTATCTTTCTTGTGGTTCCATCCGTCATGGATTCGGGGACGATCATCGGGGTCGAAGCGATGGATTCGGCCTGGGCCGCCTCCGAAGGCGTGGTCTCGGGCGCAGGCTCGAGGTCCAGCTCGACCGTTTCCTCCATCCTGATCTGACCGCGCAGGAAAGCGCCTTCCTCGGTCACGAACGCGGTGGTGATCACATCCCCCCAGACGCGGCCGGAGCCGCGGATTTCCAGCTTTTGGGTCGTAATATTTCCGCGTACAGCGCCCGCCACAATGACTGTGTTGGCGCGTACGTTCTGACAGGTTACGCGGCCCGTTTCACCGATGACGAGCATGCCGCGCAGGGCGATCTCGCCTTCGAACGCGCCCTCGATGCGGACACCGCCCGAACCGTTGATGGAACCATGCCAGATCACGCCTGAGCCGAGCACCGAGGTAATGCGTTCGACCGCCTGGACGGGCTGCTGCGGTTCTGTAGGGGTTGTATTGCGTCTGAACATATGGAGATTATTTTACCTTGAAAGGGTATACCGGTACAAAAGTAAATACGTCGGCAGGGAAGCGCGCAAAAAAAGACACGTGGGGCCTTCAGCCCACGTGTCTCCTTGTGTACGCGTGTACCGGTTTACTGCCCTTCGCTTTTCTCTTCCTTCGAACCCAACTGCACGCCTATGGTATTGAAGCCTGAATCAACATACAACACTTCGCCGGTGATGCGTTTTGACATATCGGATGCAAGGAATACAGCTGCGTTCCCCACATCGTCGATTGTGATATTCTCGCGCATAGGGGACATATCGGCAAAGTGCTTGTACATGTCACGGAAGCCACCCACACCCGCCGCTGCCAGGGTCCGGATGGGTCCGGCCGAGATGGCATTGACCCGGATTTTTTCCGGTCCCAGGTCATACGCCAGATAGCGGGTGGAGGATTCCAGTGCCGCCTTCGCCACGCCCATCACGTTGTAATGCGGTGCAACTTTCACAGAGCCGTAATAGGTAAGACACATCACCGAGGCGCCGGGGTTCAACATTGAGTGAAATGCATTTGTCAGAGCGACGAATGAATAGACGGAAATATCCAGCGCATTCTTGAATCCTTCGCGGCTGGTCTGGTAATAGGGCTTGCTCAATTCGTCACGGCCGGCGAACGCGATCGAATGGACCAGCACGTCGATTTTCCCAAAATGTTGCGCGGCCTTTTCTGCGACTGCCGTGATCTGATCGTCCCTGGTCACGTCACATTCCTCGACCCACTGACAGCCAACTTTTTCCGCGAGCGGCTTGACGCGGCGTTCGAGCATCTCGCCTGCGTAGCTGATGCCGATGTTGGCGCCTTCCCGGTGAAACGCCTGGGTGATTCCCCATGCAATCGACTTATCGTTTGCCAGACCAAAAATCAGTGCGTTCTTGCCTTCAAGTAAACCCATTGCTCCTCCGTTTATTTGCCATGTTGTAGGGTACGGCCGTACCCTACAACATGGAATTGATGTTCCATCCTTTGACCAAAAATCGCCACGGCTTTGAGAGCCACGGCTCTGGCGTATTATTTAAACCCACACGGGGACCTTTCGTCACGAGCGAATTTGGGACTTTCACACCTGCCTCGATCCATAGACCGTTCGTCTTTTTGGTCAGATCGACGCCATTTTCCGTTTTGGTGATCCCCATTGCCTGACAAAGCTTCCCAGGACCAAAGGTATCACGTCCGTTTCGCCTTTCCAGCATGATATCCACGCCCTCTATCGGCTGGATCGCCCGGATGAGCACAGCGGCTGGGAAGCCCTGGCGTTCGGTGACCACATTCAGCATCCAGTGATTGCCATACGTGAAATAGACGTAGGCATGTCCCGGCTCACCAAACATGACCTGCGTTCGGGGAGTAATACCTGCTTTGGCATGGCAGGCTAAATCCTTCTGGCTGATATAGGCTTCCGTCTCGGTGATCAGGCCAACCAGTTCATGTCCATCCAGAATCCGCACCAGACGCGCACCGATGAGTTCCCGTGCGACGAGGAGTGTGGGGCGACTAAAGAACGAGCGGGGAAGGGTTTTCACAATTTCACCACAGAGCGGAAATTAATCGAGAGAACCATTAACGATACGCTGGATACCATTCTTAAGCAATTTGACATTGAAATTTATTAAAAGACCAACTGTACAGCCTGACAATCTGCGCGTCTTCAATTGGAGAAATCTTAGCCGCACTCTTTATTATCCCCGCCAGGGGGCTGTGTGCTTTGTGGTGAACTATTTGAACCGAGTATCCCTCTTAAGGGTCAATCGCAATCCCTCCGCCAACTGGATCGACGGGCGATAATTCAGTTTTTCCCGGGCAAGTGTTAGATCTGCGCAGAGACGGGAGACGCCGCCCGAGGTCTTGGGGTTGTAGATCACTTCTGCATTGCTGCCTGTCACCTCCTGCACGCATTTGATCAACTCGCTGACGCTGGTCTCCTTACCGGAACCGATATTGATCACCAATCCATCCACATTCGGCGCGGTCGCTGCCGCCACCATACCACTGACCACGTCATCCACATAGACATAGTCACGTGTCTGGCTGCCGTCGCCATGTACGACCAGTGTCCCGCCGCGCTGCGCCTGCTTCAAATAGTGCGGCACAACCGGTGGATGGGAAGCTGGCAAATGTTGGCCAGGTCCATAGGCGTTGAAGATCCGCAGACTGACCGTGTCGATTCCCCATAGGCCACCGATCGTGCGAACGTAATACTCCGCTGCGAGCTTCGAGACGGCGTACGGGGAACGTGGGTTGGGTGTAACGGATTCCTTCAAAGGCTGCTCACCGAGATCACCATACACCGCGCCGGAAGATGCCAGCACCACGCGCCGCACACCCACATCGCGCATCGCCTCCATAAGAGCGACCGTTCCCCCGACATTGACATTGTTGTAATCGCGCGGGTACAGGATCGATTCGGGGACCGAGACGCGCGCCGCCAGATGGTAGACCACGTCCACTTCCTGGAGCAGGGTCCACAGCTTGGGACGATCACTCATGTCGCCGCGCGTGAAATGGACATCGGGTCCGAGCGCCTTTGGGTCGCCGGTGGAGAGATCATCCAGCCCGCGGACGAGATGGCCCTCACGGGACAATTGGTTGGCAAGCGAAGAGCCGAGGAATCCCGCGGCTCCGGTAATGAGAAAGTTCATAGGTGAGCAGGATTATAGCACTAAGGAAATTTGACTTTTGTATTTCTCCACCTGAGAGATTGCTCATCCGTATTGATTGACTGATTCTGGTTAATATGTTATCCTACATCCCATAGGAAAACAGTAAGTTCATGTTGGAAGTACAAATACCAGCGACTCACGGTTTGATCCGTGGGTCGTTTTGTTTTGCCCTCCGATGGAACAAACAGAATACCTAATTTTTACAATTGCCAAAGGAGGCAAATACAATGTCTGAACGTATAACTGGTACGGTCAAGTGGTTCAATGGTGACAAGGGTTACGGTTTTATTTCCCGCGAAGGCGGAGCGGACGTTTTTGTCCACTATTCTGCCATTCAAAGTGATGGTGGGTTCCGCAACCTGCAAGAA
>Ga0114129_10000980_pt1 | contig 37311 bp, 37 predicted proteins | sample RhiMetdeltSRZDD1_FD_80071 | JGI IMG/M metagenome (GOLD analysis project Ga0114129, IMG submission 80071) | Populus rhizosphere microbial communities from Tennessee, USA - Rhizosphere MetaG P. deltoides SRZDD1 (version 2) (version 2) | ecosystem: Host-associated > Plants > Roots > Rhizosphere >...
CGTAACCCACATCACAGAAGTCAACGGAATGGAAGGCCAGATCATCACCCTGCAGGACCTCTTCCGCTTCCAGCAGACCGGCGTCAGCCCTGAAGGCAAGATCGAAGGATTGATGGCGCCCACAGGAATCCGGCCGACATTTGCGGAACAGTTCGAATCATCCGGCATCAAGCTTCCGGACGGGCTGTTCCTTCCGCGCGCGAGGTAAACCATGGACCCACTGATAATCGGCATCGCAGTCACCATCTTCTTCGCGTTCGTCCTGGCTGCCGTTGGGCTTACGGGCCGCGGGCGCCAGGAAGACCCGATGAGCTTCCGCCTGGAAGCCTTTCGCTCCGACGCGCCGCTCCCACAGAGCGCTACGCCGGGCAAGGCCAGCTTCCGGGAGAAGCGCTCCTACAGCGGCCTTCCCGTGCTCAGCGCATTCCTCTCGCAGTTCCGCGGGTCGGAGGCGATGGCCATCCATCTGGAGCGCGCGGCCGTTCCGCTGCGCGTCGGCGAATTCTACCTCATCCGGTGGGGCATGGCGGCTCTCTTCCTGGTGATTCCTTTTGTCTTCGGCTTCGCCATCTTCAACCTGGCCCTGGGCATCGGACTGTCGGTGATCGGCTACATGCTGCCCGCCATGTGGGTCAACAACAAGAAGAAATCACGCATCAACAAGATCAATCAGCAGCTGGTGGACCTGCTCGGCCTGGTCTCGAACTCCCTGAAGTCCGGATATGGCCTGATGCAGAGCTTCGAATTTGCCTCACGGCAGATGCAGCCGCCGATAGCGCTGGAGATCCGCCGCATGCTGCGTGAGTCCAACCTGGGCATGAGCGCCGAGGACGCCCTCAACGCCCTCGGCGACCGCATCGACAGCAGCGACCTCGACATGGTCCTCACAGCGATTAACATCCAGCGCACGGTCGGCGGTAACCTCGCCGAGATCCTCGACAAGGTAGCCACGACTATGCGCGAGCGGGAGCGCATCCGCGGCGAGATCAACACCCTCACCGCGCAGCAGAAGATGACGGGTATCGTCATCGGTGGCCTCCCGGTTTTCATGTTCGCGATCTTTATGGTCATGAACCCCGGCTACATGAGCCTGCTCATCACCGAGACGATCGGCAAGGCGATGCTGGGCGCAGCGATCGGCTTGCAGCTCATGGGCTATTTCTCCATGAAGAGAATCATGGCGATCGAGATTTAGGAGCCAGCTATGATCATCGCATTAGCAGCCGTATCCGTCTTCGGGGCGATCATGTCTATCGTCTACTCCATGTTCGGCGGCGCTAAGCGGGGCACAAGCATGGAGTCCCGTATCCAGGACTTCCGCAGCCGCGCTGTCTCCGCGCAAGAGGACGAGGTTGACCTCGAGCTTCCCTTCGGCGAAAGAGTCCTGCGGCCCACCATCGAAGGTTTCTCCCGCACGATCAGCTCGGTGCTGCCGGCCTCCGTGATCTCCGACATCCAGAAGCAACTGATGATGGCGGGCCACCCGATGACCCTCCAGAGCTACCTCACCTTCTGGGCGATCCTCTTCTCGATGTTCACGGGGCTGGGCCTGATCATGTTTGTGGTCCTTCCCGGCAGCCTGCTCATCCAGAAGCTAATCTTCGTCGTCATGTTCGCGGCGCTCGGCTGGGTCTTCCCCCGAATCTGGCTAAAGGGCAAGGTCAAGGCCCGCCAGAAGATGGTGATCCGCGCCATGCCCGACGCCATGGACCTGATCACGACCTGCGTAGAGGCCGGCCTTGGACTGGACGCCGCTCTCGCCCGCGTGGCGGAGAAGAGCGGCGGACCCCTGGCCGAGGAGCTCTCTCGCATGCTGCGAGACGTGGCGATGGGCAAGATGCGCCGAGAGGCGATGACCGAACTCGAGCAGCGCATCGGCGTCGAAGAGCTGACCACGTTCATAAACTCGGTCATTCAGGCAGAGCAGCTGGGTGTCGGCATCGCGCAGGTGCTGCGTGTGCAGTCAGACCAGCTTCGCACGAAGCGCCGGCAGCGGGCCGAGCAGTCCGCGCACGAGGCGCCGATCAAGATGCTTTTCCCGCTCGTTCTGTTCATCTTCCCGGCCTTCCTCCTCGTTATCCTCGGCCCGGCCGCCATCCGTATTGCGCAGTCCCTCTCCTAAGGAGACAATGCGGTGACGCTGGGGAAGAAGATACGTGGACTGAGGGACGAGCTGAGTATGAGCCAGGCGCAGCTCGCTGCTCAGGCAGAGCTGAGTCAGGGCTACCTATCGCAGCTCGAGAACGACGAGGTCCAGAATCCGAGCGCGGCTGTGATCTTTCGGCTGGCGCGTTCGCTCCACATCGACCCGAGGGTGCTCATGCAGGCGGCGGGGTATGCGGAGATCGCCCAGGAGGGCGCAAACGCCGGCCGCTACGAGGTCTCCGTCGACCCCGATCTGCTTTCGTTCCTGGCGCGCATCCCGCGCGAGCAGCAGGCTCGCCTGCTCAAGCTCTTCAAGGGGATGGAGCGTGGGGCGCCGGCGGCGACGAGGCAAGGCGCTGGTTAGCAGCAGCCGGGCCGCGGCCGTTTGGTTGCGTGCGAGCGGAAAAAGGCGAATTATTGACAAGCTGGCGAGGAGCATCGACAATTTTTGCGACTCCCAGTTAGGCGGAGCGAGACAATGAGGCTAGGAGACAGGATCAAGCAAATACGCGACGAGCTTGGTCTCACCCAGGGCCAGCTTGCAAACGGCTCCTCGGTGAGCCAGGGTTACCTCTCCCAACTGGAGAACGGCGAGGTCAAGAACCCTTCCGCGGCTGTCTTGCTGCGCGTCGCCCAGGCGATGCAGGTCGACCCCGACGAGCTGTTCGAGGCGGCGGGATATCCGACTGTGCGCATGCTCCGCCAGATCTATCAGAACTACGAGTCGACGGTAGACGCCGACCTCCTGCGCTATCTCGGCAACCTGCCGAGGGACCGCCAGCGCCGCCTGCTCATTATCCTGCGGGGGATGGAGCAGGTGCTGAACGGCTCCCCTCTAGTAGGCAACGGGTCTGACTGGGCCACCCCGGATGCGAGCCCGCCCCTCACAGTGAGGACCTCGCCTCAAGCGAGTGTCTTGAAGGGCGCCGCCTCGCATCCGGAGCTCACGCGGGCCCGGCGCTAATGGCGGACCCGCCAGACGACCGCCTCGCTCTGGCGGAAAAGATCGACCCCGAACTGCTTCAGATGCTTGGGCGCATGTCTCGCCGCCAGCAGCGCCAGGTGCTCCTCCTGCTCATGATCGTAGAGAACCTCCTCTACGAGATGATGCGCGAACGCCGCGCAAAAGAAGACCTAGAATAACCACCGACGAAACGCTCGAATGTAGCTCGGCGCCTTCAGGCGCCGCCACCGAGGCCCCGCGGACGCGCATCTTACCCTCGCTCTAGGGAGCAGCGAGCGCATTCAAGATTGGCTGAAATTCGTCTTGGTCCTCAGGTCGGACGGCATTGGTCAGCAGATTGTAATTCTCGTCGAAGGAAATCCACGAGTACCCGCCTTCGGCTGGGTTCGAGTCGTAAGACACTTCCCATACCTCTCGGTAGGATCGCGTCGGCGGGGGCGTGGAACCGGGTTCAGGAATACCGTCCCCCGTCCCGCCTTCCCGGCCGTACGTCATACCCGGTGCCAGTGGCACCAGCTGGCCCCGGATGGTGATGTGCGTGGGCTGGGCCAGCGGCGCCTCCGGCGGAGGCGTAAGGCTCGGCGGGATGATTGTGCCGCCTTCTGCTTCCGGCGGCGGCTGTGTGAACCCCGCTGAGTCCTCAGATGTAAGCCAGCCGGAAAACAGCAGGAGTGCAGCCAGCGCTAGTGCGGACAAGATTCCGGGGCCAGCAGAAGCCGGCGCGGGTGCCTGCTTATGATTGCCATAGCGAGCAACCTCCTCCCGGCATTCTCATTGTAATGCGCTTGTCATGCACTTCCCTAGTGCATCGCCAGCTTTTCCGGGAAGCTCGGTTTGGTGTCACTCACCCGTTGGAGATTACGGTGCATTCCGCTACGCTGAAGGCGATGGGCATTCATCTTAAGCATCGCTCTGAGGCACGAGGCACCAACTCGGCAAGTATGCGGAGAGCAAAAACAAACACCGAGACTATCAAGGACAAGATAATCATGAATCCGGTGCCCTCCCCAACGTCTATGGGCCTCGAAATAGTGATTTCTCTCGGAAAGCAATCAAGCCTTAAGCTTCCGTCAATCAATACGGGCCTGGCCCGAGTATCGGCGGCCCTACGGAGCCGCGGCCATGCTGTCCGCGACTGCGAACAGCGAGGGCGCTTCAGCCTCCGGGCCGGCGTACTGGACCGTCGTCCGCAGGCCGCCGCGCTCGAACACGAGCGTCTGGGCGCCGCCCGCGTTCCATACCAGCTTGCCGTCGACAGGCTGCCACATTCCCTCGATGTAACTCCCGGCGGTCCCGTCCGAAAGGGCAACGTCCGTGGTGGTACCGCCCGCGACCGCCAAGTCTTCGCCGGACGCGCGTTCCTGGTAGATCGCTATGCTCGAGCCGCCTGACCGCGAATAGGTGAGAGCGTACGTGCCGCCAGCATCCGCCGTTAGCGCCTGGTCGAAGAAACGCGCGGACGTCAGCTCGAACCCGGCGGGCGGCGCGGCCGGCACTACGACCGCCGCGCCCAGCCGCTCGGACGCTTCGGCGCTGGTGATCTCGCTGCCCTGTACAACGGCCGACGCAGGGGGTGGTGGGGGAGGCGCGGCCGCTTCCCGCACGCCGAGGTGCTCTCCGATCGAGCGCACGAGATTGGCGACCGGATGGTCGGCGAAGCCGGTGGCGGGCAGAGGCGCGAGGGCCACGCCGATGAGCACCACTGCCGCAGCGGCGGCCGCCGTCTTCCACCAACCGGTCGCCTCGAGGGTTGTGCTAATAAGTCGTGCGCGTCGCGCTGCGGCTCGTCGCTCGACGTGCGGCGCCGAATCCGCCGGATCAACTGAGCGGCTCGATATCGGCGGCTTGTCCTTCTTCGGGACGAAGAACGTAAACGGCCATCTCCGCTGTGGCTGCGCCTGGATCCGTGCCTGCACGCGCTCCCACACGTGGTCGCGATGCGTCTCGGCGATCGAGGCCGCCTGCTCGGCCATCTGCCGTCGCAGCCGGGCGATTTCGCGAAGCTCATCGATCTCCATCTCTTCGAGCGCTCGCGCTGCCATCGCCTCTTCCGGGTTTAGCGGCTGGCCGGCGTCGAGGGGCCGGACCTCGCGCGACGTGCGGCGCCTGTCCAGCCGTTCGAGGACTCGCCGCCAGACCGCGCCTTCGTAGGGCACGCCCGCCTGGATCGACGCATCGCCCTGTTTCGCGCGCGCGTCGGCAATGCGCAACAGAGTGTTGAGTTCCTGTCGCTCGAATTTTGGAGGTGGGGGTTCTTTGGGGCGCGAACGATCCTTGCTAAGCAGATCGTCGATGGCGCGGGCCAGCCAGTCGGCCCGCTCCTCTTCGTTCATGTACGGTCGCCGCTGGTCTGGAGCCGCTCCCGCAGCTTGCGCAGCGCGCGGAAGACGGTGACGCGTACATTGACCTCGCTGGTGCTCAGCACGTTTGCGATCTCACGGTTGGTGAGCTCCGCGTCGAACTTCAGCGCGATAATCTCTTGCTCTCGTCGAGGCAACTGGCGCACGAGTTCCGAGAGCGAAGCCAAACGCTCCTTATGCAGCACTGTCTCTTCGGGGCCGCGCGGCTGCGAGTGGAGCTCGTTCTCCCAGGCGGCTTCCTGCGCTGCCCGGGCGGCGGGCTTCGTCTTTCGCCAGTGTGAAGAGACTTCGTTGCGCGCGATTGTGAAGAGCCACGACCCGAACGAGTCGGGCGAGCGCAGCGAGCGCATCTTGATGAACGCCTTTTCGAATACGTCAGAGACGATGTCGAGCGAGATTTCCTTGTCCTGCACCCGCCCGTACACGTAGGCGAATACTTTGGGGAAGTACAGGTGGTAGAGGTCAGTGAATTCGACGGGCTGCGCCCCGGCATTTGTTTGCGTCTGCTCCGCCGGCGCTTTCGTCTCCTCGGCCTTGACCGGCTGTTTCAAGGCTTCTGCCATCGCCACGCGCATCGTTGTCATACTCCGGCCCTCGTCATCCACCGCGTCTAGGACGCGGGCTATTAACGGTCCTTGCGAACCCTCGACTTTTGGGATGAACAATAGACGCCCCTCCGACCACCCTGTTACATGCTTCTATATTGGAAATTAGCTGTGCTGTTTCGCGCGCGGCTCATAACACGGAAACTCTCGGGTCAACCGTCCTTCATCGGGTAGTATGTCACCGGCGGCCCGCGAATACGGTTAACACGGCGCGATAAGTGGTTAACACCCGGTGAAATCGGCGTCAAGAAACGGTTAGCTATACGTGGACGGCGCCGCGCCGGTACGACTCGTCGAGCAGCTCGACGACGTGAACCACGCGGCCCTTCAGGCCGTGGCGGCGCAGCCCGGCCTCGAGTTGCGTCATGCAGCCGGGGTTAGCGGTCGCGAGCACGCCGGCGCCGGTTTCACGGATATATCGCATCTTCTCGGCAAGTAAGCGGAGCGCCATGTCTCCTTGCGTGAGCCCGTATACGCCGGCGCTGCCGCAGCAGCGGTCGGCGTGCGACAACTCCACGAAGCGAACGCCGGGAATCGAGGCGATGATCTCGCGCGGCGCACCGGTAATTCGCTGCGCATGGGCGAGATGACAGGAGTCCTGGTACGTGACACTCACATCCAACGATCCCTCGGGCGCTTCGAACGGCAGCGACGCGAGGAATTCGCTCACATCCCGTACCTTCGAAGCCAGGAGCCGAGCGCGTTCCGCGTACTCGCTGTCCTTAGCAAGCAGGTCGCCGTACTCCTTCATCGCCGATCCGCAACCGGCGGAATTTACGATCACAGCGTCGAAATCCTCCGCAAGAAACGCATCGATATTACGGCGAGCGAGCGCCATCGCTGTGGGCAAATCGCCGTTGTGCCCGTGCAGAGCCCCGCAGCAGACCTGAGTCGACGGCGCGATCACTTCGCAGCCGTTGCGGGCAAGCACTCTGGCGGTCGCGGCATGCACCCGCCCATAGGCGAACGGCATGATGCACCCGGTCAGCAGTGCCACTCGATACTTTTTCGCGCCTTTCGGCTCTGCTAGCACGCCCCGGCGCTTGAACTCCTTCCCGGTGATGGCGGGCGCCAGCGCAATGCGGTCGCGCAGTAGTGGGGTCCGTTCGGCGAGCGCCCGCAGCCCCGATGCGCGGTAAAAGCGTAGCGACGATGCGAGAAGTGCGAGTCGCCCCGGCCGTGCGATGACTTCGCGCAGGAAGAGCGCGCGCAAGCGCCAGGCGAACGGCGAGCGCCGGCCCGCCAACACGGCCGCCCGCCCATGCTCCATGATGCGGCCGTAGGGCACCCCGGAAGGGCAGACCGCTTCGCAGTTGCGGCACTGGAGGCACATGTCCATGTGGCCGGCGACGTTTACCGTCGGCTCGATGAGACCCTCAGACATCGCCTTGATCAGGTACAGCCGCCCGCGCGGCGACTCCGCCTCGAGTCCCGTTTGCAGGTAGGTGGGGCAGTGTTGCAGGCAGAGGCCGCAGCGCACGCACTGAGCGAGGTCGGCTTCCGACGGAGCGAAGCGCTTGGTAAACGCCGACTGTTTACCCAATCAGAGCCTCCCTACAAAGCGGCCGGGGCTGAGGATGCCCTTCGGGTCGAACTGCTGCTTCACGCGATGCATTAGCTCGAACGCCGGCGGAGGTTCGCCGAAGACGTCGACGCGCTGCTTGAGTTCGGGGGAGCAGCGCTCGACGACGCATGTAGCCGAGTGGCTTGCGGCGATCTCGCGGCCACGCTCTACTATCATTGCCTCATCGGTTTCGGGCCAGGCCGCTCGCACGACACCTGTCGCGGGTGCGGCCACAATATCCGGCGTTTCGAGCCGCTGGACCTCGCCGATGAACGCGGCGAGCCGGGTAGGGAGGACGCTAAACCGGCAGAGTAGCGAACTGCCGTCAAAATCCTCGCTGCTGAATCGCTCAGTCGCGCTTCCGCCTGCGCTTGCAGGCCGCGCATTCGCACCAGGCGCCAGACTCGCGATTTCGTTCTCTGAACGCTCGACTGCTCCATCGCTGCCGGCCAGCCCGATTTCAAGGAGCCAGCCGTTGTCTCTGTCGTTCCGCGTGCTCGAAAGCTGGACGTGACTCAGGGCGAGGCCGCGCCGGTACAACTCTGTAGCAAGAGCGCAGGCATCCCAGGCGCCCGGGACTCGGAGCGTGACGCTTCGCTCGCACGCGGCGATCGGCATTACTTTGAAGGTGGCCTCGACGATCACGCCGAGCGTGCCAAGCGAGCCGATGTACAGCTTGCAGAGGTCATAACCGGCCACGTTCTTGACGACCTTGCCGCCAGCGCGGGTAATCCTGCCATCTGCCGTGACCACTCGCATTCCGATGGTGAAATCTCGGAGTGCGCCAGAAGCGGCGCGTGAAGGCCCATTGGTGTTCGTCGCAAGAACCCCGCCGACCGACGCCTGCTGGCGGGGCGATAAATCGAACGGGACCCTTTGGCCGTTCAAGCGTAGGCGCCGCTGAAGCTCTTGAACGCTGATTCCGGACTGGCAGGTGACTGTCAGGTCGGCCGGCTCGTGCTCGATGATCTGGTCGAGACGCGAAAGGCTCAACGCGAGTTCGTAGCGCGCCGGCAAATTGCCCGTATGCCTCTGAGTCCCGCCGCCAAGCGGGATAACGGCCAGTCGTGCCTCGTCCGCGTAGCGCATGACGGCGCCGACCTCTTCGTAACTGCCCGGCTCCACCACGGCCTGCGGGTTCATTCCGTCGACAGCGAGCCGCTGCGATCCGTCGGGTGGGCGGGCATGCTTGTCTCCGACGATAGTGCGAAGGTCATCGAGCATAGTTACTTGGGCGACCATCGTGGCTGTCCTAGACGTAGGCGTCCGCGCCAACTCTGGCGATTGCTGCGCGCATGCGTGAGGAGACCTCGCCGCAGCCTTTCGAGGTTGGGAACACCTTTCCCGGGTTGAAGCTTTCGGAGGCGCGGAACGCGGCTTTAAGCCGCGACATCACCTCGAGGTCGTCCTCAGAGAAGATCCATGACATGTAGTTGCGTTTCTCGTAGCCGACGCCGTGCTCGCCGGTGATGGAACCTCCGGCGTCCACGCACAGCCGCATGATCGCCTCGCCGAGATCGAGCACCTTCTGTGTGGCGCCCGGGACGCGCTCGTCGAACATGACGTTGGGGTGGAGGTTGCCGTCGCCGGCGTGGAAGACGTTCGCGACGCGGAAGCCGAAGCGCTCGCAGGCCTCGTAGACGCCGTCCAGGACGGTTGGGAGCAGCGTGCGTGGTATGACGCCATCCAGGATGTAGTAGGAGGGCGCCAGGCGGCCCAGCGCCCCTAGCGCGCCTTTACGGCCGGCCCAGAGCTTGTCCCTGTCCTCCTGGGAAAGGCCGATGCGGATCTCGCGGGCGTTCAAGTCGCGGCAGATCGAGGCGGCAAGGTCTGCCTGCTCCTGTGTGTCTTCCTTCAGGCCCTCGACCTCGATCAGCAGCACGGCGCCGGCGTCCGGCGGGTAGCCCGCGTGCACAAACGGCTCGACGGCCTCCATCGTGTTCTTGTCCATCATCTCGAGTGCCGCCGGGAGCATTCCCTTGCCGATGATCGCCGAGACGGCGCGAGACGCCTGGGTGACCGCATCAAAGATCGCCAAAAGGGTGATGGTAGCTTCGGGCTTGTGCAGCAACCGCACGATTACCTTCGTGACGATCGCCAGAGTGCCCTCCGAGCCGACGACAATGCCTGTGAGGTCGTAGCCGGGCGTGTCCGCCGTCTTGCCGCCCAGCCATACAACGTCACCGTCGGCGGTCACGATTTCGAGGCCGAGGACGTGGTTCGTGGTGGTGCCATAGCGCAGGCAGTGGGGTCCGCCCGCATTCTCGGCGACATTTCCGCCGATGCTGCATGCCTTCTGGCTCGATGGGTCGGGCGCGTAGTATAGGCGGTAAGGCACTGCCGCATGCGAGATATCGAGATTGATAACGCCCGGCTCCACGACCGCTATTCGATTCTCTGGGTCAAGCTCGAGGATGCGGTTCATTCGCGTCGTGACGATGACGACTCCGCCCTCGCACGGAATCGCGCCGCCTGAGAGCCCCGTGCCGGCACCGCGCGCGGTCACCGGTGCGCCATGTTTGCGCGCGATGCGGACGGCCTTCGCGACGCCTTCGGCGTCTTCCGGTAGAACGACCGCTTCGGGGAGCCCGCGGTCGATCGTCGCGTCGTATTCGTAGACGAGCAGGTCCTCGGGCGCTGAAAGGACCCAACGGCGGCCGATTGCGGCCTCGAGATCTCGAATCAAGCTGCTGCGCTTCACGCGCTAAGTCTAGCAGTGCTCTTCGCAGAAACAGAAGCGGTTGCAACGGCGCTGTCCATTGGGGCGTCATTCTAGCCGAAGCCGCGAGTGAGAGCTGCGCATAAGGGCGCTTTTGGTATCCTTGCGGCACTAAGCGGCGTTATCAGTAACGCAGCTGTTGAATCGGCGTTCAGAAGGGGAACCGTGTTACGTCTAGACCGGAGAATGGTAAGGATCTCGGCCGGCGTCGGGCTGGCTGCGGCGCCCGTTGCGCTTGGCATCGTTATCGTGCTGGCGTCCCTGGACGGAAGCGCGAACGATGCACGCTCAGAAGGCCCGACACGGTCGGCGGCGGCCGCAAGACGCGCGGGGGGGCAATCCTACCCGGGTCTCACGGTTGAAGGGGTAGTCGACTGGAGTAGATCGTCGGCCTCTCCCGCGCCGTCAGTGACACCGGAACCGTCTCCACAGGAAGGCACGGGCGGCGACCAGACGTCGGCGCCCCTACCCCAGGCATCCGGCGATAGGCCCGAAAACAACGCCTCACCTGATTTTCTTGCGCTGCGCGATCAACTCGAGAGCTCGATTGTCGCCTACGATGCAAGCGTCGGAGGCATTGATGCGGCGATAGCTGTCACAGACTTGCAGAACGGAGAGACGATATCCGTGGGCGGCAACGTCCTGCACCGCACCGGCTGCGTGATTAACCTGTTCGCCTTGCTCGGTGCCGTAAGCCAATTCCAGGCAGGCAACGCCAGCCCGGACGGCCTCGGCTACAGCATCAAAAAGGGAATCGGTGGAAGCTATCCGCCGGAGGTCAAGAACTTCACGCAGTCCATCTTCGGCTCTTACTGGGAGGGCACGTATTACGCTCGGTCCCTGATGAGCTCGTGGGGCATGACGGCCTCGTATTTCGATCACATTCCATTCTACGGCGGCGAGTACCCGTCGCCGAACATCCTGACCGCGCTTGAGACGAACGATATCCTCGCCAAGCTCTGGAACGAGCAACTCTTCAATTACGAATGGACTGTCTACACGCTGCGAGTGCTGCGCGACAGCTACTGGTATGTGAACTACATCATTCCCGGCCGTCTCCCGGAGGAAGCCACTGTCGGCCACAAGATCGGGTACTACGCGGACTGGGACGGGTGGGTGAACAACGACACCGGAATCGTGACGTTTCAAGGGGCGGATGGGAAGCAGAAGGCCTATGCCATTACCTACCTATCGCAGCTGGCAAATACTGAGAGGGCCGGTTATTCCCTCGGAGCGAAGCTCTCAAAGGACGTTTGGGACTGGATGGTGGGAAAGTACGGTCTCTGGCAGCCCCCGACGCCAGAGCCGACGCCGCCTCCAACTCCTGAACCGACGCCGGCGGTCACGCCACCACCAACTCCCACCCCGAGTGATACGCCAACGCCGAGCCCGGAGGTATCGGCAACAAGGACGCCGAGACACTAGCGTTTAGAACTCAGGAGTTGGCCGGCGCCCACTCCTTTACGCACTCAACGGCCCGCTTCCACCCGGCGTACATAGCATCCCGTCTGTCAGTGGCCATTTGCGGGCTGAAGCGGCGGTCTACGCGCCAGTTCTTAGAAACATCCGTGCCGTCCTTCCAGAAGCCCGTCGCGAGTCCGGCCAGATAGGCGGCTCCAAGCGCCGTCGTCTCGAGCACGGCGGGCCTTACGACGTCGCGGCCTAGGAGGTCGGCCTGAATCTGAAGGAGCAGGTCGTTGGCGGCGGCGCCGCCGTCGACGCGCAGCTCGGAAAGCGTGACACCGGAATCGGCTTCGACAGCCTCGATCACATCACAAGTCTGAAACGCGATCGCTTCCAGCGTCGCACGGGCGAGGTGCGCCCCGTTGGCGCCGCGCGTAAGCCCGAAGATCGCACCGCGCGCGTTGGGGTCCCAGTGCGGGGCACCGAGGCCGACGAAGGCCGGGACGACGTAAACTCCGTTCGAGTCGGGGACGCTCATCGCCAGCTCCTGGGATTCGGCGGCGGTCGAAATGATCCCCAACTCGTCCCGTAGCCACTGCACGGCCGCCCCCGCGATGAAGATCGAGCCTTCGAGGGCGTATGTCACTTCGTCGCCCTTATCGCGAGATATACCCCAGGCGATTGTGGTCAGAAGATTGGTCGAGGCGACCTTCCGCTCGCCGATATTCATGAGGCAGAAGGCGCCGGTGCCGTATGTATTCTTTGCCATCCCCGGCTCGAACGCTGCCTGGCCGAAGAGAGCCGCCTGCTGATCGCCGCCGATCCCCGCGACTGGCACGGATTTGCCAAACAAACTCGTCTCAGCAAAGACACCGGAGGATGCTTGCACGGCAGGCAAGATGCCTCGAGGAACGTCGAGGGCTGACAGCAATTGATCATCCCAATGTAGATCGAAGATGTTGTAGAGCAGCGTGCGCGAGGCGTTGGTGTAGTCCGTCGCGTGCATGCCGGTTAGGCGATAGAGCAGCCACGAATCGATAGTGCCGAACATCAGCTCGCCGGCTTCGGCGCGAGCACGGGCGCCGCCCACGTTATCGAGGAGCCACTTCACCTTCGTTCCGGAGAAGTACGGGTCCAAGAGCAGACCCGTCCGCTCGCGGAACATGGGTTCCAAGCCCTTGCCGCGCATTTGCTCGCAGATCGGCGCGGTGCGCCTGTCTTGCCAGACTATGGCGTTGGCGATCGTGCGGCCATTGCGGTCCCAGAGAAGCGTCGTCTCGCGCTGATTTGTGATGCCAATTGCCGCGACGTCGTCGGCGGTTGCCTTCGCCAGTCGCAGCGCTTCCCGCGCCGTCGCCAGCTGCGTCTGCCAGATCACTTCCGGGTCGTGCTCCACCCAGCCGGGCCGGGGATATATCTGCTCGAATGGCTGCTGCGCGGTAGCGACGGCGTTCCCGGTATGGTCGAACAAGATGGCGCGACTGGAAGAAGTCCCCTGATCGAGGGCGAGCACGAAGTCCGCCATGTCGCGGCAAGGTTAGCATCGGCGTTGGAGAGCTGTCGACATCGTTGACCGGCGGCGCGGGCGGTGCCATATTAGCGCCACTGACAGGAGGTCGCTGGTGCGGGACAACAAGAGACCAATCTGGGGCGTAATCACGCCTACAGTACCGCCCGGGGTGCTGGCCGGGCAGGCGAGGCTGTACGAGCAAGCGGGGATCGAGGGGCTGTTTGCCCCGCAGGTCTACGGCCCGCCGTTTGTGCCGCTGGCCGCCGCGGCGGCCGTCACCACGCGGGTAAAGCTTGCCTCGGGAATCGCACTGGCGTTCGCACGCAGCCCCTTCGAGACGGCGATGGCGGCGATAGACCTCGACCGGATCAGCGGCGGGCGCTTCACACTCGGTCTGGGCTGTAGCATCCGCTCGTGGAGCGAAGGGTTCTTCGGGATGCCGTACGGCAAGCCGCTCGAGCATATGCGCGAGGTTGTCGAGCTTATCCGACTGATAATCGCGAAGGCGCACACCGGGGAGTTGGCGTGCTTCGAGGGCAAATACCACGGGCACGATTTTAGCGAGCTACAGCCTCCGTCGCCGCCCCTCCGCGCGGACGTGCCGATCTGGATCGCTGGGCTGCGCGGGCCCCTCGTCAGCCTCGCCGCCGAAATCGCGGACGGCGTGATGGGCCACGCCATCTGGTCGACTCGCTGGGCGACCAACGAAGGGCCGGAGGCGATCAAGCGCGGTCTCGCCCGCGCAGGCAAGCGGCGCAGCGATATTGAGGTGAACCTGTGGCCCCTGGTAATGATCAACAATGTCCGCACCGATGCCATCAACGACTCCCGCTCGACGATCGCCTTCTATGCCGGAATGACGCAGTACGAGGAGTATTTCGCTGCCCACGGCTTTCGGAAGGAGGCGCAACGGCTGCAAGAGGGCGTCAAGCGGGGAGACTATCTGGGAGTGGCGCACCTGGTGCCCGATGAGATGGTGGAGGCGTTCGTCACCTGTGGCCCGGCGGATGAGGTCAGAAAGAAGATCGAACCCCTGTGGGACGTCGCCGATTCGCTTTGTCCGGTGCCGGCGCCGTACGGGCTGCCCGCGCAGAAGGTGCTCGCTTACGGAGGCGCGATCGCGAGTACGTTCTACGGGTAGCGTTGCTTTCGTCTTAAGTCAGCGATGGCGCTCCGTTTTCTCGAGCGGGAGCTGAGGGGGTTGCTGGTGGACAGCGGTCGCGCGGACCTAGCGGGCTCGGCGGTCGGCGCGATAGCGTTTACAGATGACGGCGGGACTATCTATGTACACCTCCTGCCGAAGGAGGACTGGCCCAATCGGGCGCAGGGCCGCGCCTACGTCCTCGCCTGGGAGGACTATGCGCCTCGGGGCTCGGACCGGATGCACTGCTATCGCTGGCTAGTTAGAGAGGCGAGGACGAGCATCCGGGAGAATGTCGATGGGATCGCACGGTGGCTCGAGGGCAGATGAGCGCGCGAGCACTGCAACAACTCAAGGCGTTAAAGGCCGTTGCTCCGGGAGATCGCGTTACTTTCCGGGCCCGAGTGATGCGTTTGTGGCAGATCGGGGGCCTGCGTATGTGCCTGGTGGGGGATGCCTCGGCGCTTATGCGCGTGGAAATCGGCGGAGCGACTGTCGAAGTAAGGAAGAGCTATGAATTTCGAAACGCAGTTGTTCGGGAATATCCGGGGGGATGGCACAGCGCCTCCATGGATGAGGAAAGTAGCGTGGCGCCGCTCGGCTTCGAAGTAGAAATTTCGCAGGATGAGGAGTACATCGCGCGCACGTTCAAGATCCTGTCAGGTGTGCAGAGGAAGAAGGGGCGAGTAGCCGGAAGGTTACCGCCCTGGCGGCATCCGTCGTCTCGGGAGCGACGCGGCTAATGACGGCTATTCGTCTTTGATGTTCGCCCGGACGCGCTCCAGTAGCGCCCGCGCAGCATGTTCAACTGAAGCTATTGTGGAAAATCGCACAAAGTGTATCCTGTAAGCGGTTTTCGCGCGATAATCTACGCCGGAGGCAAATGAGGCATCGCGTTTCGGCGAACGGCCCGCGCGGCTCGCGCGGGGTTTCGAGACTGAAACCAGCCGCGGGAACCGGTAAGAAGGAGGAATCCCGCATGAAGTTCCTCTCGCGCACGCTCGAAGTGAAGACCGAGCGCGGCCCCCAATTTGTCGACATAACCGACTCCGTTGAGGAGGCGGCGCGTGAGTGCGGACTGCTCAACGGGTTTGCAGTGGTGTTTTCGAAGCACACTACGGCTGCCATTCGCATCAACGAAGCCGAGCCGCATCTGCTACGGGATATGGAGCAGATGCTGGGTGAGGTAGTCCCAGCCGGTAACGATTACGCACACAACAAATATGCGCATGCATACTCGGACAACGGAGAGCGGCCGAATGGCCATTCCCATTGTCAGCAGTTGCTATTGGGCGCGAGCGAATCGGTGCCTATCGTGAATGGCCGACTCGCCTTCGGGCCGTGGCAGCGCCTCTTTCTCGTGGAGCTCGATCACGGTCGGGACCGCGAGGTCGTCGTTCACCTCGTCGGAGAATAGTTGCTGTCCGTCCCTCCTGTCGCCCGTCACCGGCGGGAGTTCAATGAATATCTGCGCTTGCTTATAAGCGACCAGCAGCCGTGGCTGCTCAGTCGTATGATTCGCTATCACCTTGGCTGGGAGGATGCGGAGGGGCGCCCGCAAGAAGCGGGCGGCAAAGCGCTGCGTCCGACGCTGTGTCTTCTGGCGTGCGAAGCGACGGGGGGAGACTGGCATCGCGCGTTGCCTGCGGCAGCGGCCGTCGAGCTGGTGCACAACTTCTCGCTAATCCACGACGACATCCAGGACCGTGACAGGGAGCGTCATCACCGGCCCACCGTGTGGAGCATATGGGGTGAGGCGCAGGCGATTAACGCCGGGGATGCCCTTCTGGCACTCGCCCGGCCGGTTCTGCTGAGGTTGGTGGACCGAGGCGTGCCCGCTGTTACGGTGATCGAAGCAGCGCGAGTCCTTGACGAGTCCACGCTCGAGATGGTGGCGGGGCAAACGCTCGATATCGCGTTCGAGGAGAAATCGGACGTGGATGTGCCGGCATATCTGCAGATGGTCCGGCAGAAGAGCGGCGCCTTGTTCGACTGCGCGCTTCGGCTCGGAACATTGGCGGGCGACGGGGATTGGGAGCTTGCTGAGCGGCTGGGCCGGGTCGGGCGGACGCTTGGGACCGCTTTTCAGGTCCGCGACGACATGCTGGGCATCTGGGGCGACGAAAGTAAGACCGGAAAGGCGACACACGCGGACGTTTACCGGCGCAAGAAGTCGATGCCCGTGGTTTACGCGCTAAGCGAGGGCAAGGCCGAAGTGCGGGAAGGATTGCGAGCCATCTACGAGAAGCCGGCGCTTGACGACGAGGACGTAGCGCAGGTCCGGCATTATCTGGATGAGGCTGGTCCTCGGGCGTACTGTCAGAGGCAGGCGGCCGAACTCAAAGAGGGTGCGATCGCGGAGCTCGAGGGACTTGAGCTTCTGCCCCGGCCGCGCGCTGAGATCGTGCAGTTGGCCGATTTCCTGCTGGAGCGGGAATTCTAGGGGGCGGCTTCGAGCCGCTGCCGGATCTCCGCCTTGATCTGGCGGACGCGCCTCATATCCGGGTAGGCGCCGCCCTCTGCCTTGCGGTCGAAGAGCTTTTCGTCGTTGGCGAAGACTTCGAGGCGACCGGAGCCAACGGGAATCAGGGTAACAGGCGCGTCTTCACCGAAGTCGTGCCAGATCTCGGTCGCCATCCAGGCGGCCAGCGGCAGGTATCCTCACTCGATGCAGTAGGTTATCTCGATCGTGAGGCGACCGGGATAGCGTTCGGCGACTTTCGATTCCATAGCACCTCCTTCGGAGCTAGTTCCCCACGCCGCCCCCCATAAAAAGGAGTGGGGGACACCTCACACCCCGGCCTGCGGCGCTGTTAATGATTTTCATCGCCCAATCTGGTTGATAGAGCGGATGCCCGGCGCATCTGCGGCCGGTTCAGTTTCAATCAAGGCCCAAGTCGGCCCGCGCTTCGTCGCTCATCTGATCGGGCGTCCACGGGGGATCGAACGTGAACTCTACGTCGACGTTCTTTACCCCGGGAATTAAGCCGATGCTCTCGTTGATCTGCTCCGTGACCATCGGCCCGATGGGGCAGGCGGGCGTTGTGAGCGTCATGATGATTTTGACGTCGCCGTCCTTGACGTCGATCTCGTAGACGAGGCCCAAGTCGTAGATGTTGTAATGGAGCTCCGGGTCGTAGACCTCGCGCAGGCCCTCGACGATTACTTCTTCGGTAACCATGATTCTCTTCCTATTCTAGACCACATACCTGTATTCGCACGCAAATTCTCCAGTGCTCTCGAGTGTGCAATGGGATTGCAACTCGCCCCGACCTTAATAGCAGGTTGACACACCTGCCCCTACGAATAAAATTTGGTTCACGTGTGCGGCACCCGAAAGCCCGCTCGCGGGGCCTAAGGGGAGGGGACAAACGAGGCGCAGAGGCGCCTCGTTTGCTTATTCAGAAGGCAGGGACACCGAGCAGCTCGCGGCCGAGGATCAGCTTCTGGATTTGGGTGGTTCCCTCGTACAGACTAAGGCCAATCGCATCTCTTAAGAGCGCCTCGATGGGGTACTCGGCAAGGTAGCCGACGCCGCCGTGCAGCGCGATAGCCGAGCGAGCCGCCCGCACGGCTGCCTCCGTCGCGAAATGCTTGGCCATCACGACATTCTTCGTGGCCGGTTCTCTAGCGTCGCGCCGGCGGGCTGCTTCCAGCGTCAGGAGGCGCGCCGCTTCGCAGTCTGTCGCCATGTCGGCAACCATCTCCTGGATGAGTTGGTGGGTGCCGATCGCTTTGCCCCACTGCTTTCGCTGGCCGGCATAGCTGACGCAGGCGTCCAGGCACGCCTGGATAATGCCGACCGCGCAGGCGGCGGTCGAGGTGCGACCGCTCTCCAGGGACGCCTGCGCTATCTTGAACCCATCGCCCAGAGCACCGAGCAGGCGATCGCCGCTGACGCGAACGGAATCGAAGAACAGGGCCGCTGTGTTGGAGGCGTGCAGCCCGAGTTTCTCCGTGATGACCTGTCGTTCCAGGCCGGGCGAATCGCCATCGACCACGAACGCGGCCATGCCCTTGTGACGGGCTCCGGGCTGCGTCTGCGCGAAGACGACTATGATGTCGGCGATCGAACCGTTCGATATCCAGAACTTGCTGCCGTTAAGCACCCAGTCATCGCCGTCGCGCTGAGCGGTGAGTTCGATTGCGGCCGGGTCAGAGCCAACGTTCGGCTCAGACAAGGCGAACGCTCCGACTCGCCGAGCAGCGAACAATTCTGGAAGGTAGTGGGTCCGCTGGTCCTCTGTGCCGAAGCCGTGGATCGCCGTGCCCACCAACGAGAGCTGCACGGTGAGGGCGGCCGTGAAAACCGAGGGACACGCACCGCCGATCGCTTCGCAAACGAGGACGTAAGAAACGTTGTCGATTCCGGCTCCGCCGTACTGCTCTGGGAATGGGCCTCCAAGCAGACCCGAGTCGGCGAGTTTCCGCATGATATCCACCGGGAAGCATTCGTCGCTCGCGCGTTCGCGCACGTACGGCTTGATTTCGCGCTCCGCGAAGCGCCGGGCGGTGGTGTAGACCATCCGCTGCGCGTCAGTTAGCTGCATGGCTGCAGTGTAGCAAACGCAGTCTGGCCCGTAGGCAGTCAGCTCTCCATGAGCGCTCTTACGACATCGTGGCTGTCAAGGAAGGCGTCCGGTAGCATTCCGGGATATGTGAGGATCAGGCCGTCCACGCCGGCGGCCGCGTGGTTCTTCACTATCGCTATGGCGTCTTCCATTGTAGCGGGAGGCGTAACCTGGGCGAGAAACGGAAATGCGCCGTCGCGACCGAAGCGGGAGCGCAGCTCTTCCAGCCTTTTTTTGATGTTTGCGAGTGTTGTGACTGGAAGTGCCGTGGCGATGAAGCCGTCGCCGTAGCGGGCGGCGCGGCGAAGGCCCGCGGAGCTGGCGGCGCCGACGTATATCGGCGGACCGCCATGCGTTGCCGGCTTTACGAGGCCGACGGGGGGGATGCTGAAGAACTTGCCGTGCCACGGTTCCTCAGGCGTCGTCCAGAGATGGCGCAGGAGAGGGATAAACTCGTTCAGGCGACCACCTCGCGTCTCGAAGGGGACCGCCGTCGAGGTGAACTCGTCTTCCACCCAACCGGCTCCCGCTCCGATAATCAGCCTGCCCTCTGAAAGGCGGTCGAGTGTCGCAAGCTCGCGTGCCATAAGAACGGGCGGGCGCAGCGCAATCTGGCTAACGCTTGTGCCGAGGGTGACGCGCTCAGTGACGGCTGCCACGAATGCGAGCCCTATCCAGGGGTCAACCATTGGTTGGTAGGGGTGCGGTCTATCGAGCGGGACCGCCACGCGCTCGCTAAGCCAGACGGAATCGAAGCCCGCTCTCTCGGCCTCCTCAGCGACGCGCTTTAGAGTGCGCTCGCTGGCCGGGCCGATCTTAACGCCGATTTTCAGCGGCCGATCTCCCGGTGGGAGGCAGGCGGGCAGTTCATACGGACGAATATAGGCACGAGCGAACGGCGGGTCAACGTTGGTTGGCCCAGACCTGGGAGGCTACGTGTGCCCGGCCAGGATTGGCCTGCCACCTATAGCTACTTCTCAGGCAGTGGGTTTGCAGGCAGCGCCGCCTTGAGCTTTTACGCCGAAAGCGAACCTGTGGTCCTTAATCATCATCGGCACGTCGACGCGCTTCAAAAGTTGAGCGAGGCCGATTTCGACCACAAGTACATTCGCAAAGGGTGGCCGGACCATGAAGGCTTGTTTCGGTTCTTCCAGCGAGAGTCTTGCCTGCGCTGTGCCGGCGCCCACGTCGGAGCAGCTGAGCAGGAGATCGCGTAGAAACGCTGGTCATCGCCTGATCGAAAGGTGCGCCCGCGAGCCGGGTGCCTAATCTCGCGAGTCGATGTAGGGGCTGACGAATTCTACGAGGCCGTCGATGTCGAAGGGCTTGGCGAGAAAGCCGTCACCAGGGTTGTTCCGTGGCTCGCCAAAGGCACTCATAAGCAGGACTGGCTTTTGCTTTTGCTCCGACTTGATGCGCCGCGCGAGCTCAACGCCGTCCATTCCCGGGAGCTTGACGTCGCTGATGACGAAGTCAGGATCCTGCTTCTCGATCACTTCGAGGCCCGACTCGGCGTCCCGCGCAGTTAGCGCTTCGCAGCCCAAGTCCTCCAGTACTACAGCAACGAGCCGCAGTATCGCCGGCTCGTCATCGATCACCAAACAGGTAGCCAAGTTCCCGTTATCCGCAAGAGACATACGCATTCACTCCACAAGAGATTAACGCGACGGCAAAACGCAAGGGCTCAACGGAAGGTAGGGAAGGCGTTTCAAATGCGTATCAATGGCATCCTGCTCCGCCAGATGCAAGAACTGACTACTCGCTTCGGTGGTAAGCTCTTTACGTTGACGAAACGTAGGGGGTGCGGTTAACAGCAGCCTAAGGCCGGCGGGGCGCGATTCAGATATACCTCGATGGTTGGTCTAATGCTGTATGCCGACGCGACCGATAGCCGCAGACTCCTGTGAGATCACGCCCAAAGTCTTCGTTGGGGCCGAATAGGCCTTCCGAAACTGACGCTTCGCATTCGGCTTCGTCGCCCAGTGATCGGAGCATCTTTGAGAACGGGGTCTTCGGCGCTTTTCAGACTTCGCCGGACGGGCGCTTTCTTGCTGCAAACAATGCTCTGGCGCGGATCTTGGGGTACGGATCCTCTGAAGAGCTGATCGAATCGGTAACCGACATCGCCCGGCAGGTGCATGTTGACCCGACGCGGCGTGAAGAGTTCTCGCGCATCTTGCAAGAGTCGGGCGCCGTCCAAAACTTCGAAGCCCAGGCTTACCGGCAAGACGGAAGTATCATCTGGCTTTCGCTAAGTGCGCGCGCCGTCCGCGATACGGCCGGGAATGTCGTCAGGTACGAAGGTATTGTCGAGGACGTTACCGCGCGCAAGCGAACCGAACTCGAACTGCTGGAGATGGGCAACCGGCTAAATGCCACGTACAATTTGGCTGCGGTCGGCATCTCGGAGATCGATATGAGCGGCCGCTTTCTTGCCGCAAACGATCGGTTCTGCGAGATTACCGGCTACTCCCGCGAAGAATTGCTCCAGCGCCGCTTTCAGGACATCACTCATCCCGACGATGTAAAGCCGGACGCTGGACTGTTCGCGAGGCTCAAGGCTGGCGAAATCGAAACGTACCAGCTTGAGAAGCGATACATTCACAAGAACGGTCAAGTGATCTGGGTCGAGCTCAATGTCTCCCTTGTAAGAGACGCGACGGGAAAACCGGCCTACCGCATCGGAGTAGTCCAGGATATTACCGCGCGGAAGCGGGCAGAGGCAGGGGCGGAGGCGGCACAAAGGCGCCTCTCGTTCCTTGCGGAGGCCAGCGCAATCCTCACCTCCTCGCTTGAGTACGAGAAGACGCTGGACAACTTGGCGCGCCTCGTCGTAAAAGGTCTGGGCGACCTCTGCTCGATCGACATGGTCGAAGATGACCGGGTGCGGCGCGTGGCTCTAGCCCATGTGAATCCGGCCAAAGAAAAGGCCTTCCTGAGACGAGAGCCCACGTTTAACCCGGACCCGAAGAGCGGTCACCCCGTGCTCCGAGTAACCGCGTCGCGGCGCTCCGAACTTATAAACGACATCTCCGATGCGGCTCTGAAGGCTTCTGCCCGGGACGACAGGCATTTGAAGGAATTGCGCGCGCTAGGCGTGCGCTCCGCTATGATTGTGCCGCTGGCAGCAGGGGCCAGATCGTTGGGCGCCATGACGATCGTCTCCGCCGAGTCGGGGCGTCGCTACGAGCAGGCAGACCTTGCCCTTGCCGAAGAGCTGGCCAGGCGAGCAGCACTCGCTATCGAAAACGCGAGCCTCTACGCAGCCGAGCAGAACGCGCGCGCAGCCGCCGAGAGCGCGCAGCAACGCCTCTGGTTCCTCGCAGAAGCGAACGCTGTTCTATCCTCCTCGCTCGATCTTGATACGACTCTCTCTCGCGTGGCCGGACTGGCGGTGCCGTGGTTGGCTGATTGCTGTTCTGTACACATGTTTCCGGCAGACGGAGTGGAACCACGCTCCGCAGTAACGCATGTCGATCCGTCCAAGGAGGAGCTGGTCAGAGAGTTGCACGCGCGCTATCCTCCAACGCCCGGCGAGCGTCATCCGATCATCGAGATGATGAACACGCAGACGCCTGTGATCGTTGAACGGATCGAGGAAAGTAACCTTGCCGCCTTCGTGCGGAACGCGGAGCACCGCGAGATAATCGACCGCCTGGACTTCAAGTCGTACATGGTCGTGCCGCTGATCGCGCGCGGCCGCCTCTTCGGCGCGATGACGTTCGCGACGTGCGCGGAGGAAAGGCGATACCGCCAAGACGACCTGTCCCTGGCCGAAGAGCTGGCGAGGCGTGCCGCGCTGGCGCTTGACAACGCACGGCTATACGACGAAGCGCAGCGCGTCCAAGATGCGCTGCGGGTAGCGCTGGAGGCGAAGGACGAGTTCCTCGGTGTGATGTCGCACGAGCTGCGCACACCGATAACCGCCGTCTACGGCGGCACCCGCGTCCTCCGCTCTCGAGGCGAGCGCCTGGACGACGAGAGCAAGGCGCGCCTTCTTGAAGACATAGAGCAAGAATCGGAGCGACTGTTCCGAATGGTCGAGAACCTCCTGGTGCTGTCGCGTCTGGAGCTCGGCCAGCAGGTCGCGACGGAGCCGGTGCTGGCACAACGTGTTGTTGGTAAGCTGGCGTCGTCGTTCAGGCAGCGGCGCCCGGCCCGCAACCTCGAGTTGAGAATCGACGAGAGCATGCCGCCAGTCGCCGCCGAGCCGCACTACCTGGAGCATGTTCTGCGCAACCTTCTAACGAATGCAGACAAGTACAGCCCGCTTGATACCACGATTGAGATCGAGGCTGACGTGAAGGGCGACGAGGCGGAAGTCGTTATACTGGACCGTGGGCCTGGTATCACCCCAGACGAGACGGAAGCCATTTTTGAACGCTTCTACCGCTCGGACCGGACTTCAGGCCAGGCCGCAGGCATTGGCCTGGGTCTAACGGTGTGCAAGCGCCTGATGGAGGCCCAGGCGGGCCGCGTGTGGGCACGCCCGAGGGAAGGCGGAGGGCTGGCAGCGGGTATAACACTGCCAGTCTATAAGGAGGTCTAACGTGACATCTGAACCACTGGTTCTTGCCGTGGACGATGAGGCAGGCATTCTGCGGCTGATCAAACTGGAACTCTCGCAGCAGGGCTTCCGCGTAGTTACGGCGGCAGATGGCGAAGAGGCTCTACGTACGGCGGAAGAACAGCGCCCAGACATCGTGCTTCTCGACATCGTCATGCCGGAAATGACCGGCCTGGAAGTGATGCGGAAGCTGCGCGAACAGTCGAGCGCGCCGATCATCCTCGTCACCGCCAAGGATACGGACAGCGACAAGGTACGAGGCTTGGAGCTGGGAGCGGACGATTACATCGTCAAGCCGTTCAGCCCCGATGAACTCGGCGCCCGCATTCGAGCGGTCTTGCGGCGCAGTGTGGGTGCCGGTAGCACCGAACGAATGGTCCGCGCAGGCGACGTTGAGATAGACCTCGACCGCCGGCTCGTGACTCGCAACGGTGACCAGATCTCGCTCACTCGTACGGAGTGGCTTCTCCTCCAGCACCTTGCGGCTAATGCCGGCAAGGTGATGATGAATGCGGAGTTGCTCAGCAAGGTCTGGGGCCCGGAATATCGGGACGATGTCCAATACCTTCGGGTCTGGGTCTCGAGGCTGCGCCACAAGCTGGAGCCTGACCCGGCTGACCCGACGATTATCAAGACCCGGCAGGGGATTGGCTATCTGCTAGAGGGCGATGCCGTGAGCGCGGCGGGGTCGGCGACCGGCCCGCTTAAAGGATAGCCACAGAAGAGCCGTTTGTCCCGCGGGCTATCGGTTCTGTTTGGGCTCAAGGTCCTCCGTAACAAAGCCAGCCCGGAACTAAATTGTCGGCGGTCTGACGATGGCCTAGCATCCGACGGTCAGGATATCTAGATCACTCATGAAACGGAGCACGATTTCCGGCTCTACGTTTCCGTCAATTGCGACAGCGCCCCGTATTTCGCGCGGTAGTCTAAGGCACGGTCAACGGCCGCGTGAGGTGGACCGGCGGGGCGATGACCGTTATCCACCGGCCTACCTCGCGCCGCTTGATGTGTCGCCGCCTGACGGTCTGTGAGCTTGTTGCGCTATCCCAAGAAAACCAGGCAGAGCGGCGCTCCTCTGGGGGTGAGACTGCGACATCGACTCGGGGACGCGGAGCATTACGTCGACTGCTAAGTCTTCGGCTCCATGAGCGTCGCGGAGCTGGAGCACGGCGCGGTCGCTTGCCGAAAGTGAAACCGCCGGACGCTTCGCCCGGCGGCCATTGATTTTGACTGTGGCGACCCCGATGGGATTCGAACCCACGATCTCCACCGTGACAGGGTGGCATGTTAACCGCTACACCACGGGGCCCCGTGCCGAGGAGGCCGTCCCCGGCTACACCATTCTAGTTGGCGTCTAAGAAGGTGGTCAACTGAGAATCGCCCCGCCACGGCCATCGGGATATAATTGTGTTGACACCATAGAGAAGGGACAGCAGAGACTTGCCCCGAAAGTATCGACCTCCAGCCACGCGCCGCCGCAAGAGTAAACGCGCGCAGCCCTATTTCGTCGAGCCGCTCCCCACAGATGGTGATGTGAGTTCAGCCGAAGTCGGCGAGGCGGTTTCAGTCGCTGAGCCGGTGCGCGCAACCCCTATTGCCCCGGCAAGGCCGTCCGGTTTGGCGGGCAAGGACGGGAGCCGCGCCGAGAGCGCCGTTAGACATATCTCGCGCGATTACAGCTATGTGCGGGCCGAGGTAAGGCGGATCGTTCTGGTGGCCGGCTTTCTCGTTGTCAGCCTCATCATTACGGCGATACTGAGGAATTAGCTATAAGCGCAGTCGCCCAACGGCAACGAACATGGCCGTCGCGACGACGATAAACCCGTAGAGATCATCGGTTACGATGAGAGCGTTTTCCGCGATCAGGTTTCGGATGAAGTAGGCGAGCACGACGCCGCATATGGCGACCACCTGGAGAGCGGGGGCCAGCTTGCGGTTCGTGGCGAGGCTGACCGACTCGCCGATGCCATACCCGAGGCCGGCACCGATTAAAATGCCAAGCAGTCCGTACTGACCGGGAAGAATTAGGCCCCAGGCCAGCCCCAGCGCTCCGCCTGCTCCCAGGGCGGCGCCGATTCCGCGGAGGACGTAGAGCGGGTCGACTTCGAACTGTGGCAAACGGCGGCGCGGAGCGCAGTCGGGGCAGCGGGCACCGACGTCCGTCATAACGGCGCACTTCGGGCATATTGGAGTCTCGCAGCGGCCGCACGCGAGTCCGGTCTCGACTTTGGGGTGTCGCGCGCACCGCATCGGTCCCGCGACCGGCGTGCTCACCTGGCGTGAGCTATGCGCGCTCGCTGCAGAGCGCCACGTTCCTTGGCGAGATCGAGGAGTCTCTGCACGGGTTCCATCGGCAGCGGAATATCGCCCGGCTCTCTTTGCTGCGAGCCGCCCAGGCCGTGATAATCGCTCCCTCCCAGAGGTATAAGGCCGTATTTTGAAGCCAGATCGCGGAAGGTCTCAATCTCTTCTGGAAGGTAGTCCTGGTAGTAGACTTCCATTCCCGTCAGGCCTGCGGCTTTCAAGGCCTCGAGAAGACTCCCCAAGCTGCCTGCTGTATGAAGCTCTCGCGGGTGAGCAAGCGTGGCGATTCCACCGACGTCCAGCAAGAGAGAGATCACTTCGTCGGGGCCCAGCCGGTCGCGCGGGACGTAAGCGCGTCCGTTGCGGCTCAGGTACAGGTTGAACGCCTCATTGACCGACGAGACATGACCGGCTTCTACCAGCGCGAGTGCGATATGAGGCCGCCCCACCGCGCCTTGGCCGGCAAAAAACTCGACACGTTCCCAGGAGACCGGCTTGCCCAGCTGCACGAGCTTCTCGACCATCAGGCCGGCACGGGTGAGACGCGACTCTTGCAGACGCCTCAATCTATCGAGGAAAGACGGGTTGTGCCAGTCGATGAAATGGCCGAGAATATGCACTTCGTTCCCCGGGACATCTGTGCTCATTTCGACGCCGGGAATCAGGGTGAAGTCGGTGTACCGCTCAGCGGCCTGAAAAGCCTCCGGTAAGCCATCCACGATGTCGTGGTCCGTCAGCGAAAGCACTCGCACGCCGTTGCGATAAGCGAGGTTTACGAGGGCAGTCGGTGTAAGGCGGCCGTCGGAGAAGGTGCTGTGACAGTGAAGGTCGGCGAGGCGTCCCATCAGGCGACCTCGCGGTCGAGACGCTCGATAGAGCGTGCTCTGCCGGTCTCGTCGTCGATTACGATGAGGACGGAGTTGAAAGCAGCGGGACCGCTTTCGACTGGTCCGAACCGGTTTGGCAGTTGGGTCAGAAAACGTTCGAGTACTGGCTCAAACTGCATCCCGAGGACTGAATTCAAGGCGCCGACCATGCCAAGGTCCGTCACGTAGGCTGTCCCCTTCGGCAGCACGCGCGTGTCGGCGGTGGGTACGTGGGTATGGGTGCCGACTACCGCAGCGACACGTCCGTCGAGGTAAAACCCCATCGCGACCTTCTCGCTGGTCGCTTCGGCGTGGAGGTCGACGATGATGATGCGGGAATCATGGAGCTCCGCGAGAGCCTGGTCGGCGCAGCGGAAGGGGCAATCCAACTGCGCCCCCATAAAGGTGCGTCCCATGAGGTTCACAACCGCCACTCCATCCTTGCGATGGATGCCCCGGCCGGGAGCCCCTTCGGGGTAATTCATCGGCCTTACGATAGGCGCGTCGCTGTCGAGGACTGGATAGATTTCGCGGTTTTCCCAGACGTGGTTGCCCGAGGTTATGATATCGACGCTTGAGCTGAACAATTCTTCGGCCGTTTGCGGAGTGAGACCTCTTCCGCCCGCCGCGTTCTCGCCGTTGGCGATCACGAGATCGATGGCGCGTTCGCGGCGTATTTCCGGCAGGAGACTCTTCACAGTACGGCGTCCCAGTTTGCCGACGACATCGCCGATCATAAGGACGTTCAGAGGTCGTTCCCTCCCACTCCCCGGCTGGTTGTTGCGCCTATTTCGCGTACTCGACCGCGCGCCGCTCTCGGATAACCGTTACCTTTACCTGGCCCGGGTAGTCCAGGCTCTCCTGTATGCGCCTGCTTATCTCCTTCGCCATGCGGGAGGCGCCGAGATCGTCCACTTCCTCCGGCTTGACGATTATCCTGATCTCGCGGCCCGCCTGAATCGCGAAGGACTTGTCTACACCGGGGAAGCTGTTCGCAACCGCCTCGAGGGCCTCCAGCCGTTTGATGTACTGGTCCAAGGACTCCCGGCGGGCGCCCGGCCGGCTGCCGCTGATCGCATCGGCGACAATCGTGATGAGCGCCTCCACTGAAGTGGGTTCGACCTCTTCATGGTGTGCCTCGATGCAGTGGATCACGCCGGCGTGAACGCTGTAGCGGCGCGCAAGCTCCGCGCCGAGGATCGCGTGAGTGCCCTCGACCTCATGGTCGATCGCTTTCCCGAGGTCGTGCAAGAGACCGCCCCGCCTGGCGATATCGACGTTTCCGCCTAGCTCGTGGGCGATCATCGCTGCCAGGTTGGCCGTCTCAACTGCGTGTCGCAGCTGGTTCTGACCGTAGCTGTAACGGTACTTCAGCCGCCCCAATGTGCGGATAATCTCCGGGTGCAGCCCGGGGGCGCCGGCCTCCATCGCCGCCGCCTCGCCGGCCTCCTTGATCGATGCCTCCACCTCTCTGCGCGCCTTCTCCACCATCTCTTCAATGCGTGCGGGATGGATGCGCCCGTCCGTCAAGAGCTTCGTGAGCGCAATCTTGGCGACTTCGCGGCGCACGGGGTCGAAGGCTGAAAGAGTGACCGCGTCCGGCGTATCATCGATGATGACGTCGACGCCGGTGAGGTGCTCTAGCGAGCGAATGTTGCGGCCCTCCCTGCCAATGATCCGGCCCTTCATATCCTCCGACGGCAACGGCACGACAGAGACCGTAGTCTCCGAGACTACCTCAGTGGTAAGGCGCTGCATCGTCACAGCGATGATCTTGCGAGCCTTCTCGTCCGCTTCCTCTTTCACCTCTTGCTCGATCTCGCGGAGACGGCGGTTAGCCTCGTCCCGGATCTCTCGCTCGATCTGAGCGAGCAGCATCTCACGCGCTTCGCCTACGGTGAGATTCGAGAGCCGTTCAAGTTCGGCGCGGCGCTCGTCCTCAAGGGTTGCCAGTGACGCCTTGGCTTCTTCGAGGTCCCGCTCTCGGTTCTGAAGGTTACGCTGTCGCTGTTCGAGCGACTCCTGTTTGCGGTCTAGGTTTTCTTCTTTCTGGTTTACCCGCTGCTCTGAGCGCTGGATCTCCTTTCGGCGGTCCCGAAGCTCAGATTCCGCCTGCTGGCGGACGCGGATGGCCTCTTCCTTGGCCTCAAGTAATAGTTCTTTCTGGCGCCTGTCGGCTTCGCTGAGAATCTTGGCGGCGCTTCGCTCAGCACTATCGACACGACTCTGACTGAGCCGAGTTTGAGCGTAGTAGCCACCAACTGCACCCATGAATACAGCGCCGACAAGCCCCAGGAAAATAAGGGCAAGCGGCATTTCGCCTCACTTCCTCTAGATAGAAAAATGTTCAGAAGCATTTCGAAAATCGCTAAGACTGCGCGACAGAAAGGCTAGCCTAATCTTATGGCTGCCTCGCTCGGCCTGTCAAGGAAATCGCCTTATATGGTGAAGGCCATTAAGCATTTGCCGACTCGCTTTCATGGTTCGGGCGCGGTACCGCAGGGCGTACGTGCACCTACGTCTGTAATACGCCAGGTTTGGCAGCGGCCTCTTCGAGCAGGCCGGCCGCGGTGTCTGCCGCGCTCTTGACCGTGGTCGGATCGATTCTCCCCGTCAACTCGTTCTCGATGCTTACAACGCTCATACATAGTTGTTTGCCCAATTCAGGATCGGCCTGCCGCAATCGGCCGTCGATGTCGTGAGTGAGATTGTGCGTATCACTGCCGATGAATAGCTTACGTACCTGTTCCTCATCACCGGTGGTTGCGGCCGCGCTCAGCTGTTTCATCCCAGCCGAGGCCTTGTCCACGCGCTCCCTCGTCACCGGCTGCGAAGTGATGGGCTTGAGCGGCGAATTGCACGCGGCTCGCACGCCGGCCTCGGGATCGCTGATGATGGTGGAGACCAGATAGAACCCAAGCGCCAGAAGTGCGGCGATCGTTATGCGGGGAAGGGCCGCAGCCAGCCATTCCTGGAGCCAGGTGCGGCTGAACGCCCGGGATCCCTTGGGGCGGCGGCCGATTGCAAAGCTGACGACGAAGATCAGAACGAGGATGACGAACGTCGCGAGGGTGGCGCCAGACGTTGTGGTGCCCTGCCCGTCGAGCATGGGCGACATAAGGACGACGCCGCTCAAACCAATCGCGCGAACACCCACTACGCCGGCGAATATACCTGTGTGATAGGCCTTAGCGGAGCACTAAGCGTTCACTTGGACTGTGAAGTCGGCACGCGCGTCGAGCAAACCTTCCCGCCGAACAATGATTTCTAGTTGCCATTTCCCGGCAAGGCTCAGCTGGCTGGTGTTAACGATGTAATGAGTCGGGGGATGGAAGGCATCCGCTATATCTTGGTTTTCGCCCAGAGACTGGTCGAGATATTTGTAGCGGACAATCACGGTTTGTATGGGCTTTTCGTCACCGTTCGAGTCGTTCAGGAAGATCCCGATCTCGTTGGGGCCCGCCTTTCCGGGATAGAGATCGAGCGAGATGTCGAGATCGTCTGCCTTGACGGATTGGGCGAGGCCGCTGGGTGTCGGCACTGTAGACGCGGTGGTGGAGCTGTTAGTGCCGGCCGCGCTGCCAGGCGTCGGCGTAGAGGTTTCGGTGAGCAACGCTGTTACGCCCAGGATAACGAGCGCCACAGCCAATTCGCCGGCCACCGCCCACCTGAAGCGGCGCTCCCAGGATAAAATGCGCGCCGATGCCGCCTTCGCTCCGCGGACAACGAACGAGAGAAACCGCGGGCGCACGACCAGGAGGTTAAACGCCGCGAGTAGCAAAAGCGGCGTCAGTAGGACAACTTTAACGGCCAGCATGTACCCGTAATTGGAATCGAAGGCGGCCGTGATGCCATGGAGGCGGTGCCACCACTGGATCGCGCCTGTGGTCACGACAAGCCCGACAGCCACGATAGCGACCTGAGAGAATCGCGGGATGACGCCTGCCAAGAAACCAGCGCGCCGGTCGGCTATGGACAACACTACGGGAGTGATCAGCGCTAGCTGGAGGAGTCCTCCGATCCAGATGCCTCCCGTGACCAGATGCATCCAGTCGACAATCACACGGAACTCCGTCTGGCTGCGTTCGGCGGCAGCGTGGCTAATAAGGCTCGTCGTCAAGGGAAGCGCGAACGCGCATACCGCGAGGGAGATCCAGCTGGACTCTCGCCAATCGCCTTTGACGATAAGGTCCTTTAGCCGGCCGAAAGCGAGGGCGCCGAGCAGGAACCCGCCGACGAGCACGCTCACCCGCAACGTCCACACCTGGCCGAACCGAGTATCCGTCCATACGTCCTTGATCGAGCTCAAAGACGCGGCATCGCTGCCGGCTGACCAGCCCTGGAGCCAGAGCGCCAAGAGCGTCGTCACGCTGACGAGCGCCAGCGAGGACAGGATGGTAATCCGGACGATGCGCGCAACCTTCTCGGCAATCCTCTGTTTAGTCTCCTCATCTGGCTTGAGCGATCTGAGGCCGGCCGGTAGTACGAGCGCGGGGAAGACGACGGCGCCGAGAAACGCGGCCATTCCTCCAAAGCCGACCCATCGGTTGAGGACGCTCATCCACTCGGGGGGAGTCGAGCTCCCACCGCTGAACGCGGTCAAATTGGGCCCGGGCGTATCCGAGCCTGCTGTCGGCTCTCCGACACTAAACGCGAATGTCCCCGCCGTCCGGTGCCCATCCACTGCGGAAAGCACACGCCAGGCGACTGTATAGGTGCCTTGAGGCAAGTTTGGCTGGATCGTGATCCCCGGATTCGACGTGTCGCCGTGGTGATGGAAATCGTTGTTATCAACGCGCGTCCCTTTGGCGTCCAGTACCTGCATCTCGCTGAACTGCAGCTCCACTGCCTCGGTGAACCAGACGAGCACCTCGAACGGGGCCTGAGCCACGACAGAGTTCTGTTCCGGAGTCGACCGGATGTACTGAGCGTGGGCGTAGGCGCTGGAGCTGCGCGCTCCGAACGCCACGCCCACGACCGCAATTGCGAATATGAATCCCACCAGCCGCATCAAGCCGCCGCCTCTCATTGTGAACATATCCTTCCTGCTACGACCTCCGTGCAACGAGCGCCACGCCTCCGGCTGCCACGCCGACAATTCCAGCGATTATGCCGATGACGCCCAGCACGCGCGCTGTATCATCCGAGCCGCCGCTCGATTTGCTCTGCAGCGAGCTAATCGATGCCTGAAGCTCGGCGGTGCTCGGAAGCTTGTCCGGGAACTGCAGGTCGCTTGGGTCATCGACGGAATTGAACCCTTCCGGGGACGAGGTGAAGCTCTCGTCGACATCCTTGTCCTGTACTTTACCGAAGATGTGGTACGTGTAATCTCCAGGCAGCGTCGGAATAAAGTGCGCCTCGTAAGCACCCGGTTGGTTGAACGCGGCCTCGAGCGTCAGCGGCATCTTCTTTGCGGCCCCGCCCACGATTACTTCCGCTTTGAGCGTACTATCTAGGCCTTCCACCGGCTGCCCCGCCGCCTCCGCAGCTTCGTCTCCCTCCGCCGGGACGCCGTTGGGGAACAATTTCACTTCGAGGGAGAGGCCGTTAGGCTGGTATGCGATTGCGGGTTCGCTGAGGAAGCCAACGACGAACCCGTAGTTGCCCACCGCCCTGTGCTCGTGGGCGAGCGCATTATTTGAAGAAGCAAGGCCAGCGGCCACGAGCGCCGAAACGACAACAAGCACGAACGCGATTGAACGTCTCACTGGAGAAATGCCTCCCTTAATTACTATACGAACCGGTTCGGTCTTTTGGACTAAACCGAGCGGGGAGGCTTTTCCGGCCGCTGCCAAAGCGAGTAGCTACTGTGGACGGGATCGCCGTCGAGCGCGTGAGACATCCCGTCACGTGGCAGTGCTGAAATCATGCTCGAGCCGGGAGCGACAACCGCGCCGGCGGCGCCGGCGCAGCTCTTTGGCCCGATGTGGCAATGGTTTTCGTGCTCGGCTGCGGCCGAATCGTGATGCGCGTGATGATCCGACGCGGTTTGCGCCGAGGTGCGGGCCGCCGGGTTGCCGAGGTAGAGGACCTGCGGCAAGACAGCGAGCAGCAAAACGATTACGCTTCCGAGCCTGATCGCCCAGCGCCTGCGCCGGGCGGATAACCGGAGCATGGTTAACCCATGCTAACGCTGTTGCCTACCAAGCCGCAATTGCGGCCTAAGTCGGTTCTCCTTCTTCGCCCTCGAGCCCCACGCCTACAGACACTGGCTGCGACGTCGTAGCACCCTTGGTGCGGATCTGCGCCTCAAGCTCCTGTGCGAGGTCCGGGTTCTCGCGCAAGTATTCTTTCGCCTGCTCACGGCCCTGACCAAGCTTTTGATTGCCGTACGAATAGAAAGCGCCCTGCTTTTTGACGATGGCGTTATCCGCCGCTAGATCGATGATGTCGCCTTCGCGGCTGATGCCGATGCGCGCGCCACTGAAGATCATATCGAATTCCGCGGTGCGGAAGGGAGGCGCTACTTTGTTCTTCACGATCTTGGCCTTCACCCGGCTGCCAATTACGGTGCCAGCCTGCTTCAAGCTCTCAACGCGCCGCAGGTCGATCCGTACAGAGCTATAGAACTTGAGCGCCCGGCCGCCAGGTGTCGTCTCTGGATTGCCGAAGATGATGCCGATCTTCTCCCGAAGCTGGTTGATGAAGATGACCGCCGTACGTGATCGCGAGATCGCAGCGGTGAGCTTGCGCAGCGCTTGCGACATGAGGCGAGCCTGGAGGCCGGGAAGCGAATCGCCCATGTCGCCTTCGATCTCCGCGCGCGGCACTAGCGCAGCAACGGAGTCGACAATGATCACGTCTACGGCGTTCGATCTGACGAGGGCCTCGCAAATCTCGAGCGCCTGCTCGCCGGTATCCGGCTGAGAGATGAGGAGGTCTTCAATGTTAATGCCGATGGCGCCCGCGAATGTAGGGTCGAGTGCGTGCTCAACGTCAATGTATGCCGATAGCCCACCTGCCCGCTGGGCCTGCGCGATCACGTGCATCGCCACCGTCGATTTGCCGGCCATTTCCGGCCCGAAGATCTCGGTGATCCGCCCTCGGGGAATGCCGCCCCCGAGCGCTACATCGAGCGCCAAGGAACCGGTCGGGATCGTTTCCACCGTCATCTTGGCAGAGACCTCGCCCAGCCTCATAATCGAGCCTCTGCCGAATTGTTTTTCGATCTGGCCGATCGCCAGGTCCAGAGCGCGTAGGCGCTCGTCTCCCTCGCTTGCGTTGTTCTGCGTCATTGTCGCTGTGGCCGTTCCGTTGTTTCGCCCCATGCTTTGCTCCTTTGTGACTCGCTGGAAATCGACGGCATCGTAGCATCGGGGTTCGTCGCGCCACAATGGGCAAATGGCACTGATCCGAACAAATAAGCTAATCTTATCCGCACGCTCAATTACCGAGTCTAAAGGACGCTTGAATTACCAGCCCAAGAACGAATATAGCGATCATTGGGGAGAAGTCGAACATTCCCACGCGCGGAAGAATCTGGCGGATCGGAGCGAGGATGGGCTCCGTGATCTCGTGGATGATGTTGTGGATCGGATTATTTGGATTGTAGCCGATCCAGGACAGGATGATCCGGGCAAACATGGCTACCATGAGTGTTATCGCTAGAATGCGAACAAAAAGCGCGAGCGCTTCTATTTCGGACCCCCTAGCGCCTTCGCCTTTTGGTACGCCGCTTCGACGGCATTCAGAAAGGCCCCCCGCAGAGCCGCCTCCTCCAGTACCCTCAGCCCTTCAGTTGTGGTACCGCCGGGCGATGTCACCTGGTTGCGCAGCTCCGCAGGGTGCTTTCCTGTTTGGAGCGCATAGCGCGCTGAGCCGAGCACAGTCTGGAGCACCATGGGCACGGCCATGTCTCGGCGCAGGCCGATGTGGACAGCCGCATCAATGAGCGCTTCGATCACTAGAAAGACATATGCGGGCCCGCTCGAGCTGACGGCCGTCGCCATGTCGATGAACTTCTCGTCGGCGACGTATAACTCGCGTCCGAGGACGGAGAGGATGTTACGCACCGCTTCCCGCGTCGGGGGGCCCACCGCTTCGGTGGCCGTCCAGACGGTCATCCCTTCGCCGATCTGCGCGGGCGTGTTTGGAATCGCGCGCACAACGGCGTCATGGTTGAGCGCTGACTGGATTGTATCGATCGTGACTCCGGCCATAATCGATAGAACAGTCTGCTTGCCGTTCAGGTTCGAGTTGAGCGCTCGGGCGGCCGCCGGAAACTCGTTTGGCTTCACGGCGAGCATGAGGATATCGCTCTGAAACGAGGCAGTCGCCGCCTCTTCGCCGACGCTGACGCCGTACGTTTTCGCGAGATGGTCACGGCGCGCCGCTGAGATATCGCAAGCGGCGATATCGACCGGCGAGACGACGCCTTTAGCGAGAACGCCGGCAATGATCGCCTCACCCATGGTACCGCCGCCGATGAAGGCGAGTTTCATCTAGGCGCGTTCCCCGAAGATTGCGCGCCCGATTCGCACGTGTGTGGCGCCTTCTTCGATCGCTACCTCGAAGTCGTCGCTCATGCCCATCGAAAGCTCTCGCAGGCCGACTCGGTGCGCTGCCTCTCTCAGGCGTCGAAACTGCAGCCGCACGTCTTGTGCGTTTGCTGTCTGAGGGGCGATGGTCATCAGGCCTCGCACGTCGATTCCGGGTAGCCGGGCGATGTCCGACTGATGGCGAGGCAATTCATCAAGGGTGAAACCGTACTTGCTCGGCTCTTCGGCTAGGTTCACTTCGAGGAAAATCAGACGGCGCGCCGAGCTGCGCTTCGAGATGGCCTCCGCCAGGTGGAACGAGTCCACAGAGTGAATTATAGCAAAGAGACTCGTCGCGAGCTTGACTTTGTTCGTCTGCAGATGGCCAACCATGTGCCAGGTGACAAGCCCGTCAAGATCCGCCAGTTGAAGCTGCTTGGTCTCAGCCTCTTGCACCCGGTTCTCACCTAGATGGCGGATGCCGCCCTCGACTGCGTTGCGAACCGCATCAGCCGCAACACCCTTGATCACCGCGACAAGCGTGACCTCGTCAGGGGACCGACCGCTCCGTTCGCATGCCGACGCAATGCGACGAACGACATCTTCTACGCGTTCAGCGATGCTCAGAGCGCCCACGCCCGAAGTATACTTGGCCCTACCGTGAAGCAGATGGACCGCAGGCTCCTGATCCTCACGCGGCTGCGGGAGGAGACGGCCTTCCGCGCGGCTGATCTCGCCGAGGAGTGCGGCTGCTCGGTCCGCACCGTGTACCGCGATATCGATGCGCTGTGCCAGGCCGGGGTGCCGGTCGCCGCTATGCCCGGCGAGGGCTACCGGCTCGCTCCTGGTTACCACCTGCCGCCAATTGCATTCACGGTCGAGGAGGCTGTCCAACTCCTGCTGGGCAGCGATCTGGCACACGGTCTGGGCACTGCCGAGCAACGGGAGGCCGCGCGCACGGCGGCCGCAAAGGTCGAAGCCGCGCTCCGGCCGGACACGAGGGCAGAGACCGACCGCCTACGCCAGCGGATCCGCGTTTCGGATTGGATGCGGCGCGAGCCGACGCCCTGGCTGTCGCTGCTCCAGCAGGGCGTTACGAACGACCAAGTGCTCTGGCTGCAATACCACTCCTTCAGCTCAGACGAGCTTACGGAGCGCAAGGTCGAGCCGTATTCGCTAATCTTCTACGGCGAAGACTGGCACGTGGTTGGCTACTGCCGCCTGCGCGAGGGCATGAGAGACTTTCGCGCGAGCCGCATCCGCGACGCGCAGCTTCTTCCGCAGCGGTTTCAGCGCATGGCGGGCATGCTGCTGGCGGAAGAGCGGAGCCGCAGCACCCCGGAAGAAGTCAGGATCTGGGTTGACCAAGCGGCGGTGCCCTGGGCACGCGAGACGCCGGCCTTCGGCTTCGACCGCGAGGAGGCGGCTGAGGGAGGCGCGGTATTCGTCTACCGCGCCTGGGACCTGCGAAGGCTCCTTCCCTGGGTGCTCAGCTGGGGCGCCTCGGCGCGCGTTCTCTCGCCGGTGCATGTCGCGGACCGCGTGCATCGGGAAGCCGAGGCCCTCGCGCGGCGCTACGCCGACGATTGACCGACGAACTTTGTTGGCCCGCCGGGATACTGACATCATGCTGTCATTGGGGCCTCGTAATCTCATGTCAGCGAGCGAAAGGAGGCAGCAGCATGAAGATAAATACGTTTCTCATTAACCTCACAAGCGAAGACCCGGATCGGATGAAGGCGTTTTACGGCGGGACAATTGGGCTCGAGAAGAACCCGGACATGGGCGATGACGCTTTCCACGCCGGCGGTGCCGTCATCGCTATCGACGGCCACAGCGAGACCAAAGGAGCCACCAAGGAGCCGCAGCGTGTGCTGATCGACTTCTTCGTCGACGACCTGAAGGCGGAGCAGTCGCGTCTCGAAGGCAAAGGCGTGAAGTTTATCCGCACGGCAGGCAAGGAATGGTGGGGTGGCATTATTTCCACCTTCCAGGATCCGGACGGGAACTTCTGCCAGCTCATCGAATATAAGCTGGAGGCTTAAGGCGATGCCGGTTGCAAAGGCGATGACGGGGCTCGATGTCCTTCGCGCGGTGGCGGACGGCACGGTCGA
>Ga0114129_10000981_pt1 | contig 37301 bp, 33 predicted proteins | sample RhiMetdeltSRZDD1_FD_80071 | JGI IMG/M metagenome (GOLD analysis project Ga0114129, IMG submission 80071) | Populus rhizosphere microbial communities from Tennessee, USA - Rhizosphere MetaG P. deltoides SRZDD1 (version 2) (version 2) | ecosystem: Host-associated > Plants > Roots > Rhizosphere >...
AGGTCGGGTCGGATGGCGTTCACGGAACGAGTCTAGGCGGGCTCAGATCGCATCGATCGCGAGTCGCCGCTCGACCTCCTCGAGCGCGGCGCGGACACGTGGATCATCGTCGTCGTCGTCGAGGCGTGCGCTGTAGAAGTCGCGGAGCTGCCGCAGACCGTCGCGGATTGCGAGCGGTGCGTACCCGAGATCGGCGGTCTGGCTCGCGATGCGGTACTCGAGCTCCGCCGCGCGGTAGCAGTTGCGACACACGAAGATCGGGCGCTCGACACCGTTGTCGAGAACGCGCGTCGGGTGGGCGTCCGCGCTGATGTCCTCGGCGCGGCAGCGGGGGCACCTGAATATGCGCATTCGTTCCGCGTAGAATGAGGTCTCTGGCCCAGGTGGTGTAACGGCAGCCACGCGAGTTCGAGGGGCTCGTGTCCGAAAGGACGTGCGGGTTCAAGTCCCGCCCTGGGCACAGACGACGCGCCGGTCAGACCTTCACCCTCGCCCACGCGCCGCTCCTGAACCGAAGCGCGAACAGCGCCGCCCGCAGGAAGTAGTCGGCCGTCACGCCAAGCCATATCCCCATCAGCCCAAGGCCGACCGGGAACGCGAGCACGTAGGCGAGCGGCAGCCGGATGAGGAACCAGTTCACGAGGGTCACCACGAGCGGGTAGCGGGTATCGCCGGCACCTCGCAGCGCACCGCTGAGCGCGAAGATGACGGCCTGCGCCGGCTGGCCAAGCCCTACGACCGCGAGCGCGCCGATTCCGGCCATCACGACGGCGCCGGAATTCGTGAAGAGGCCGAGCAGTAGCCCGGGGACGACGATGAAGGCGATCCCCGCGGCGCTGCCCCACGCCAGTGCCATCTGGGCAGCGGCCCAGCCGGCGCCTCGTGCGCGCGTCGGATCGCGCATGCCAAGGGACTGGCCCACGAGTGCGCTCGCCGCCATCGAGAAGCCGATGCACGGGAAGAACGAGAACGTCTCGATCTGACCGATGATCTGATGTGCCGCGACGTCCTCCGTGCTCAGCCGGAACACCAGACCTGAGAGCGCGAGGATCCCGAAGCTGAAGGTCGCGCTCTCGGCCGCGGACGGCAGGCTGATGCCGAACAGCGTTCGGATCGTCGAACGCGTCAAATGCCACGGTCCGCGGGCGATGCTGAGGCCCGCGACGCCGCGCCACAGCAGCGCGAACATCGCGGACATCCCCAGGATCCAGGTGATCGACGACGCGTACGCCGATCCCATCGGCCCGATCCGAAGCACGTTGATGAAGAGGTACGCGAGCGTCACGCTCAATCCGATCGCGGCGACGCTGAGGAACATCGGTGTGCGCGTGTCGCCCGCGGCGCGCATCGCGGCGGTGCCGATGAGCCAGAGCGTCGCGGCACCATTCGCCGCACCGACAACGGCAAGGAACGGCGCGCCGATCGCGACGATCTCCTCGTCCGCCCCGAGCAGACGCAGCAGCGGCGCCGAAAACAGGACGAAGAACGCACCGAAGACGGCACTGGCGATCGCGCCAAGCAGCAGGGACTGCCGCGTCGCGTCGGCGGCGTCTGCCGGCCGCCCTTCGCCCATGCGCCGGCTCACGACCGCGACCGTTCCGATCGCGAGCGACCGCCAGACCGGGAACATCAGAAATAGGAAGTTGCCCGCCGCGCCGACGCCGGCGGTGGCGGTCGCACCAAGCTGCCCTACGAAGGCGAAGACCGCCGCGGTGCCAAGTGCGCTGAGCGATTGCTCGATGATCCCCGGCCATGCGAGCTCGAGCACCGCGCGGCTCGGCGACAGTCTTGCGAGCTCCGCGGCGCGAGCGCTGGGTACTGGTGCCTCGTCCTCGACCTCCGACTCGGCCTGCTGGATGCTCACGCCGTGACGATCACGCCCTGACCTTCGGTCACCTCTCCGATCCGCGTCGCCGACACGCCATGCGCGGCACAGGCCTGGTCCCACGCGCCGGCATGCGCCTCGGGAACTCCCACGAGCAATCCACCCGAGGTTTGCGGGTCGAGCATGAGCGTGCGCAGAACGTCGTCGACGCCGTCGAAACGAACGCGTCCACTCTGCAGGAAATACGTGCTGTTGCGCTCGAGACCGCCGAAATCAGCGTGGACCGCGTGCTCGCGCGCTCCCGCGAGCAGCGGCACCGCCGCGGCGCTCACGCGCGCGCGAACGCCGGCACGCTCGGTCATCTCATGCGCGTGGCCGACGAGTCCGAAACCGGTGATGTCGGTCGCCGCGTGCAGTCCGGCCGCGACAGCGGCGCGAGCAGCGGAGCGATTCAGCGTCACCATCGACGCGATCGTCGACGCGAGATCCTCGGGCGACAGGTAGCCGTTCTTGTGCGCGGTCGTGAGCACGCCCGTACCGATCGGCTTGGTCAGCCATAGTGCGTCGCCGACGCGCAGGGCATTCTTGAGCAGCATCTTCTGCGGATGGACACGGCCGGTCACGGCAAGTCCGAACTTCGGCTCGCGATCGATCACCGTGTGGCCTCCCGCGACGACGCCTCCGGCCTCACGGACCTTGTCCACCGCCCCGCTGAAGAGCGTCTCCAGCTGCGTCAGCGACAGGTCCTCGGGCCAGGCCGCGATCTGGAGCGCGAAGAGGACCTCGCCGCCCATGGCGTACACATCGGACATCGCGTTCGCCGCGCCGATCGCACCTGAGGCGTACGCGTCGTCGACGATCGGTGGAAAGAAGTCGAGCGTCTCGACGATCGCGACGTCGGGGGCGACGAGATACACCGCGGCGTCGTCGCTCGATCCGAGGCCGACGAGCAGCTCCGCGGGGCTCGCCTGTTGCTGCAAGGGGCGCAGGACCTGCGCCAGTGGGCCGGGGCCCAGCTTCGCGCCTCAGCCGGCGCAGGTCGAAAGCGTCGTGAGCCGGACCTCTTCGCGTGTGAACACGCTTGTCAGTTTAGGTACGAGCGGTCAGGGCAACGCGGCGGGTGAGCGGATCGTCGTGTACCAAACGCCGAGAGCAAGAGCGATGAGCAGCACGGCGAGCGAGAGGTACTGCCCCGGACGCCCGCGGCCGATGACCACGAGCAGGAGGAGCACCGCGGCTCCGGCGACGAGCGCAAGGTCGAGCAAGAGGAACAGTGACAGCGCGTTCAGATGACGTTGTGCTCCTTGATGAGGTCGCCGCGACGGAACCGATCGTATGTGAGCGCGGTGATGTCGAGCGTGCTGCGGCCATCCACGATCAGCTCCGCCATCGCTTCGCCTGTCGCCGGGGCATGCATGATGCCGTGCCCGGAGAATCCGGCCGCGCACAGGAAGCCGTCCACGCCGACGGCGCCGATGATCGGGTGCTTGTCCGGCGTGTCCTCGTAGAAACCGGCCCAGCCGGTCTTCACGCTGGTTCGCTCCAGGATCGGCAGGCGGTACAGGGCACGTTCGACGAGCGTCGGCAGGAAGTCCCAGTTCACGCTGCTGTCGAAGCCCGGACCGTCGGTCGGGTCCGCCATACCCATGAGCACGCCACCGGATTCGCGGTGGAAGTACAGGGATGACGAGAACTCGACGGTCAGCGGGAAGTCGCGATCCAGGCCGGGAACGCCTTCGGTGACGAAGATCTGCCGCCGGAGCGGCCTGATCGGCAGATCGACGCCCGCGAATGCGCCGACCTCGGCCGCCCAGGCGCCCGCGGCATTCACGATCGTCTCGCACGCGATCTCCGCCGTCGCCGTTCGCACCGCCGTCACACGGTTCCCGTCGAGCGTGATGCCGACGACGGGCTGCTCCTCACGGAACTGCACGCCCTTGTCCTTCGCACGCGCCACGTAGCCGTTCAAGAGACTGCTCGGATCGCAGTAGCCGTCGCGCATGCAGAGCGTCGCGAATCGGAGGTCGTCGACGCGGACCTCGGGAAACACACCCTGAACGCCGGCCGCGTCGAGGCGCTCCGCCGGCACGCCGAGCCGCTTCCACATGGCGAGCGACGCCCCGAACGGCGCGACGTCGCGCTCCTCGGTGATGAGGAACAGATAGCCGACCTGGCGCAGATGCGGATCGACGCCCATCTCCTCCTGGAAACGCTCGATGCGAGGCAGCGAGCGCAGCGACAGCCGCACGTTGATCTCGGTCGAGAACTGCAGACGCACGCCGCCGGCGTTGCGCGTCGTCGACCCGCTGCCGAGCTGTTCGCGCTCGAGCACGACGACGTCGCGCACTCCGCGCGCGGCGAGGTGGTATGCGATGGACGCGCCGATGATCCCGCCACCGACGATGACGACGTCAGCGCGCTCCACGCTGGCGGCGAATGCTCCTAGGACTGCTCCGGCGGGACTGCCGCCGGAGCGACGCGGACCATCGCGAGCATCGCCTTGTACAGCTCGAGGTAATCACGGGATGCGTACGACACCGCGCGCGGTCCGCTGCGTCGCGTCGCGGGGATGAGCTCCGCCATATCGGCCATCGCGGATGTCAGGAAGACGAGCTCGATCTCGTTGGTGCCTTTCAGCGCGAGTGGCTTCAGCTTCGGAGCCAGCTCGATGGCCCGGGCAGCGCCCTCGCGCAGCGCCTCACGCACGCGACCCGGATGCTGCATCTTCGCGGAGAATCGGCCGGTCGCGTCCTTCGTCTTCACGGTGACGACCTCGGGCACGAGCGCTCGGCCCTCGCGACAGGTCGCGTCGTCGCCGGACACGAGCGAGACCGTCGCGCCGAAGTGACCGGCGAGGTACGTGTTGAGCGCCGTCTCGCCGACGGACTTCCCGTTCAGGCGGCAGTCATAGATGGCACGGCTCGCGTAGGTGTGATCGAGCACCGCTTTCGGATGACCCGCGCGCGCGTGATAGCCGACGAAGAAGCAGGTGTCGTACCCGCCATCGATGCCCTGCCCCATGCTCCACGGCTTTGCGGTGCCGACGACGAGCTCGGCGCGCGGATCGAGGTCGTCAGCGAAGATGTTGTGCATCGAGCCGTGTGAGTCGTTCACGCAGATACGGCGCGCGCCCGCGCTCGCAGCGCCATCGATGCAGGCATTCGCCTCTTCCGCCATCCACTTGCGCGCGCGCTCGTACTCGACGCCCTGCATCATCACGTGGGAGTACGTTGCGACGCCACCGAGGCCTTCCATATCGATCGAGATCCACACACTCGTGGCGGCGCGCTTCGGCACGGTGGCGATGGTAGGAGGTCCACGCCGAGGTCGTGACGAGGTAGAATGAAGACTCGCGGGCGGATGTGGCGGAATTGGCAGACGCGCACGCTTCAGGGGCGTGTGGCCGAAAGGTCGTGAGGGTTCAAGTCCCTCCTTCCGCACAGGTCTTCAGCGGCGCGCGGTCCTCACATACCAATCTTCGACGTTCCAGAACCGCTCGCGCGGATCATTGATCGGCGCGATCTTGAGCCCCTGCACCAGCCGCGCCTGCGCGTAGAGGTAGTCGCTGAAGTAGAGGAACACGACCGGCACTTCGGTCGCGATCGTCTGGAACACCGACGTGTACAGCTCGCGCCGCTTCGTCTGATCCGTCGTGCGTCGCCCCGCCTCGAGACTCCGGTCCATCGCGAGCGTCGAGTAGCCCGAGAAGTTGTTGCCGGGCGCCTTGATCTCGCTGGAGTGAAAGAACGAATACGGATCTGGATCACCGCTGACGCTGATCCCGATAAGCAGCGTGTCGTACGTTCGCTCGCGCGCAGCGCTCTCGATCAGCTCGCTGAACGGCATCGCCTTGAGCTCCACGCGCATGCCGATCGCCGCGAGATCGTCCGCGATCTGCAGCGCCGCGGACACCCGCGCCGGCTCGCTTGACGTCGTGATCGCGAAGGCGAGCTCCACGCCAAAACGGTCGCGGATGCCGTCGCCGTTGTGGTCCTTCCAGTCCGCCTCGTCGAGCATGGCCTTCGCCTCCTCGTGCGAGCGCGTGTGGCGCGTGATGTCGCGGATGTACGCCCAGGACGCCGGCGGGACGAACTCCTCCGCGACCGCCCCGCGCCCGTCGGCCGCGAGCTGGAGCACACGACCGCGATCGATCGCCTTCGCGATCGCCTGGCGCACGACGCGGTCCCGGAATGTCGCCTTCTCGGGCCGAACGTTGAGGAAGAGCGCCGTGAAGTCACTGGTGCCGAAGCTGTATAGGGTCACGTTCTTAAGGCCGCGCGCTCGCTCGGCGTCCGCGGTGGAGAGGCCGCCGACCCCGTCGATCTCCCCGCGACCGAGCGCGGTGAGCGCCTCCGACGTGTCCGGGTACGAGCGCAGGACGAGGCGGTCGAGGTAAGGCCGCGTCCGGTCCGGTCGCGTGCGATAGAAGGAGTCGTTTCGGGCGAGGACGGTCTGGCGGGCATCGACCTCGACCACGCGGAACGGGCCCGAGCCGATCGGGCTCCGGTTGAACGCGACGCGCGGCAGCGCCGCGTAGTCGACCTTCGCGAGCAGGTGCGAGGGCAGCAGGGGCACCGTCGTGCTCGCCGCGAACGGGCCGTACGAGTCGGGCAGAACGAACCGCACTACGCGCTCATCGACGCGCTCGACCTTCACGCCCCGGAACGCATCGCTGTACTGGCCCTCATAAGCCCTGTCCTGCAGCAGTGCGACCGTGTAGATGACGTCGTCAGAGATCACCGGCTTGCCGTCGTGCCACTTCGCGTCGTCTCGTATCTCGAACGTCCAGACCTTGCCGTCGTCGCTCGTGGAAAAGGTCCGTGCGAGATCGCCCTGGATCGACCCGTCGCTGCGGTACCTACTCAACCCGCTGAAGACGAGGCTGACGACGTCAGCGTCGACGCGCGTCGCGGCGAGGACCGGATTGAGGAACTGCGCCGAGCTCATGACACCTTCGACGTACGTGCCGCCATAGGTCGGGACGACGGTCTTGTTCTCGGCACGATCGATCGCCACCGCGGCGCCACTGACGGCAACAAACAGCGCGATCAGTGCGACGACGATGAACTTGTCGCGCGCCCTCACTTAGGCGGCTGCGCGAGCGCCCAAGAGCGAAATGATCACGTAAACGACGATCAGGACGATCGTCAGCCGGAACAGCGTCCGCTCAAGGCCCCGGCGGCTGCGGTAGGCGGTCGACTCACCGCCGAAGGTCGAGGACAGCCCGGTGCCCCGAGCCTGCAGAAGGATCGAGGCGCCGACGGCAATGGCAATGACAATTTGGGCGACCTGGAGAAGATCCATGAGTCACTCCATTCTAGGACTAGCGACGGGTGTAGACGTAGAGCCGCTGGCACCAGATAAAGGGCCCGGCGCAAAGGCCTTCGGTGAGATTCGACCGCTGGTACCGCTGAAGCACCGCGGCCGCGAGGTCGGGGTGCCAGCGCTGCCGCGCATAGCCGGGACCAAGATCGACCCGCGCAAGATCGACCTCGGTGACTACCGCATCGAAAGTGCCCGCGCGCACAGCCGCCAGCAGCCTGTCACCCATTCGTCCCGTCCCGTAGAGCCTCGACCAGAGGAACAGATCGTCGACGAGAGGCTCACGTCCGGTGGCCAACAGAAGGCCGCTGTCCTCGGCGAGCACCAGCCCTGGTACGAACTCCCGCACGTAGGCGATGCGCTCAGGGCTTCCCCACTTGCCGGTCGGCTGCAGCAGGCTCGGAAAGCCCATGAAGGGGTTGAGCAGCGCAGCCGCCAGGACAAGCTGCGTCAGAGACGCGACCGGGTAGAGAGGTGTGAGCGCGAGCCGAGGCGCCAGACCGGCGGCGGCCAGTGCGAGCGCTGCCGAGAGATCCAGGAAGTAGTTGATCGTCGCGCCTTCGCGACCGCCTAGAAGCAGCACTCCGACCGCGCCCACGAGGTACGCGCCGACGACGCCATGGCCGGATCGTGAAGAGAACACGGTCGCGATCGGTACGGCCAGGACGAGCGCGGCGACCACCAAGAGGCCAACGAGAAGCTCGGGCCGCCATGGCAGCGCGTTCCAGTCGATGACGTGCAACCGCATCGCTTCATCCGGCGGATAGGTCAGAAGGAACACCGCGGCAGCGGTGACCGCTCCCGCAGCGAGCGCGCGAAGGGCGGCGAGCGGATCCTGCCTCGCGACATACACGAAGAGCGCGAGGCCGGGGACGAGCGCGGTCGGCTTCGCGAGCACGGCGGCACCGATCAGAGCGCCTGCGAGCAAATGATTCGGCCGCTCTCGAGCGAGAACGATCACCGCGCCGACGGTGAACGCGAGCGCGACCGGGTCGGGCTTCAGGGCGGCGCCCCACTGCATCACGGGAATCGAAGCGATCCACGCGAGTGCGACCGTGACGCCGACGAGGAGGCCACCGGCACGGGCGCGCCAAGCGATCGCGCCGGCCACGAACAGCGACGCGATGACGCTCAACGTTCGTCCCGTGACGAAAGGGTCGTCGCCGATCGCCGCCAGATGGAAGTAGAGAGGCGGGTAATTGGCTGCCACGAAGATCGGCTCTATGGCGCGGGTGCTGAACGCGTTGCTGTACTCGGCATCGGCGCGCGCCAGGATCGCTGCATGCGCGACAGCACCTTCCCCGTAGAGGACGGGGCCGCGCAGCGTGACAGCCCAGATCCAGTTCCAGACGACGACGAGCGCGAGCGCGCCGGCGGCGGCCGCGTACCCCCACCACGCGACGCGCGCGCGCATCAGCGTGACAGCAGCGAGCGCCCGGTCATGCGGTCCGGCACCGGCAGCCCGAGTAGACCGAGCAGCGTCGGCGCGATGTCGCGCAGTCCGCCGTCATGCGCTGTGAATCGTTCGGCATCATGCGCGGCGAGAACGACCGGAACGGGATTCATCGAATGCTGGGTGTTCCGTCCCCCGTCGGGAAACAGGAGCTCCTCGGCGTTTCCATGATCCGCCGTGACGAGCACGCAGCCACCGGCGGCGAGTGTCGCCTCGACGACACGACCGACCGCGGCGTCGGTCGCCGCCATCGCGGCTGTCGTCGCCTCGAGGTTGCCGGTGTGCCCGACCATGTCGGGGTTCGCGAAATTCACGATCGCGAAGTCATACGTGCCGCTCGCTATCGCCTTCACCAGCGTGTCGGCCACGCCCGCGGCGCTCATCTCGGGCTGAAGGTCGTAGGTCGCGACCTTCGCCGACGGCACGAGCTGCCGCTCTTCACCGGGGAACGGTGGCTCACGGCCGCCATTGAAGAAGTAGGTCACGTGCGCGTACTTCTCGGTCTCCGCGGTGTGGAACTGGTTCAGGCCGGCTTCGGAGAGCACCTGAGCCATGGGCACGACCGGGGCGGGCGCGAACGCGACCGTCACGCGTGGAAGATCGATCTTGTAATCGGTCAGCGTCACGAACGTCAGATCGCGCGGGACGCGTTTGCGGGCAAACCCATCGAAGTCGTTCTCCAGGAGCGCCCGCGTGAGCTGCCTGGCGCGGTCCGGCCGGAAGTTGAAGAAGATGATCGCGTCGCGGTCCTGGACCGGCGCGCCGTCACCGACGACGTACGGCTCCATCAGCTCGTCGCTGCACGCGCTGTCCTCGTAGCAGCGCCCGAGCGCAGCTGCCGCGGTGTCGCACCGCGGTCCCAGCGCATCGACGATCGCGTCGTATGACCGCTGCGTACGCTCCCAGCGCTTGTCGCGGTCCATCGCGTAGTAGCGGCCATGCACGGTCGCGATGGGGGCGCTGATCATCGGCAGCAGCTCGAGGGCGCTGCGCGGCGGCATGTCGCGCCCATCCAGGAACGCGTGCACGACGACGTGGGCCACGCGCTCGCGCGTCGCGAGATCGATCAGGGCGGCGAGATGTTTCATGTCGGCGTGCACGCCGCCGGTGGAGATGAGGCCCATGAGGTGCAGCGTTCCGCGTTCGCGCACCGCGGCGCATGCCTCACGCAGCGCGGCGTTCTCGAAGAAGGTGCCGTCGTCGATCGCGTCGTTGATGCGCACGAGCTCCTGGTACTGGATATAGCCGGCACCCATCGTGAGATGCCCGACCTCGCTGTTCCCCATGACGCCGTCGGGCAGACCGACGGCGCGACCGCTGGCCTCGAGCTTCGCGTGCGGACCGCGAGCGAAGAGCGCGTCGAGACGCGGCGTCTTCGCGCGCGTCACCGCGTTGCCTGGCCCGTCCGGGGCGATCCCCCAGCCGTCGAGCACGCACAGCACGACGGGACGGTAGGCGGCGGTCACGCGAACGCGCGGACGATCGCCGCGAACTCTTCCGCCTTGAGGGAGGCACCGCCGACCAGCGCCCCGTCGATGCCTTCCGCGCGCGCGAACTCACCCGCCCCCGCCGCGGTGACACTGCCTCCGTACAGGATCGGCGTGCGGTCGCCGGAGAGTCCCGCGGCCTCGAGGGAGCGCCGGATCACGCGCGCGGCGGACGCCGCGTGCGCGCCGGTCGCCGGATGTCCGGTCCCGATCGCCCAGATGGGCTCGTACGCGATGACGAGCTGGGTGGCGCGCTCACGGTCCGCGCGCAGCGGCGCGACGTTCGCCGCGACCTGCCGCGCGATGACTGATTCCGCGTCACCGGCGAGGTGCTGCGCCTCGCTCTCGCCGACGCACAGAACGACGCGCAGCCCGGCGGCGATCGCGCGCGCGAGCTTTCGGGCAACGCGGGTGTCGTCGTCACCGAGGTCGCGGCGTACTTCGGAGTGACCGACGATCGTGCCGGCGACGACGCCGACAAGCATCGAGGCACTGATCTGTCCGGTGTACGCGCCCTTGTCCTCCCAGTGCACGTCCTGCGCGTACGCGAGGACGTGCGTGTCGCGCAGCGCTTCGGCCACGGCGGCGAGCGCGACAGCCGGCGGTGCGACCGCGACGGCGACGCGCTCCGGAGCCGCCGTTGCCGCGACCGATCGCGCGAGGGCGGCGGCGTCGGCGATCGTCGGCGGATTCATCTTCCAGTTGCCGAGCACCAAACGCGGCCGCGTCATCGCGCGGCCTCGTCGACGACGCGTCGCAGCTGTTGCCGCACGACCCACTTCGTCGTACCGAGCCGTGCGGCGAGCTCCGCGAGCGTCGCCTCCGGTGCCCGCAGCCGCGCGGCAGCCGCGGCGCGATGTTCCGGCGGCAGACGCGCGAGGCGGCCGGATCGCGCGAGCGCGTTGACCGCGTCGATCTGATCGCGCGCCGCGGTGACGGCACGCGCGAGGTTGGCCGAATCCGCATTGACGCTCGCGTTCGTCCGACCGCGCATCTCGCGCGACACGCGTCGCGTCTCGAAACGCAGGAGCGTCTCCCCGGCGCCGGCATGGCGCAGGAACGACGCGATCTCGTCGCCCGCGCGGAGCATCAGGACCTGCCGGCCGCGCCGCACGCGCGAGCGCGCGGCGAACCCTTCGCGTTTCAGTACCGCGCGCGCGCGCGTCGCCTCGCCGCGGGGCGGACGGATCTCAAGGAGATAGCCCGACGGCCCGGCGGAGACGGAGCCGCCGGCGAGGAACAGACCGCGAAGGTACGTTCGCCGGCAGCACTCGCGCCGCAGCGACGCTCGACCACCGACGAGCTCCGCGCCATGAGCCAGACGTCGTGCCGGCGCGCCGAGATGCTCCGCGCGCGGCAGCAACGCGGCCAGCACGCGACGGTCACAGTCGGCCGGGCGGACGCGCGCAAGCTCGGCCTTCACTTCCTCGGATAGCGGCGATCGCTCCGCTCGGGTCACGCCCCGCGGGCTCAGGTCGCCACCTCCGGCCGCCCCATGTCGCGATGCTCCACCGTGATCTCGCCCGGCCAGAAATCCTTCAGGCGTTTCGCGACCTCGTCCGCGATCACGACGGATCGATGCCAGCCGCCCGTGCAGCCGAATGCCAGGCCGAGTCGCGCCTTCTTCTCGTCCTCGTATCGCGGGAGCGCGAACTTCAGGAACGGCAGGAGGTGCGTCAGGAACTCCTGCGTCGCGGGGTGGCCCAACACGAAGTCGCGCACGGCCGGGTCGCGGCCGGTCTTCGGCCGGAGCTCCGGGATGTAGAACGGGTTCTCCATGAACCGGACGTCGATGACGAGATCGGCGCCGGGTGGCACACCGTTCTTGTATCCGAAGCTGGTGACGTGGACGAGCATGCCGGTCGACGCGCCGCCATACAGCGAATGGAGCGTGTCGCGAAGGTCCTTGACCGTGAGGTGTGTCGTGTCGATGACCTTGTCAGCACGCGCGCGCAGCGCGCCGAGCACCTTTCGCTCTTCGTCGATCGACGGCTGCACGCCACCGGCGACCTCCAACGGATGGCGGTGGCGAGTCTCGCTGTAGCGGCGCAGCAGGACCTCGTCCGACGCGTCGAAGAACAGGATGTGCGGGCGGTCGCCGTCGGCCTCAAGCTCGTCGAGCGCCGCGCTCGCCTGCGCGAACAGCGCGCCGCTGCGGGCGTCGATGACGAAGGCGACGCGTGGGTGTCCGCCCTTGCGGCACACCTCGAGCGTGGTCTTCATCAGGGCGGGCGGGAGGTTGTCGAGCGTGTAGTAGTCCAGGTCCTCGAAGACCTTCACGGCCTGCGATTTGCCTGAGCCAGAGAGGCCGGTCACGACGACGAAGTCGGGCGTACCCTTCGTCGCCATCACGCGCAGGTCGTCAGTCCGGCAGGACCATCGAGAGCGCCCAGCTGACGAGCGAGATCAGGACCGAGGCCACGAGCGCCACGATGAAGCCGTTGACGACGAAGCCGAGGAACGGGATCGCGGAGACCAGCAGCAGCATCAGAGCGTTGATCACGAAGATGAAGAGACCCAGCGTGAGGCAGGTGATCGGCATCGAGACCATGACCAGGATCGGCTTGACGATCGCGTTCACGACCCCGAGCGTGAGACCGGTGAGGATGAGCGACAGGTAGCGGCCGAGCTCCCCCATGCCGTAGTCGACCTGACCCCACTTGATGGCGTCGGGCTGGTAGATGTTCACCACATAGGCGGCCACCACGATGGCGATGGCGTTGATCAGCGCGCGCCAGACGATGCCCACGGGCAAAGACTAGCGCGGCTTCGCTAGTACTGTCCGAGCGTGCCCCGGACGCGGATCGAGCGCTCGGCGCGCGCGAACATCCACCGACCGAACGGGAAGACCAGGAGCGTCGTGACGATCAAGCCCGCGTACTCCAGGGCAGGATCGAAGAGCGGACGCGCCCCAATGGCCTGCTGGCGCAGGAGATCCATCGCGTACGTCGTCGGAAGAAGGAGCGCCAGCGGTTGGAGAAGGCCGGGCAGGAACGTGATCGGAAAAGACACGCCGGAGGCCACGCCGAAGAGAAAGTTCGTGCAGTCGATGAAGAAGTTGGCCTCGCGGATCACGAGGACGATGCCGGCCAGAAGGAAGGCGACGCCCAGCATCGCAACGACGGCGATCAGCATCGCGGGCAGCGCGAAGAGGATGTTGGCGCTGAAGTGAAGATCGAAGAACGCGATCCCGATCGCGAAGAGGATGAGCTGCCCGGCCAGGAAGACCACGACCCCCTGGAGCATGCGCCCGATAAGGATCGTGTCGTGGCTCGTGGGCGTCAGCCAGGTCGGCTCGAGCGTGCCCATGTCCATCTCCCAGCGGAGCGACATGGCGATGAACCAGAAGGAGGTGGCGATGAGGCCGGACATCACGCCGCCCATGAAGATGAAGCCCGAGAGATTATCCGTGCCGATAGCGGACTCGAGTCCCACCACGCGACCGCCAACGGCGAACGCGGTCCCGAAGAGGAAGGCCGGGATCACGCCCTGATACAGCGGGGTGAACACCATGCCGAACATGGACCACTTGTAGCGCGAGAGCGTCAGGAGATCCTTGCGCGCGATCGCGAGGGCGGCGCGTACTTCGTCCATCAATATCGGCCCAGCATCCCGTTGCGGCGGGCGCTCCGCTCGAGGTAGCGGAACGTGACGATCGCGAACGCCGCCAGCAGCGCGGTCAGTCCCACGGTGATCGCGAGGTCGAGCGCGATGTCGCCGAGCCGGGAGCCCTGTAGCAGCACCGCGCGGATGTCCTGCACGATGTATGTCGGCGGGAGCGCCCAGGCGAGCGTCTGCGCCCAGCCGGGCAGCATCAGGACCGGGAACGTGATCCCGCAGGTGAGCACAAAGAGCCCGCGGATGAGCTGGACGATGGGGCCGATCTCGCCGAAGCGCAGGACTCCCGCCGCGAACAGCGCTCCGATCGCGTAGAGGGACGGCAGCGCGAAGGCGACGACGACCAGCGCCCGCAGCACGCCGTCCAAAGGAAGGGCGACGCCGAAGAGCAGCCACATGGCCACGCCCATGACCCCGAAAGTGATCACGAGCGTCGGGAGGGCCGCGGCCGGTGGGGCGAACAGCGCGACGAGGCGCGACGTCGGCGTGAGGAACACCGCCTCGAGGCTTCCTCGCATCTGCTCCGTACGCAGGGCGGTGCCCGGTCCCCAGAGGATCGTGGACAGCCACATGTACATCGCGAAGCCGACGAACACGAAGCCCGCGAACTGCGCCGTCCCTGAGCGCTCCGCGAACGCCGCGATGGACCGCGGATCCGATCCGGAGAACGCCTGCCCCATCAGCACGTACGACGCCGGCAGCAGCACGGGCCAGAACATCAGCCCCAGCCACTGCGTCGGATAACGGCGCGCCGTGCGCAGCTCTTTGCGAACGGCCGCGATGAACGCGCGCAGATCCGCGGCCGCGAGTGTCACTCGCGCAGCGCGCGGCCGGTCAGCGAGAGGAACACGTCCTCGAGCGTCACGGGCACGACCTCGACGTGACGCACGGTCGCGCCCGAAGCCTGCGCCGCGTCGAACGCAGCGGGGACGAGCTCGCGCGCTGACTTGCAGTGCACGGTGACGGCGAGCGTGCCGTTCGTGCGCTCGTGCCGCGCCACCGTCCCGACGCGCGCGAGCCGTTCGAGGAGGACGGCGCCGTCGCCGGCGAGACCGATGTCCAAGCGCACGACCTCCTCGGCGCGGATCGTCCGCTTCAGCGCGGCGGGCGCGTCCAGCGCGACGATCCTGCCATGGTCAATGATCGCCACGCGGTCGCAGAGCTGGTCGGCCTCCTCCATGTAATGCGTCGTGAGAAGCACCGTGCGGCCCTGTGAACGCAGATCGCGCACGCGGTCGCGCAGGTCGCGCGCCGACTGCGGATCGAGACCGACCGTTGGCTCGTCGAGGATGACGAGCGGCGGATCCGGGAGCAGCGCCCGAGCGAGCGCGAGCCGCTGACGCATGCCTGTGGAATAACGCTCGACATAATCGTCCGCGCGGTCGCTGAGCTTCACCGCGGCAAGCGCCGTCTCGATCCGCGCCTTCGTTCCCTTCGGCGGCACGTGATAGAGCGCGGCGAAGTATTCGAGGTTTTCGCGGGCGGTGAGCTTCCAGTAGAGGCTGCGTTCGCCGGAGAGCATCGCGCCGAGCTTCGCGCGCACTTCACGCGGACGGCGCGCCACGTCGATGCCAAGTACCTCGATGGTGCCGCTGGTCGGCTCGAGCAGCGTCGACAGCATCTTCATCGTGGTGGTCTTGCCGGCCCCGTTCGGACCGAGCAGACCGAAGATCTCACCGCTCTCAACTCGCAGGTCGATCCCATCGACCGCGCGGAACTTCGTGCGGCGGTCGGGCTCACGCCGCAGTCGCTGCCACAGCGTGTACCGGCCCTTTTCGAACTCCTTGACCAGCCCCGTCGCAACGACGGCCGCCGTCACTCGACCTGCTCAATCTCTCGGCTACGCCGAGAGACACGCTCAAGGCTGGTGGTCTCGCTCCTCGCAGGTGAACTGCTCGTCGCTCGTTTCATTCAACGAATATCTCCACCCGGTCTTCGTCGTCGGCGATGTCGACGAAGCGACCCGGGTATTCGATCGTGCGGAGCAGCTCGTCAAGGTCGATCCCGAACTTCGAGAGATGGCCCCGGACGAGCCCGCTCGATGCGAGCTTCATCTTCCCCACGCGCGCGATCGCGAGCGGGATGGCGACGTTGACCTTCTGCTGGCCCGCCTCTGTGACCCGGATCCGCAGGATGCGTCCGCGGGCGCCGGACGCGGGCGCCTCCGGAGCGTTCGGCGGGCTGGGTGGGAACGGAGGCGTCGGCTGGCGCTGCCGCTCGTCGATGTCGCCGAGCGCGCGGAGCAGGCGGTACGCCTGCTCGACATCGATCTTGCCGTCGGCCAGGAGCTTTAGGACCTGCTTGCCCTCGTCGCTGGGCACCTAGCGGCCTCGGTGCGCGTCATCGAGCGCCGCAGCGGCGTCATCGACGCCGAGCTCGCCACGCGCGAGACGCTCGAGCACCGAGCGCACTTCCTCGCGCGACGACATGTCCATCGGTTGGGTCCTCTCGACATCGCCCACGGCCGCCTCCGCCGGTGCGGACTCCTCCGCCTCGGCGTCATCCGGGGCGACGGCGCTGGTGCCGTGCACCGTTAGGTCGCCACTCACGGTCTTCACCGCGATGCGTGCCTGCCCGGGACCGAGAACGACGCTGTACTCCTTGCGACCTCGCCGGATGATGCGCGCGGGCAGGTCGCACTCGACGTCGCCGCTGGCCGAGCGGTACTCGATCGTTGCGTCAGGATCGGACAGTGCGAGCTCCACATCGCCGCTGATCGACTTGAACCGATGCTCTTTGCGGGGGTCAAGGCGGCCTTCGATCGAGACGTCGCCGCTGACGGTGTGCAGCAGAGTCGAGCGCAGCGCCGCCCCGACGATCGTGACGTCGCCGCTCACGGTATTTCCCTCCAGGTGGCCGACGTAACCCCGGCAATCGACGTCGCCGCTGACGGACTTGAGGCGCATCGGCCCCTGAACGTCCTCGAGCCGCACGTTCCCCGAGACCGACTGGACCTCGAGCGGGCCGCGGACACCGTCGACCGAGATCTCGCCACTCACCGTCTGCGCGTCGATCGCGCACTCCGCCGGCACGGTGATCTCGAAATCGACGCGAAAGCGTTTGCCGCGAAAGAGATCGAGCCACCCGCGCTCCTGCTCGTACAGGTGGGGCTCGAGGTGCAGCTCCTCGCCGCGCTGCTCCATCCGGACCTCGAGATTCTGCAGAAGCCGCTTGGCGCGGTCCTCACTTCCGGCGCTCACCCGCTTGCGCGCGACGACCCGGATCTCGCCCGGTGTGCCCGCCGCGCTGATGGACGTCTCGCCGGAAACGTTGCGGACGCGCAGCTTCGGCGTGCCATTGAAAGTGAACTTTCCCTCGACGGTGTCGGAGTAGCTCTCGCCGCCGACATCACCAACGAATTCGCCGACGAACGAACGCGCGAACTTACCGGGGTCGAATTCGCTGTTGTCGATCTTGAAACCGTGGCCTCCAGAGCGGATTTCGATCCGGTGTGACTGGTGAGCCGCCCGGCGCGCTTGGCGCTCCGCGCGGCGTGCCTCACGTTCCGCATCGCGCTGAGCACGACGCGCCGCACGCTGGGCGTCCTTGGCCGCGTCCTTCGCGGCGTCGCGTTCGTCGTCGAACTCGCGGCGCTCCTCGGTCATACGCTTGGCTCGCTCTCGAGCAGGTTGGCGGCATCGTCAGCCGCAATGCGGCCTTCGGCCAGCTCGCGGAGGATCTCCTTACGCCGCTCGCTCTCGCGGTCCGGCTCGGCCTGTGACGGAAAGCCGAGCGCGCGGATCATGGCGTCGAGGCGTGAACGCACTGTCGGGTACGAGATGCCGAGCTCCCGTTCGATGTCTTTGAAGTTGCCGCGCGCGCGGATGAATGTCTCGAGGAAATCAAGCTGGTCGGGCGATAGCGCGTGGAAGCGGCCCAGCGAGAAGGAACCTTCAAGGCGCGTCCCGCAGGCGTCGCACTCCAGCCGAACGACCTTGAGCTGCGCGGCGCAGATCGGGCACTTCGAGACGACCGGATTCCCCACGTACCGAAGATGCGCGCCGACCTAAATGAAAGTCAAGGCTTCCTCACGGTTCTGTAGCCGAGATATCGAAACGATGAGGTCGAAGAACGCGTCGGAGATCACACTCGCGGCGCAGGATCGTCACGCCAGCACGACGCGTCGGCGACGGCTGCGCGCCAACCAGCGATCAGGTCAGCAGCGCGAGCTTGATGCGCTCGGCCAGCGCGGTGCCGACGCCGCCTACGGCCGCGAGCTCCTCCACCGGCGCCTCCTGCATCGCCCGCACGGAGCCGAACTTTCGGAGGAGGGCCCGCTTTCGCGCCGGGCCGACGCCGGCGATGTCGTCGAGGATCGAGCGCACCGCTCGCCGCGACCGGACCTTCTGGTGGTAGGTGACCGCGAAGCGATGTGCCTCGTCGCGGATCCGCTGGACCAGATACAGACCCTGCGCGGTGCGGGGCAAGACGATCGGATCCGGCCGGTTCGGCACGAATAGCTCTTCGCGCTCCTTCGCGAGCGCCACGATCGGGATCTGCAGACGGCCGGCGTCCGCGAGTGCGGCCAGGCCCGCCGACAGCTGCCCTTTCCCGCCATCCAGGATGACGAGGTCGGGCAGCGGCCACGACGACTGCGCCTCCGGTGACGCCGAGCGCGCGAAGCGGCGGCGGAGCGTGTCACGCATGTTCGTGAAGTCGTCGTTGCGGTCGGAGATGCGAGCGCGGAAGCGGCGGTACTGCGACTTCGCCGGGCGCCCGTCCTCGAAGACGATCATCGAGCTGACCACGCTGGTGCCCTGCACGTGGCTCACGTCGTAGCACTCGATCCGTTTCGGAGGCCCTTCCAGGCCGAGCGCTTCCTGCAGCTCGCGGAGCGCGACCTCGGTCTTGCCGCGGTCCGCGAGCCACCGCACGCGCTCCTGCTCGAGTGCATCCATCGCGTTGCGCTCGGCGAGCTCCGCGAGATGCCGCTTCTTGCCGCGCTGCGGCACGTGCAAGCGCACTGGTCCACCCCGCCGCTCGGTGAGAAAGGCCTCGAGCGACTCGGCGTCCGGCAGCGTGGTCGGTGTGACGATCTCCGGCGGCAGCATCGTGGCGGCGCTGTAGTGCTGCCGCAGGAACGAGGCGATCACCTCCGCCGCGGGCGCGCCCTCGGCGCCCTCGAGGGCGAAGTGATCCCGTCCGACGATCGTGCCGTCCCGCACGCGGAAGAGCTGCACGACCGAGTCGCCTTCGGCCGTCGCCGCGGCGAGGACGTCGAAGTCGTCGCCCTTGTAGGCGTGGACCTCCTGCCGGTCCAGCGTGCGATCGATCGCGACAAGCCGATCACGCAGGGCCGCGGCGCGCTCGAACTCGAGCGTCTCCGCCGCGGACTCCATCTCCTTTCGCGTGGCGCGTGCGAGCGTTTCATAGCGCCCTTCGAGAAAGAGGACGCTCTTGTCGATCGTCGCGCGGTACTCCTCCTTCGTCGCATTGCCGACGCAGGGCGCCGTGCACCGCTTCAGATGGAACAGCAAGCACGGCCGTCCGCCGGGAAGAGCGCTCGGCGGGACGGTGCGCCCCTTTCCGTCGTCGCCGGCGACGATCGTTAGCTTGCAGGTGCGATACGGGAACAGCTTCTGGAGCAGATCGAGCGACTGATCCACGGACTTCGCGTTCGCGAATGGACCGAAGTAGCGCGCGCTGCGATCGCCGAGGGAACGCGTACGCAGGATCCGCGGGAAGTCCTCGCCCAGCGTGATCTTCACGTAGGGATACGACTTGTCGTCCTTGAGGCGGATGTTGTACCGAGGCTTGTGCTGCTTGATGAGGTTCGCCTCGAGCAGGTACGCCTCTGAGATCGACCCTGTGACGGCGAACTCGACCCGCTCCGAGCGCTCGACCATCCGGACGTGGCGCACGTCGAGGTCGCTGCGCGCCCAGGGGCCCTTACCCCGGGGGCCGAAATAGGCCCTGACGCGGTCGCGCAGGACGTCGGCCTTGCCCACATAAAGGACACGCCCCCGGGAGTCTTTGAACAGGTAGACGCCCGGCGCGTCAGGGAACGACGCCACCTGTGCCTCCAGGCTCTCGCGGCGCTCTTCCTTGTTCATGTCCGAGGCTCCAACGGCTATCCTTTCACGCGGCGGAGGGAACTTTGCGCGAAGCGAAAGAGACCAGCGCGGCCCCGAAGCGCGCCCGGAGATCGGTCCAGTCGGTCGATCGGGCGCTCGACCTGCTCGAGGCGCTCGCGGCGGCCGAGGGCGAGGTCTCGATCACCGCGCTCGCGGCGCGCACCAGCCTCCATGTTTCCACTGTCCATCGTCTCCTATCCACGCTCCTACGTCGCGGCTATGTCCGGCAGAACCCGGATACGAGCCGGTACTACGCCGGCGCGAAGCTCGCGACGCTGTCCGAGGGGAGGTCGCGCTTCGGCGAGGTCCGGCTCCGCGCTCGGCCCGTGCTTCGGGCGATCACCGAAGCGACGCGGGAGACCGCGAACCTCGTCGTCCTGGACGACGTCGCCGCCGTCTACATCGAGACGATCCCCAGTCCGCAGGTCGTGCGTCTCTTCACCCAGGTCGGCAACCGCGTGCCGCTTCATGCGACCGGCGCCGGCAAGGCGCTGCTCGCGGCACTTCCGGCCGCGCGCCGCGACGGGGTCCTCGACCGGCTCGAGCTCCGGCCCTATACGCCGCACACCATCGTCGACCCCGCGGCGCTCCGACGTGCCCTCGAGGAGATCCGCGAGCGTGGCTACGCGATCGACGACGAGGAATACGACGACGGCGTGCGCTGCGTCGCGGTCCCGGTGATGGGGGCGTCCAACGAGCTCATCGGAGCGATCTCCATCTCGGCACCGGCCAACCGCCTGACGCGCCAGCGCGCCACCGAGCTCGTTCCGCTGCTCCGGCGCTCCGCCGGCGAGCTCGCCGCCGCCTTACGCGAGAAGACCGAGCCGCCGGCGTGACCGTGCGCGCGGAACTGCGCGGAGCGGCGCTCATCTCCGCGCTTGTCGACCTCCTTGGAAAGGACAAGGTCCTCGGAACGCGTGAGGACCTCCTCATCTACGAATACGACGGCGCCGTCGATATCGCCACGCCCGACGCCGTCGTGCTCCCGATCGACACGACGGACGTCGCGAAGCTCTCGCGCTTTTGCAGCCAGCACGGCGTGCCGATCGTCCCGCGCGGCGCCGGCACGGGTCTCTCCGGCGGCGCGATCCCGGTCGAGGGTGGCGTCGTCGTGTCGTTCGCGCGGATGGCGCGCATCCTCGAGATCGATGTGCCCAACATGCGCGCGGTCGTGCAGCCCGGGCTCGTGAACCTGCACCTTTCGACCGCGGTCGCGCCCCATGGCCTGTACTTCGTGCCCGACCCGTCCAGCCAGAAGGCCTGCACGATCGGAGGCAACGTCGCGGAGAACTCGGGCGGTCCGCACACGCTCGCATACGGCGTCACGACGAATCACGTGACCGGCCTCGAGATCGTCCTCTCCGACGGGACCGTCGTCCGTCTCGGCGGAAAGGCCGTGGAGTACGACGGCTACGACCTCATCGGTGCCTTCGTCGGCTCCGAAGGGACGCTCGGCATCGTCACGGAGATCACCGTGCGCCTCACGCCGCTGCCGGAGGACAAGCGAACGATCCTCGCGGCGTTCCCGACGATCGACGGTGCGTCGGAGACCGTCTCGGCGATCATCGGCGCCGGCATCGTGCCAAGCGCGATCGAGCTCATGGACCAGCTGGCGACCGAAGCGGTCGAAGCGGCCGTGGGCGCGGGCTACCCGCTGGACGCGGACGGCATCCTGCTGATGGAGGTCGACGGGCTGCGCGATGGGCTCGACGACGCGGCAACGCGCATCGAGGAGATCTGCCGCGCGAACGGCGCGACGACCCTTCGGCGCGCGGCGACGACGCTCGAGCGCGACCGTCTCTGGGCGGGACGCAAAGGCGCGTTCGCGGCGATGGGTCGCCTGGCGCCCGCGTACTACGTACAGGATGGGGTCATCCCTCGCACGCGGCTCCCCGATGTGCTGCGCACGGTCCGCGAGGTCGGACAGCGACACGGCGTCCGCATCGCGAACGTCTTCCACGCCGGCGACGGCAACCTCCATCCGCTCATCCTCTTCGCGGAGGAGAGCGAGCTCGAGGGCGTGAAGCAGGCGGGTCTCGAGATACTCGAAGCGTGCGTCGCGGCGGGCGGCTCGATCACCGGAGAGCACGGCGTCGGCATGGAGAAGAACTGCTTCATGCCGCTGCAGTTCACTCCTGACGATCTCGCGACGATGGGACGCGTGAAGTCCGCCTTCGACCCCGCCGGTCTTGCCAATCCGGGAAAGATCTTCCCCGCTCCGGGGCGCTGCCGCGAGTTCCAGCTCGCCGCCAGGCGATGAACCCGGTCGCGTCCCAGCGCATCCGCCCCGCCGACGCGGCTGCGTGCGCGCGCGCCGTCGCGGAGTCGGCCGCCGCCGGGCGGAGCCTCCGCATCCGCGGTGCCGGCACGAAGGACTACCTCGGCGAGGTGCTCCCGACCGACGCCGTCCTGGATACGACGGACATGGCCGGCGTCGTCGCGCACGTTCCCGCCGACCTCACGGTCACCGTCGCCGGGGGGACGCGCTTCGCCGACCTGCGTTCGGCGCTCGCGGGCTCTGGGCAGTTCCTGCCGCTCGATCCGCCGCACGCCGATGAGGCGACGATCGGTGGGATCGTCGCGGCCAACAGCACCGGCTTCTGGCGCGCGAGGTACGGCGGCGTCCGCGACCTGCTGATCGGCACGACCGCGGTCCTGGGGGACGGCACCCTCGCGCGGTCGGGCGGCCGCGTCGTGAAGAACGTCGCAGGCTACGACCTGAACAAGCTGTTCGTCGGCTCGCTCGGCACCCTCGGCGTTTTCGTCGAATGCACCTTCAAGGTCCTGCCGCGCCCACCGGTGAGCCGGGGCGCGCACGCCCAGTTCGCTCGCAGCGTCGATGCATTCGCGGCGGCCGATGCGATCGTGCGCACCTCCGCGCGTCCAGCCGCGCTCGCGATCTCGGGCGGACCCGGCGGGGCTTGGGAGCTCCTCCTTCAGGCCGACGGGGATGCCGCGCCCGTGGCCCGCACGCTCGAGCTCCTGTCGCAGTCGGCGCGGACACACGGGGCCAGCGCGCGGCCGCACGACGGCGTGCCCGTCGTGCTCGCGACCCTCAACGACGTGTCGGCGCGCGGCGAGGGCGCGGTCGTGCGTGCCGCGCTGCCGCTCGCCGCACAGCCCGCCTTTGCGACGACCGCGGCACGCCTCGAGGGTTTCGCGCAGCTTGTGGCGGACGCGGCGAGCGGGGTCGTGCGCGTCGTCCTGCGCGGCGACGACCCCGTCGTTCTCGGCGCCGCCGACGCGCTGCTTGCGGCGGCGCGCGTCTGCGGTGGCTCGGCACGGGTCGAGCGCCGACCGGAATCGCTGCGCGGCCGCCTCCGCGCCTGGGGCGACGCGGAGCCTTCCGGACTCTTCCTGATGCGCCGGCTGAAAGAGGCGTTCGATCCGCGCGGCATCCTCGAGCCGGGACGGTCCGCCGCCGGATGAAGGGTTTCCCCAACGCCGATGCCCCCTCCACCGAATTGCTGCAGGCCTGCGTGCACTGCGGCTTCTGCCTACCGACGTGTCCCACGTACGCCGTCCTCGGCGTGGAGATGGACTCGCCGCGCGGGCGGATACGGCTCATGGAGACCGTGTGGCAGGGCCGCGTCGACGTCACGAGCGATCCGTTCGAGCAGCACATGTATGGCTGCCTCGACTGCCGGGCCTGCGAGACAGCGTGTCCGTCCGGCGTGCAATTCGGCAAGCTCATGGAAGGGGCGCGGTCGCAGATAGAGGCGGCGCGGCCGCGGTCACCCGCCGAGCGCCTGGTGCGGCGCGTGGCTTTCCACATCCTGCTGCCCCGCCCCGCCGTCCTCGGCCCCTTCGCGCACTTCTCGGTGCTCTCCAAGCGGCTCGGCGCCGCTGCGATCCTGCGCGCGATCGGCACACGGATCGGTCTCGCGCGTCGCCTCTCGGCGCTGCTCGACCTCGTGCCCGATCGGGCATCGTCGCGCGCGCTTCCACCGACGTATCCCGCGCGCGGCACGCAGCGCGGTCGCGTCGCGCTCTTCACCGGCTGCGTCATGCGGGCTGCGTTCGCGGATACGAACGGGGCCACCGCGCGCGTGCTGTCGCGCAACGGCTTCGAGGTGATCGTGCCCGAGGCGCAGAACTGCTGTGGCGCGCTTCACGCCCACGCGGGCGAGCGTACCGACGCGCGCGCCCTGGCGCGGCGCAACATCTCGTCGCTTGAACAGCTCGACGTGGACGCCTTCATCGTGAATGCGGCCGGATGTGGCGCGGCATTGAAGGAGTACGGCTGGCTCCTCAAGGACGATCCGGTGTGGGCCGAACGCGCGGAGCGGTTCGCCGCCCGCGTCAAGGACGCGAGCGAATTCCTCGGCGATGCCGGACTTTCGGCGTCACCCGGTCCCCTTCGCGCTCGGGTCGCGTACGACGACCCCTGCCACCTGCTTCATGGACAGCGCATCCAGAAGCAGCCGCGCGCGCTGCTGGCGTCGATCCCCGAGCTTCAGATCATGCCCCTCACCGAAGCCGACTGGTGCTGCGGCAGCGCGGGCGTGTACAACGTCACGCAGCCCGAGCTCTCCGCCAAGCTCCTCGCGCGGAAGGTCGGCCACATCACGAGCAGCGGCGCGGAGCTGCTGGTGACCGCGAACCCCGGCTGTCAGATGCAGATCGCCGCGGGCCTGCGCGCTGCGCGCGCTCCCGTCACGGTCGTGCACCTCATGGACCTCCTCGACCGCACGTATCGCGATAACGGCGATACTGGCGGCGGATGAGAGGCGACGAGCTACTCGCGGGCGCGATCTTCGTCGGGATCTATGCACTCATCGTCACCGAGAAGGTCCACCGCACGCTCGCGGCACTGCTCGGCGGATCGCTGGTCGTCCTCCTGCGGCTCATCGACCAGGAGGAGGCGTTCGAGGCCGTCGACTTCAACGTCATCTTCCTGCTCGCGGGAATGATGATCATCGCGAACGTGATGGCGAAGACCGGCATCTTCCAGTGGATCGCCGTCGAGGCCGTCCGCCGCACGCAGGGCCGGCCATATCGCTTGCTTGTGTTGACGAGCGTCATCACCGCTTTCGTCAGCGCTTTCCTCGACAACGTGACGACCGTTGTCCTGCTCACGCCGATCACGTTCTTCGTCGCGCAGCGCCTCGGGACCTCGCCGGTGCCGTTCCTCATCTCACAGGTGCTCGCGTCGAACATCGGCGGTTGTGCGACGCTGATCGGCGATCCGCCGAACATCATCATCGGCAGCCAGATGGACAAGGACTTCAACGACTTCCTGATCAACCTCGCGCCCGTCTCGGCCGCGGCGCTGCTGGTGTATCTGGTCATTGCGCGGTGGCTGTTCCGTGATGAGCTGCGTGCGGCCGTGTCCGCCCTGGAGCCGGAGGACATCGAGCGCCTGGTAGCGGCGGAGCGCAAGATCACCGACGTGCCGCTCATGCGCATCTCGCTCGCTGTCATGGCGTTCACGATCCTCGGATTCCTGCTCAGCCGGCCGCTGGGCCTCGAGGGCGCGACGATCGCGATGACCGGGGCCGTGGTGCTGATGATCGCCGCACGCCAAGACGTGCATGAGATCCTCAACACCGTCGAGTGGCCGACGCTCTTCTTCTTCGTCGGACTTTTCATCCTCGTGGGCGCGGTCGTGAAGACCGGGATCATCTCGGATCTCGCGACCGGGCTCCTTGCGGTCACCGGCGGGCGCACCGATGTTGCGGCGCTCGCGGTCCTCTGGATGAGTGGCGTGATCTCTGCGATCGTCGACAACATCCCCTACACAGTGACGATGGTCCCGCTCATACAAGAGCTCGGGCAGACCGTCGACAAGGAACCGCTCATCTGGGCGCTCGCGCTCGGCGCGAACCTCGGCGGGAACGCCACGATCGTGGGAGCCTCGGCGAACGTCGTCGTCGCCAGCATGGCCGAGTCGCGCGGGTACCCGATCACCTTCGCGCAGTACCTTCGGTACGGCGTCCCCGCGACGCTCGCGACGATGGTCGTTGCGACGATCGATATCTGGCTCCGCTATCTGGTGCTCTCGTGACCGCTTCGAAGACCGAGTTCCGTCGCAAGCTCGACCGCGCGCTCGACTCGGACAAGCTGCGGGTCGCGCTCCATCGCGCGCTTCCGGCGCTCGGGCTGCGCCGCGGCGACCGCATGCGCGAGGTCGATTGGCCCGCCCTGCGGGCCGACCTCACCGAACGCAAGAAGCGCGCGATCGACGACATGCCCGCGCTCATCGACCGGTTCACGCGCGAGGCCGAGGCCGTTGGCGCGAAGGTCTACCGCGCGGTTGACGCGGAGGAAGCGCGCCGCGTCGTGACGGCGATCTGTCGCGCGAAGAAGGCCAAGCTCGTTGTGAAGTCCAAGTCGATGGCCACCGAAGAGATCCAGCTCAACGAGCATCTCGCGGCCAACGGCATCACCGCGGTCGAGACCGACCTCGGCGAGTGGATCATCCAGCTCGCCGGCGAGCGCCCGTCGCACCTCATCGCGCCCGCCATCCACAAGACACGGGAGGAGATCGCGGCGCTCTTCGCCAAGGTCGTAGGGCATCCGGTCAGCGACGACCCGGCCGCGCTCGTCGCGGTCGCGCGCGACGAGCTTCGCAGCTCGTTCCTCAAGGCCGACATCGGCATCACGGGCGGGAACATCCTTATCGCGGACACGGGGACGCTCGTGCTCGTGACGAATGAGGGCAACGCCGACCTCGCGACCAGTCTGCCGGCGGTGCACATCGCGGTCGTCGGCGTGGAGAAGGTCGTCCCTTCTCTGGACGACGCGGCGGCCGTGCTGAAGCTCCTCGCGCGCAGCGCGACCGGCCAGAAGATCAGCACGTACACGCAGTTCATCACCGGGCCGTCCCGGTCCGCGGACATCGAGCTCAAGACGCAGATCGGCGTGCACGGGCCGAAGGAGCTGCACTTCGTCCTCATCGACAACGGCCGCACCACGATGCGCGATGACCCGGCCTTCAGTGAGGCGCTGCGGTGCATCAAATGCGGCGCCTGCAGCAACGTCTGCCCCACCTATCAGGTGGTCGGCGGTCACGTGTTCGGCCACATCTACACCGGGCCGATCGGGCTCGTCGTGTCGCCCTTCCACCACGGCCTCGACAGCGTCGCGTACGAGCAGCAGATGTGCGTCGGCTGCAACGCGTGCGACACGGTGTGCCCGGTGGGCATCCCGATCGCCTCGCTCATCACCGACGTGCGCGCGCTCGCGGTGCAGCGGACGGGCATCTCGTGGACCAAGCGGATCGCGCTCTCGCAGTGGACCTCGCCGCAGCGCATCGATCGCATGACCGGCTGGCTCTCGGCGCTACAGGGCCCGCTCCGCCACGGCAGCCTCGTGCGTCTGCCGTTCGGCGACCTTGGCAAAGAGAAGAGCCTCCCCGCGGTCGCGGAGCAGCCGCTGCACTACCGGGCTCGCGAGATCACGCAGACGAATCCACCCAGTCCGGTCGTCCGCGTGGGCCTCTTCCCGTCATGCATCGTGGACCACTTCCTGCCGGGCGCCGGCTACGCGGCCGCGCGCACGCTGCAGGCGCTGGGCGCGGACGTGCACGTCGTCGAGGGCCGCCGCTGCTGCGGCCTGCCGCACATGAACAGCGGTGATCGCCAGAACGCGCGCGCGATGGCGAAGGAGATGATCGGTGCGCTCGAGCGCGTACAAGCCGACAAGCTCGTCGCACCCTCGTCGTCCTGCGCGATCACGATGGCGCAGGACTACGGGCGCATCCTCGCCGACGAGCCCGAGTGGGCGGAGCGCGCACGCAAGCTCGGCGACCGGATCGTGTCCTTCACGCGCTTCGCATACGACCTGGCGATCGAGCGCGGCACGACGGGACGCACCCTGTCGATACGCGCGACCTATCACGACGCCTGCCAGTCGGCGAACGTCCTCGGCCTACGTGACGAGCCGCGCGAGCTCCTGCGCCGCGTCGCCGGGGTCCAGCTGACCGAGATGGCCGACTCCTCGGTGTGCTGCGGATTCGGCGGGACCTTCTCGTTCGAACATCCCGATGTCGCGAACTTCGTGCTGGAGACAAAGCTCGCCAGCATCGCGGCGACCGGAGCCGACATCGTCATCACCGACAACCCCGGCTGCCTCACCCACCTACGGGGCGGCCTCGACGCGCGCAATCAGCGCGTCAAGGTGCGGCACATCGCCGACGTGCTGTGGGAGTCGCTCTCCTCGCCGGACTAAGCTGGATCGAGCTAGCCGCGGCCTCCGCCGCACGCGCACCCGCCGCCGAGCGTCGGGTTCTTGACGAGGAAGCCCGTGCCCTCCGGCCCATCGACGAAGTCGATGATCGCGCCGTCCGCGTAGGGCTGACTCAGAGGATCCACCGCGAGCGGGATGCCCGCGACGTCGCTCACCGTGTCCTTCTCATCGGGCGTGGCATCGAATGCGAGGCCGAACTGCGTGGAGCAGCAGCTCTTGCCCGCGACGTACATCCGGAGGAAGGCGCGCGATGGGTCCGTACCGCGAAGCTCGCGGAGCTTCTCGGCCGCGACTGGTGTCATCTCGATCATCGCTTCACCTCTTTCGGAAAGCGCTCTGAGCACCATGCTAACGCCGCGGCCGGCCGGCGGCGATGCGCTCCGGCCGCTCAAGCGTCTCGAAGCGGTCCCTGCGCTCGTCCCAGCGGTGCAGGAGACGCGTCTCGGGCCGTCCGCTCCCTACTGTCACGATCTCGTGCACGGTCGCGATCCGTCGCCCGGTCGGCCGCTGCCAGTCGGTGCCGAGGGAGCGGATGTACACGACGACCGCGATCTGAGCCGCTTGCTCGTCCGCAACGCGGTTGCCGCGGCACACGATCTCGATGGCCTCGTCGGCCCCACCGGCATGAAGCGCGGCCGCGAGTGCGACATCCGCTCCGATCCGGGAGAAGACCCTACGCACCGGCGCGCCCCAGATGTACCCGGCGGTCACCGCGTACTCGCTGATCTCGGGGACGACGAGATAGCCGCCGGCGCTCGCCGCGGCGAGCGCGTCGATGTCGGTGCCGTCGTCGCCGACCGTCCTCAACGGCGCGCCCTTGGGCCGGTGAGCGAGCATCGCGGCCATCACTGTGCTCTTCCCGGCGAGCCGCGGTATGGCGACGACCAGAAAGGAGTGCCGGCCGCGAGCGGTGGCCCCGAGCGTCGACGCGATCTCCGGCGACATCGTGCCGTTCGCGATCAGGTCTTCGAGCCTCAAGGGGTCACGAACACCTGGGTGAACATGCGGCCGTACGCGCCGGCCGAGATGACGCCGATCGCGACATGCGTGAACTCGGGCCGAAGGATGTTCTCGCGGTGACCCGGGCTCTGCATCAGGCCGCGGTGGGCGACGGAGACCGACTGTGCGTACGCGAGGTTCTCGCCCGCACGCGAGTACGCGAACCCGGCGCTCTTGATGCGGTCGAACGGCGTACCGCTCACCGGCGACTGGTGCGCGAAGTACTTCAGCTGGAACATCTCCACCGAGTGCTGACGCGCGACCGGTAGGAGGCGGTCGTCCCAGATGAGCGCCCGCAGTCCGGCCGCGGTCCGCTCCTCGTTCACGAGATCGAGCATCTGACGCTCGGCAACCGGGTCCGGGGTGAGCGCCAGGTCGTTCGGTAGGTCGAGCGCTTCGCTCTGGTCCTCGCCGAGCCGCGTGACGAAAAGCGGCACGCTCTCGCCGAGCTGGCCGGAGAGCCGGGCCAGCGTTGGCTGAAGCGCGCTGATCTGGTCGATGAGCACGCGCGCGATGCGTGAGCTCTCAATGGTCGCTTTGACATCGCTGCTGAGCGGCGACACGACCAGCGCGGCGAGCACGATGCCCATGACGAACAGCGCACGTATCGCGGCGGGGACGACCCCGAGCACCCGATCGGCCCGCTCGACCGAACGCGCGCGGTGGACGGCGCGCACGATCGGCGTCAGCGCGAAGAACCCCGCGATCGAGAACAGCGCTTCGACGAAGACGAGGACGAGGATGAAGCCGATCGGCCGCGCAGTCGCGGGACCGAGACCGAACTTCTCGACGAGCTCGGCCGCCTGCGACTGGAACAGGACCGCGGCGGCGAACGAAACGACCCACGTGGCGAGCCCGTACGTCGTCGCGATGAATCCCGAGCGATACCCACCCCATATTGCTGCGGCGATGAGCAATAGCAGGGCCGCGTCGATCAGGGAGAACGGAAGCGTCACCTGCGCGAGATGCTAGCGACCGGAGCGGCCATGGTTATCGAGCTTGCGCTGCGGGTGATCCGGCAGGTTGTCAAGAGACAGCGGGCGCATCGCGAACGAGAGTCGAGACCGCGGTATGACACTCAAGGCGCGAGAGCGAGCGGAGCGGGCCCGTTTCGAGGAGCGATGCGCCCGCTGGCGCCCTGCGACAGGACCCGCGGCGACGCGGCGCGACAGCTACGCGATGCCGCGCACTTCGCCTGTCGCGAGCAGCTCGCGCAGGTATCGTCCGGTGAACGATCGACGCGACCTCGCTACTGCTTCCGGTGTGCCTTCGGCTATCACTTCGCCGCCGGCTTTCCCACCCTCGGGTCCCAAGTCGATGATCCAGTCTGCTGTCTTGACCACGTCGAGGTTGTGCTCGATGACCACGACCGTATTGCCCGCGTCGACCAGACGATGCAGTACCTCCAGAAGGCGCTCCACATCGGCGAAATGCAGGCCGGTCGTCGGCTCGTCGAGGATGTACAGCGTCCGCCCCGTCGCGCGGCGCGACAGCTCCGTCGAGAGCTTGATGCGCTGCGCCTCGCCGCCAGACAGCGTCGTGGCGGGCTGACCGAGGTGGATGTACCCCAGACCAACGTCGTTGAGCGTGCGCAGCCGCGCCTCGCACGCGGGGACGTTGGCGAAGAACGCGAGACCCTCTTCGACGGTCATCTCGAGGACGTCCGAGATGCTCTTCCCCTTGTAGCGGATCTCGAGTGCCTCGCGGTTGTACCGCTTTCCGCCACAGACCTCGCACGGGACGTAGACATCAGGGAGGAACTGCATCTCGATCTTGATGATCCCGTCGCCCGCGCAGGCCTCGCAGCGTCCACCCTTCACGTTGAAAGAGAAGCGACCCGCGCTGTAACCGCGCAGCCGCGCCTCGGGCACGGCGGCGAAGAGGTCGCGGATCGGCGTGAAGAGCCCGGTGTACGTCGCGGGGTTCGAACGCGGCGTCCGGCCGATCGGGGACTGATCGATGTCGATGACCTTGTCGATGTGCTGGATCCCCTCGATCTTGTCGTGCGCGCCCGGACGGTCCTTGGCCTTCGAGAGCACCTGGGCCAGACGCCGGTAGAGGATCTCGTTCACCAGCGTGCTCTTCCCGGAACCGGACACTCCCGTGATCGAGACGAACACGCCGAGCGGGATGCGCACGTCGATGTTCCGGAGGTTGTGCTCGCGGGCGCCGCGGACGACGATCGCGTCGCCCTTGGCCGAACGTCGATGCGAGGGCATCGGGATGCGTCGGCGGCCGGAGAGATACGCACCCGTCAGCGAGCGCGGCTCGCGGAGGATGGCCTCGAGCGGGCCCTCCGCGACGACCTCGCCGCCGTGCTCGCCCGCACCGGGACCGATGTCGATGACCCAGTCAGCCGTCCGGATCGTCTCCTCGTCGTGCTCGACGACGATGATCGTGTTGCCGAGGTCGCGCATGCCGAGAAGCGTGCGGATGAGCCGCGCGTTATCGCGCTGATGTAGACCGATCGATGGCTCGTCGAGGATGTAGAGCACCCCCATGAGGCCCGACCCGATCTGCGTCGCGAGACGGATGCGCTGCGCCTCTCCGCCGGACAGGGTCGTGGCGGACCGGTCGACGGTGAGGTAATCGAGTCCGACGTCGACGAGGAAGCCGAGCCGCGTGCGGATCTCTTTCAGGACCTGCTTCGCGATCTGCCGCGCGCGGACCTTGAGCCCACCTTTCTCGCGCTCGAGACCTGAGACCCAGTCGAGCGCCTCGCTCACGGTGAGACCGGTCACGTCGACGATGTTCTTCCCGAGGATCGTCACCGCGAGCGCCTCGGGCTTCAGCCGGCGGCCCTTGCATACCTGGCAGGGCCGCTCGCTCATGTACTTCTCGATGTCCGCCTTGATGTAGTCGGACGTGGTGTCGCGGTACTGCCGCTCGAGCCAGGGAACGATGCCCTCCCACTCGTACTCGTACGAACGGCGCTGGCCGCTGCGGTTCTCGTAGGAGAGCTTGAGTGGCTCCTCGGTCCCACGCAGCAGCGCCTCGACCGCCTTCTTGGGCAGGTCCTTCACGGGGGTGTCGAGTGAGAATTTGAAGCGGCGCGCGAGGCCCTCGATGATCGCCATCCGGTACTGCGCGGTGCCGCCCGACTTCTGCCAGGGCAGGACCGCGCCCTGCTTCAGCGAGATGTCCGGATTCGCGAGAACCAGCTCCGGATCGGGCTCGAGCTTCGTACCGAGGCCCGTGCACGCGGGACACGCGCCGTGCGGCGAGTTGAAGGAGAACGTGCGCGGCTCGATCTCCCCGATCGAGAAATCGCCCTCGGGGCACGCCAGGCGCTGGCTGAAGAGCCGCTCGGGCTGCTTGCCGTCCGCGTCGGCCACGAGCACCAGGCCCTCGCCGAGGCGAAGTGCCGTCTCGACCGAGTCCGTCAGACGCGAGCGGTCGGCCTCGCCTTCCTCACCGCGCTTCAGGACGATGCGGTCGACGACCACCTCGAGCGAGTGCTTCTTCATCTTGTCGAGCGTGATGTCTTCGCTGAGGTCGCGGACGGCACCGTCCACGCGCACGCGCGCGAAGCCGCCACGCCGCGCCGTCACGAGCAGCTGCTGGTGCTCGCCCTTCCGGTCGCGAACGAGCGGCGCGAGGATCAGGAGGCGCGAGCCCTCCTTGTATTCGCTGATCTGGTCGACGATCTCCTGCACCGTCTGCGCGACGATCGGGACACCGTGGTTCGGGCAGTGCGGCTGCCCAACGCGCGCGAAGAGAAGCCGGAGGTGGTCGTAGATCTCCGTGACCGTCCCGACGGTCGATCGGGGATTGCGCGTCGTTCCCTTCTGATCGATGGAGACCGCGGGCGAGAGGCCCTCGATGAAGTCGACGTCCGGCTTCTCCATCTGACCGAGGAACTGCCGCGCGTACGCGGAAAGCGATTCGACGTAGCGGCGCTGACCCTCGGCGTAGATGGTGTCGAACGCGAGCGACGACTTCCCCGATCCGGAGAGCCCGGTGATGACCACCATCTTGTCCCGCGGGATCTGGATGTCGATGTTCTTGAGGTTGTGCTCGCGCGCGCCCTTGACGTGGATGTGAGTGATCGGCACTAATCGCGCTCCCGCAGCTTCTCACGCAAACGAACGAACTGTGGCGCGCGTCGGAACTGCTGTGGTGACTGCGCTTCGGCGCCGGCGGATCGTTCGCCCGGTCCTGGTCCGATGCGCGCGCCAACAGGGGCAGGTTCGGACGGTGGTCCGCTGGGGCCAGTGCGGTAGAAGCGCGGCGGATCTCCTCCCCGCGTGTCGGCGAGCACCGCGCGAAGGTAGAGCAGCCAGAGCACCGTGCTGACGACCCCACCGGTGAGCGTGTCGGCGACGCCCTGGCGGAAGAAATCGCCCGGCAGCGTCAGAAGGGAGTTAGCGAGTAGCTGATAGAGGCCCGCCGGCAGCAGCGCGATCGCACCGACGCCGAACACGACCGTACCGAGCAGGTGATACGCACGCTGAAGACCGTCTCCGTGACCGCCGACCGTCACGCTTCGCGGATACATCGAGCGCCGGGCCGTGCGATGCGCACCGTAGAAGATCGCGCCGAACACAGTGAACGTCGCTCCGCGAAGCAGATCCTCCTGGCGCCGACGGTCGCTCTCCTGGCGCTGGCGCTCCGTGATCTGAGCCAGGTCCGGTTCCGGCGGGCACGTCGCGCCGACCGGACAGAGCCGGTTGATCGCCGGGACGGGTGTGCCGCCGTAGACGATCTGGTTCCCGACGGCCGATGCGAGCGCGCCGTTGAGCAGCGCCGACAGGCCGAACGCGAGAGCGATCACGCCCGCGAACGACCCGACGTACAGGTACGCCCGCAGCATCGCCTGTGGCGAGAGCTCGATCCCGCCGGTACCCCGTTGGAACGCGATCACCCCGATGATCACGATCAGTGCGACGATCGCGACCGGGATGAGGACCGTCAGCATCAGCCGCCCCGCCGGCGCCGGCCCATGACCCGCCTCGTCCTCGCTGTGGCGGTCGACGGGGGCAGAGCCCCCGCCTGATCCTCCAGCCCTGCCGGCCCGCTCTGCAAGACGAGCAGACCGCGCAGGTCGACGATCTCGTCACGCAGCGCGGCCGCCTTCTCGAACGCCAGCTCCTTCGCCGCGGTCTTCATCTGCAGCTCGAGGTCCTTGACCAGCCGCATGAGCTCGTCCTTCGGCAGCTCGCCCGCGGCGATCGGACGGCCACCCTTCTCGTACACGTTCTCGACCTCGGCGACCTGCTTCAGGCGCATGCCGACGTCGCGGATCGCCTTCACGACCGTCTGTGGATCGATGCCGTGCTCCTTGTTGTACGCGAACTGGAGCTCGCGCCGGCGCTCGGTCTCGTCGATCGCCGCGCGCATCGAGGCGGTCACCCGGTCGGCGTACATGATCACGCGGCCCTCGACGTGCCGCGCGGCGCGGCCGATGACCTGGATCAGCGACCCTTCCGAACGCAGGTACCCCTCTTTATCGGCATCCAGGATCGCCACCAGCGTCACCTCGGGCAGGTCGATGCCTTCGCGCAGGAGGTTCACGCCGACGACGACGTCGAATACGCCGAGTCGTAGGTCGCGAAGGATCTCGATGCGCTCGATCGTCTCGATCTCCGAGTGGAGGTACTGGACCTTCACGCCCATCTCGCGCAGGTAATCGGCCAGGTCCTCCGCCATCTTCTTCGTGAGCGTCGTGACCAGGGCGCGCTGACCGCGCTCGACGCGCAGCCGGAGCTCGTTGAGCAGGTCGTCGATCTGGCCGTCCGTCCTGCGCACCTCGATCTCGGGGTCGACCAGACCTGTCGGGCGGATGATCTGGTCGACGACCTGGCCGGAGCGCTGGATCTCGTACGCGCTCGGCGTCGCCGACACGTAGATGGTCTGATCGAGTCGCGCCTCGAACTCCTCGAAGGTCAGCGGCCGGTTGTCGAGCGCGCTCGGGAGACGGAATCCGTATTCGACGAGGATCGTCTTGCGCGAGCGGTCCCCACCGTACATGCCGTGCACCTGCGGGATGCTGATGTGCGACTCGTCGACGAACATGAGGAAATCCGGCGGGAAGTAGTCGAGCAGCGTCCATGGCCGGCTACCGGCGGGACGGCGCGCGAGATGGCGAGAATAGTTCTCGATCCCGGCGCAGCTCCCGGTCTCGCGCATCATCTCGAGATCGAAGTTGGTGCGCTGCAGAAGGCGCTGCGCCTCGAGCAGCCGCCCCTTGTCTTCGAGCTCTTTGACCCGATCGACGAGCTCCGCCTCGATGTCCCGGATCGCTTCCATCAGCTTCTCTCGCGGCGTCACGAAGTGGCGGGCCGGATAGATGTCGATGCGGTCGCGCTCCGCCAGGACCTCGCCGGTGAGCGGATCGAGCTCGGTGATGCGCTCGACGTCGTCTCCGAAGAACTCCACCCGGACGGCGAGCTCCTCATACGAGGGCTGGACCTCGAGCGTGTCGCCCATCACGCGGAACTTGCCGCGAACGAGGTCACTGTTCGTCCGCTCGTACTGGATGTCCACCAGGTGGCGGAGCACCGTGTCACGCCGGACGCGCTCACCCTTGTTGAGACGCACCGTGACAGCCCCGTAATCGACCGGCGCGCCGAGGCCGTAGATGCAGGAGACGGACGCGACGATGAGGACGTCCCGACGCTCGAAGAGCGCTCTCGTCGCGGCGTGCCGCATCCGGTCGATCTCCTCGTTCCGCGAGGAGTCCTTCTCGATGTACGTGTCGCTGCGCGCGATGTACGCCTCGGGCTGGTAGTAGTCGTAATAGGAGACGAAGTACTCGACGGCGTTCTTCGGAAAGAACTCCTTGAACTCGCCGTAGAGCTGCGCCGCGAGCGTCTTGTTGTGCGCGAGCACGAGCGCCGGCCGGCCGGCCTCGGCGATGACCTTCGCCATCGTCACCGTCTTGCCCGAGCCGGTGACGCCGCGCAGCGTCTGCGACTTCATCCCCTCGCGGAGGCCGCGGCTCAGCGCCGCGGACGCCCTTGGCTGGTCGCCGGCCAGATCCCATGGCAGCACGAGCTCGAACGGCGCGGGGCCGCTCGGACGCTCCACGGGAACTTGAAGGATCTCGCTCTTGGGCACGGGCGCCTCATTCTAGAACAGATGTTCGGTGACGGTCAGAGCTCCCCCGACTCCCCCGATTGTCGCGCACCGGCGAACCATCTGCCGCGTTTTTCCCACCAAAGCGCTATTGCGGTACCCCTTACCGCTCCGTAGCGTCACTTGTGGTTCTCATAGGAAGGGACGGGCCACACTCTGGAGAAGCTTCGGGGCCTCATACACGGCGAGGAAGGGCAGAACCTCGTTGAATTCGCGCTGCTTCTGCCTGTTCTGCTCTACATCCTCATGGGGATCATCCAGTTCGGCCTGATCTTCGCCGTCTACGTGACGATCAACAACTCGGTCCGCGAAGCTGCCCGTTGGGGCTCAATCTACGTCTACGACAACACGATCAGCGTCACGAACAACGACGTGGCGCGTAACAACGGTATGGTCGACCGCATCTACCAGTCCCGAGGCATCCTGAGCATCGGCGCGCGCGGCACGGCGACCCAGAACTTCAGCACCGCGACCACGGGGACGCTCGCGACGGGCTCGTGCCCGGCGCAGACGCCCACCCCGGTGCTTGGCTGGTATTACGGCGCGAGCAGCGCCAACCCGGATGTAACGATCTGCTATTCGATCCCGGCTGGCGTCACCGCTAGCGACCCCCGCCGCGGGTATTACCTGGACGTCCAGACCTGGTACCACCTACAGGTGTTCGTCCCGTTGCTCCAGCAGTTCCTCCCCGACGATCCCGCCAAAGACGCGGCATGGATCCGACTGCCGGGCCGCATCACCGTCGTCGTCAACTAGAAATCGTCGTCAAGCCAAGGAAGACTGGCTAGAGTCCACTAGCAGGAACACAGCAGCACAGAGGAGAGAGGGAAGACAGTGCAGGACGGTTCACGCCGCCGCGCGCGGCTCATTCTTATCGTTGGTGTCGCGCTCGCATTGGTGGCGGGCGTGGGCACATTCGTGTACGCCTCGGGCGCCAAGAGCGACCAGCCGGTCGCCGTGCCCACGGTCGCCGTGCTCGTCGCGGCTCGGGAGATCCCAGCCAAGACCACGCTGACCTCGGCGGACGTGAAGCTGCAGGAGTTCAACCTCGACGCCAAGCCGGCTGCCGCGATGTCGGAAGCGGGACAGGCGCTTGGAAAGATCACGGTCCAGAGCATCAGCGTCGGAGAGCCGATCCTGCCGAGCAAGTTCACTGACCCGAAGCTTCCGGGATTCGTGGTCATGCCCGCGAGCTTCATCGGACCGGACGGCGCACCAGTGGTCAACTCGCCGAACTTCCGCGCGATGTCGATCAC
>Ga0114129_10000982_pt1 | contig 37269 bp, 31 predicted proteins | sample RhiMetdeltSRZDD1_FD_80071 | JGI IMG/M metagenome (GOLD analysis project Ga0114129, IMG submission 80071) | Populus rhizosphere microbial communities from Tennessee, USA - Rhizosphere MetaG P. deltoides SRZDD1 (version 2) (version 2) | ecosystem: Host-associated > Plants > Roots > Rhizosphere >...
AGAGGGGCAATCAGGATCAGTGGGGTTTCCAGCTCCGCCGGCAGCAGTGCCAGTGCCGCGTAGAGCCAGAGAAAGAAAAAGTCCGGCTTGGGAACCGTGTCGATCATGGTCGGATCGGGCCGGTCCGCTGGTCCGAAGGGGCCGAATACGGCGGCGCAAACCAGGATCGCAAGGATGATGAGCGCGCTGAAGACCAGATCTCGCTGGAACGCATCGGGGACGAACGGGACGCCATCCTCATGGACCAGGCGCTGGTACCGGGCGAGATAGGTCTTTCGGCTTACCAGTCGCCCCGGCATGGGCCACTCGTTGATACCGACCTTGATCACCAGGAGGACGTGCACCAGCGCGGCGCCGACCAGGAGTCCGGGCACCACGAATACATGAAACGTGAAAAACCGGGACAGGGTCTGGCCTGCGACGATCGGCCCGCCCAGGAGCAGCCCGACGAGCCACGACCCCACCAACGGAACCCGGCCCATCATCGACGCACCGATCCCGAGTCCCCAGTACGCGTCCGCGTCGAAGCGCATGATCTGCCCAGTGAATGCCATCCCGAGCGTGAGCAGTAGCAGCCCCACCCCAATCATCCAGGTGAGCTCCCGGGGGTACTTGAAGGCACCGAACAGAAACACCTGGGCCATGTGGATCAGCAGCAAGGCCACCATGAAGTTTGAGCCCCAGCCGTGTACGGCGCGCAGAAACCAGCCGAAGGCGATCTGGCCGTTCAACGCTTGCAAGCTCTGCCATGCTTCACCCGGCGTGGGGACATACACCATCGCGAGCAGGATGCCGGTGACGAACTGGAGCACCATGATCACGAACGTGGCGCTCCCGAACACGTAGAACCAGCTCGCCGTGTCTCGAGGCACGGGGTGGGCCATGGTGTCACGGATCGTCCCCCCCACCTGGAGTCTCGCATCGAGCCAAGTGCCGATTTTGCCGACTCTGCTAAGCCAACGAGCCATTGCGTCCCCCTCAGGCCGGTGTGGCCAGCGTGGGCAGCACGCCGCCGCGCACCCACAGCTCGCCGCGCCGGACCTGCCACTGATACTCGAACAAGCCGCGAGGCGGTGGGCCGGAGGCACGAGAGCCGTTGTCGTAGTAAACCCCGCCGTGGCAGGGGCACATGAAAAGTCCCGACTCCGGGAACCAGCGGACCGGACAGCCGAGATGGGTGCAGTTGACCGCAAACACCTGGAATCGGTCGCTCGCGACTCGACGCACGTAGCAGGGCACCATCGCGGTCGGCCCGTCCCAGGTCTGGTGCGACGGATTCTGGAAGGTGGTGAGGCGAGTCTCACCAACCGGAAAGTCGCTCAGCGGTCCGAGGCGCACCCATTTGCGCTCACCAGCCGTGCGTAACGGGGAGAGCAGAAAACCAAGCACCGGCACGGATCCGAGAGCGGCGGCCAGGGCGCTCAGACCGAGGCCGACGCGAAGCAGGAAGCCGCGCCTCGGCTCCGGCAGGCGCGGGTCATCCCGCGGCGGCGCTGGGGAAGGGGAAGCCATCAAGAGTTGCTCCTGATCCATCGGTCATTGCTCGTGAGGGTCACTGACAGGAGCATAGGGCTGGCCCGCGAACGGCACCCGCTGCGCGGCCAGCCATGCGACGACATTCGTAATCTCCTGGTTTGTCATCGGACGCCCCGGGACGTCGCCTCGCCAGTCCGGCATGCCGCGTTCGGGGCGCCCGACGATGATGCTCGTCCGCAGCCACTGATCGCTGACCAGCGCCAGGTATGACGGGTCGTATACCTCTCCGGCCCGGGCATCGGCGCTCCGCGGCATCCCGTGACACCGGGCGCAAAATGTGGCATAGGCGCCGGCACCGGCTTCCGGACTCCCAGCCGAGCCCTCATAGGGCGGAGCGCCGTCAAGCCCTGAGGGTGCCGGTCGGCCCCACCGGGTCCGGATTCCCTCTACCAGCACGTCGATTTGTGAGTCGGCGAGCGTGCCACCGGCGCTGCGGGCAAATGCCGGCATCAGGGTTCCGGGGGTGCCGGCGGCAATCGCCCGCCGCACGGCAACAGGGTCCAGGACCGCGCGGTACACAGAATCGTTGAGCGACAGCGCTGCGCCGGTCCGGCCGTCGGCACCGTGGCAACCGGCGCAGTTGGGCCCATACAGACCGTCAAAGGCCGCGGTCATCTGAGGCTTTGCCCCCACCTCGGCTGCCGGGTCGGCCGGCCGCTGACACGCGGCAACCAGCACCAGTGCTATAGGCGCAGCAATGAACCGGTTCATGGCCGTTCTGCGTCTCGCGGTGTCTTCGGCATCCCGGTTCCCTCGACGCCGGCGCGTATCGCGAACGGCAGCGTCTGCGCGGTGGCTATCCGTTCGGTGCGAGAGACCACCCACCCCGCGACCAGTCCGAACGCGATCTGCGAGGCGACGAACCAGCCCCACTCGATGCGGTCGTTCAGGAGCGGGTTCACCACCCGGAGGAGAGACCAGGTGATGCCGGACATCACCCCCGGTATGACCACTCCGGCGGCAAGAACCGGTCGGCGACCGAACATCGGCAGCAGCGCCGCATACAGGACGCCGACCAGGATCGACAGGCCCGCGTGCACGATCGATCCGAGGACGAGACCGGTGGCGTTGAACCGGGCCAGCTCGGCGTCGGTCGCTCCCGTGAGGGCCGAGGAGCCCGCCGCCGCGAGCAGGTTGATCGGGTACCACGGGCTGCGGTTGCTGACGATCCCGAATAGGCAGGCAACGATCGCCATGGCCACCCCGCCGGCAAGACCCGCCTTCAGCCCGACCGAGTAGGGATACACCTCGAGCGGGAGGTGCATTCGATGCGTGTCGACACCGGCCCGCAACGCCAGCACCGAGCGCGATGACGGTCCGACGACGGGCTGCTCCCCCTCGACTGGTACGATCTCCTCATGCTCCACCGGCAGTACCTCGCGGAACCAGCCGACGCCTCCGAGCACGACGGCGGCGACCCCGACCACGGCGAGCAGCGGGTGCATGAGGTACCCTGCGCCGAGGAGCGTGATGCCACATGCGAGAACCATGGGCCAAGCCGTCGGTGCGGGCAGAATCACGCCGTCGCGCGGTGTTGGCTCACTCATATCGACAACTCCTCGGCTCCGGTCACCGGCCGATCACGTAGACGACGGTGACCACGACGATCCAGACGACATCCACGAAGTGCCAGTACATGCTGATCACGTCGGTTCGCCCGACGTGCTCCGGTCGAACCCGCCCCGCGATTCCGAAAGTCGCGACGATCAGGAGCAGCAGCATACCCGCAACCACGTGGGAGGCATGGAGCCCGACCAGCGCGTAGTACGTGCTGCCGAACAGGTTGGTCCGGAGGGTGAGGTGGTGCTCGAAGATGAGCTCGTGCCACTCCCGCGCGGTGCCGAGGAGAAACCCCGCCCCCAGCAGAATCGTCGCCAGCCAGAAGCCCAGGAACCTCGCAGTCGCACCGCGTCGGAGCGCACGGTTCGCCTGGTGGATCGTCAAGCTGCTCGAGAGCAGCGACACGGTCATCGCGACCGGGAAGTGGAGCACCTCAGCCGGCGTCGGCCCGGTGAGGCTGCGACCGATGTAGAAGAGGTACGTGGTAACAAAGACGCCGAAGATCGAGGTCTCGGCCACGATGAAGAGCAGCATGCCGACCGGTCCCCGGCGCGGAAGGGTCCACGGGGTTGTGATCGGCTCGGGCATCGGAATGGCGGTCATCGCAGTCGGCCCTCCCTCACTCGTACTGCCAGTCCGGGTCCTCCGGATGCTTCAGGTCCCAGAGTGGGCGGCGGCTGTGTACCACCGGAAGCTTCGCGAAGTTGTACTCCGCGGGCGGCGAGCTCGTCGCCCATTCGAGAGTCCAGGCATCCCACGGATCATTCCCTGCCACCGCCCCCTGCCGGTACGAGCGGATCATGTTCCATACCAAGCACAGCACCCCGGCCAACTGGAACGGCACGCCTATCGATGAGACGAGGTTCCACAGCTCGAGTCCGCGTTCCGGCAGGAAGGTGTACACTCGGCGGGGCATCCCGAGCATGCCGGCGAAATGTTGGGGGATGAACGTGAGGTTGAACCCGATCAGGAACAGCCAGAAATGCCATTTGCCGAGCCGCTCGCTGAGCATGCGGCCGGTGATCTTGGGAAACCAGTAGTAGATCGCCGCGAAGACGGTAAAGATGAGGCCCCCGATCAGAACGAAGTGAAAGTGGGCCACCACGAAGTAGGTCTCGGTGAGCTGCCAGGTAAACGGTACGACGGCCAGCATCACGCCGGTAATCCCGGCGCAGAGGAACTGCACTAGAAAGCCCATGCAGAACAGCATCGGCGTCTTCATGCGGATCCGGCCGCCCCACATGGTCCCCAGCCAGTTGAAGATTTTGATCCCGGTGGGAACGGACACGAGACCGGTCGAGATCGCGAAGAATGTGTTCGCAGCCGGCGACATCCCCACCGCGAACATGTGATGGGCCCACACGCCCAGACTGATGAAGCCGATGCCCACGCTGGCCGCCACCATGGCGGGGTAGCCGAAGATGACCTTGCGGGAAAACACCGGGATGATCTCCGACACGAAGCCGAAGCCGGGCAGCATGAGCACGTACACCTCGGGGTGCCCAAACCACCAGAAGAAGTGCCGCCAGAGTACGGCGGAGCCGCCCGCCTGCGTGTCGAAGAAGTGGGCACCCAGCGATCGGTCCAGCAAGAGGAGAATGAGCGTTGCGGTGAGCGGAGAGACCACGATCAGGATCATGCCCTGAACCACGAGGGTGATCCACGTGAACAGCGGCATCCGCCCCAGCGTCATGCCTTCGGTGCGCATCGTAAGGATCGTCGTGGCGACATTCACGGCGCCGGCGATGCTGCCGAATCCGACGATGATCAGACCGAGCACCCAGTAGTCCGCCGCGTTGCCGCGGGAGTAGGTCGGTTCGGTCAACGGCGCGTAGCCGAACCAGCCGAAGTCCGGGGCAGCGGCGCCGCCGAAGAGCGCCGGGGCCGTGATGTAGCTGGAGTAAAGCAGCAAACCGCCGAAGCAGGTGATCCAGAAGGCGAAGGAGTTGAGCCGCGGGAACGCCAGGTCCCGCGCCCCGATCTGAAGCGGGATCAGGTAGTTGGCAAACCCGGCCAGGATGGGCATGCCCATCAGGAACACCATGGTCGTGCCGTGCATCGTAAACAGGGTGTTGAACGCATTGGGCGAGATGAAATGTGCGTCCGGCACCGCCAGCTGCACCCGGATCAGAGTGGCCTCGATCCCGCCGACCACTAGGAAGCCGAGCGCCATCACGATGTACATGATGCCCAGTCGCTTGTGGTCCACCGTCACGACCCATTGATGGAGCCGGTCGAGCGCGGATGGCACGCCCTCATCGATGTCAGCAGCCAGCGGAAACTTGGTGGTGGTCATTACGTCCGTCCCTTACCGCAGCGTCAGGAGGTAGTGGACCAGCTGGTCGAGTTGCTCGTCGTCGAGCTGCATGGCCGGCATGAGCGCCCCGAGCTTCAGATCATCCGGGTTCTTGACCCAGGCGCGGAGCTTGTCCTTGGTATTCGGTGCAACTCCGGCGCCGATCGTCGCCCGCGCCATGAGGTGGGTGAGGTCCGGGCCGTAGCGGCCGTTGGCGACTGTGCCGGCCACGGTGTGGCAGCTGATGCATGCGGTTCCCAGGAAGATGCGGCGGCCCGAATCAGCCGCGGAGTCGCCCGCCGGCGCCTGGCGCTGCTGCTCCACCCAGCGGGCGAACTGTTCGGGGCTCTCCACGACGACACGCAGCAGCATATGCGCGTGTTGGGTCCCACAGTATTCGGCACACTGGCCGAGGTACGTGCCGGTCACGAACGGCTCAATCCACGTGTGATTGGTTCGGTTGGGGATCACGTCAGTCTTGCCCGCGAGCCGCGGGATCCAGAAGCTGTGGGAGACGTCGGCGGACTCGAGGGTGAGCCACGTGGGTCGGCGAACCGTGGAATCACTTACCGGAACGTGGAGCTCGTTCGCGGTTACAACGCCGAGCTTCGGATACCGGATCTCCCACCACCATTGCCGTCCGACGATCGTCGCTTCGACCGCATTGGGCGGCTGGGGCGCGGCCTGCACCTCGTGAATCACCCGGGCGGTCGCGAGCATCAGCACGACGATGATCACCAGGGGAACCACGGTCCAGGCGGCCTCGACCTGGGCGCTGCCGTAGACCTGCGGTGGCTCGGTGCTCTGGTCTCCGGCTGGGGCGCGAAAGCGCACGAGGTTGTATGCGATCAGCCCCCCGACCACTACGAACACAATGGCGCTCAGGACCAGCACCAGCATGCTCAGGTCGCGTTCTTTGATCGCAGGCGTGGACACCGGAGCGAAAATGCTGGAGACAGTGTCCGTCGCTTGGATCATGGCAGCAAGGACCGCGAGACTCACCACTATCGCCCTCCGCGCGGGAGCCAGTTGTTAGTGATCGTTTGTAAGAGATCAGTCATCTCCGCTCCCGCCCCGACCAGCACCGCCCCATTGATCCCCAGGAGCGCCAGCAGGTATTTGCCGGCGCGGTCCACGTACTGAACTCCCGCAAGGTCGACGCGCACCATCCGGTCGCTCAATCGCGCCACCCGCCAGGAGTCCTCCAGCTCGCTCACCCAGGGCCCAGACAGGTCGCCCTCGAGGCGCAAGCTGACCTGGTCGGAACGATCATCTACTGTGATCCTGAGCATAGGGTCAGTCTCGGACCAGATTCGCGGTGCTGGGGCGGACAGGTGACTTACCTCTGGCCCAAGCGATTGCTGCTCGCTGGATATGGCAATGACAGTGCCACCGGACGAACTCGTCGCGGCGTTGCGAACCACTTGAGGGAGTACTGATTGCGTGTGGATCGGGTAGCTGTGACTACCGCGTGCCGCAGACGGCTGTCAGCGGACCATCAGATGCCAGCGGGTTGGCATGGTCGCCATTGCGCCGTCGACGGCCATCGCGAGAAACAGCAGAGCGAGGTAGAGCAGAGAATAGCGGTAGAGCTTCCACGCCGTCGGCGTGACCCCCGGCACTCGGAGCAGGCGAATGCAGTACCACAGGAGCGGCGCTCCAAGGAGCACGGCACTGACCGCGTACAACCACCCGAAGGCGCCGAACAACACCGGCATCAGCGTGAGCGGCAGCAGCATCAGGGTGTAGACCAGCATCTCGAACTTGGTGCGCTGCTCGCCCCGGACCACCGGCATCATCGGGATCCCGGCTCGGGCGTATTCCGCTCGCTTGACGAGCGCGAGGGCCCAGAAGTGGGGCGGCGTCCAGTAGCAGATGATGGCGAACAGGTAAATGGCGACCAGGTCGAGTCGGCCGGTGACGGCGGCCCACCCGACCAGAGGGGGGAATGCGCCTGCCGCTCCGCCGATTACGATGTTCTGCGGGGTCGATCGTTTGAGCCAGACCGTATAGACAAACACGTAGAACAAGAGTCCGCCCAGCGCCAGCTCGGCGCTCAATGGATTCACAAGCTGCCAGAAGAGATAGAACGCAATGGCGGCCAAGCCGAGGCCGAACATGAGCGCCACAGGGGGAGCGATGCGACCGGCCGGGATGGGTCGCAGCCGGGTCCGCGACATCTTGCGGTCGATGTCTCGGTCGAACCACATGTTGATCGCGTTGGCACCACCGGCCATCAAGTACCCCGCAATGGCGACGGTAAGCACCAGCTGGAACGACGGCAGGCCGCGGCCGGCCGCGAACATGGGTGCGATCGTGGTAACCAGGAGCAGCGAAATGATGCGCGGCTTGGTGAGCGTTACCAGATCGGTCGCCAGGGACGGCCGCCGACCCGCTAGCGCCTGAGCACGCAGCCTCACCACCCTGCCGCCACGGTACCTGCCGTGACCTGCGTATTACAGATCATGTCGGGGCTCCCCTTTCCACCATCTGTGAATCGAGTCAAGGCAATGGTGGTGCCACCTGACGGCTGCCGCGCCGCTGCCAACTGACCGGCAGCATCTCGCATTCCATTTATCAGGGTGGTTTCCCGCTTTGCCGTGGCACGCCCCCAGTTGCGACGTGGCGGCGCCGCTCGAGCTCGAGCGGCCCGCGTTCTGCCACGCAGAGAGAGGACTGGCAAAGAGCGGGGACGCAGCCCCGCACCGAGGGAAGAATGAGCGTGCTCAGCGTGGCTCTGGCGGCGGCGGCGCCGCTCCAGGCGTGGATCCTTCGCTCGCAGAAGGAGATCGCGGCGCAGCTGGGCAACGCTCGCCCCACGGTATCGAGGCACGGACCAGCGCCAGTGGCAGTTGGCATGGTCAAGCCTCGGTCTCGACCGGGGCGCGGCTGCCAATCGGCTGGCGATTGACAACGCGCTGACAGTGAGGTCGTAGCCAAGCCGGACGACTAGGAGGCGAGCCGAGCGATGCCCGAGCAACTACCACGGGTCGTCATCGTCGGGGGAGGCTTTGGTGGCCTGGCAGCGGCCAAGGCGCTCCGCCGCGCACCGGTCGAGGTGATCCTGGTCGACCGGACCAATCACCACCTGTTTCAGCCGCTGCTCTACCAGGTGGCAACCGCCGTTCTCACGCCGGGGCAGATCGGCTCTCCCATCCGCGCGATTCTGGGGAAGCAGCGGAACACCACGGTGATTCTCGGCGAGGTCACCGGGGTCGACAAGGAGCACCGCTACGTCATCGCCAGCACCGCCGATCGGCGCGAGGTCCCGATCCGCTATGACTATCTGATCCTAGCGACGGGTGTGAGCCACAGCTATTTCGGGCACGACGAATTCGCACCCTTCGCGCCCGGCTTGAAGTCGCTGGCGGACGCGGTGGCAGTCCGGAACCGGGTCCTTCAAGCCTTCGAGCAGGCGGAAGCCGAGGAAGATCCCAGCCGGCACCGTGATCTGCTGACCTTTGTCCTGGTGGGAGCCGGACCCACTGGGGTGGAGATGGCTGGCGCTTTGGCCGTTCTGGTACAGACCACCTTCCGGTCGGAGTTCCGGCGGATCGACCCGCGCTCAGCTCGAATCGTCCTGGTCGACATGGCGCCCCGCGTGCTGGGCACGTTCGCAGAGGGCCTCTCCGGTGCCGCGAAGCGCCGGCTCGAGCACTTGGGTGTCGAGCTCCGGTTGGGACACGCCGTCGACCACATCGATGAGAACGGCGTCATCGTGGCGGGTGAACGAATCGCGAGCAGGACCGTGATCTGGACTGCTGGCGTGGCTCCGTCGCCCGCGGGAAAGTGGTTGGGAGTGGAAACGGACAAGGCGGGACGGGTCAAGATCCAGCCCGATCTCACTGTCCCTGGCCATCCCGAGATCTTCGTGGTGGGAGACACCGCCTCGCTGCAGCAGGACGGAAAGCCCTTGGCTGGTGTCGCCCAGGTGGCAATGCAGCAAGGACGCTATGCGGGAAGGCTGATTCGTCGCCGGGTCTCGGGAAAGTCCGCGCCCCGCCCGTTCCGTTACTTCGACAAGGGGAACATGGCAGTCGTTGGCAAGGGATTCGCCGTCCTGCAGAGCGCCGGTGTGCGGATCACCGGCCCTGTCGCCTGGCTGGCCTGGGCCGCGGTGCATCTTCAGTTCCTCGCCACCTCCAGCCTCCGCGTGAGCGTATTCGTGCAGTGGGTGTGGACCTACCTGACGAGCCAGCGTGGCTCTCGCCTGATCGTGAACCACCATGCCTCAGCCAACGTCGCCGCGCCGCAATCCGTCGTCGCCGGAACGCCAACCCGCGAGCACGCGGTAGCGGGCTAGCAGCGCGGCCCGGTCGCACTGGTGTCCCAAACAGCAGCTCATCGCCTAAGCCCTTGCGCCACAACAGAAGGAATCAATGGCTCAAAACCATGGAGTTCGGTATAGTGGTTGCCCTCAGTCGAGGCATGGGGATTGGGACTTCCTGAGATGAGCGCACTTCCCGTTGTTTACCTGGCCAGACATGGCGGGACCGCATGGACCGCTACCGGCCAACACACGGGCGTAACCGACTTGCCGCTGACGCCACAGGGTGAAGAAGAGGCGATCCGTCTCGGAGAACGGCTCGAGGGATTGACTTTCGCCGGGATCTTCACGAGCCCCTTGCAGCGGGCGGTCCGGACCTGCGAGCTGGCTGGGTTCGCCTCGGCAGCCCAGGTCGAGCCTGACCTGCGCGAATGGAACTACGGCAGCTACGAAGGTCGCACCAGCGCCGACATCCACGCCGAGCGTCCTGACTGGCATCTGTTCCGCGACGGCTGCCCGGACGGGGAGTCCCCGGACCAGGTCGGAGAGCGGGCAGACCGGGTGATCCGCCGGGTGCGAGCGATCGCGGGAGACGTGCTGCTGTTTTCCAGTGGGCACTTTCTCCGAGTGCTGGTTGCACGGTGGCTCGGACTACCACCGGCAGCCGGCCGCTACTTCGTGCTGGGTACCGCCAGCCTCAGTAAGCTGGGCTACGAGCATGACCGGTCGGAGCCGGCCACCCTCCTCTGGAACGAGAATCCTTACCACGAGCACATCGGCCTGGCGCGGTCGCAGTGGCGCCGGGAGAAGGCACAGCGATGAGTGCAACGGAAACAGTTGCTCGAGCGACAGTAGCCTCGGACGCGATGGCTGCGCTCCGGCGGCAATACGGTTGCGGTCCGGTCGAGCTCACCGGTAGCGCAGACGCGCTGTATGACCGGCACCTCTTCTTTGACAACGTGGTCGCTCCGGGGGCCACAACGGCGCGCGAGCACTACGAGGCATTCGCGCACTCGGTGCGGGACATCCTCTCACAGCGATGGGTCCGTACGGAACAGACCTACGAGACCGCCAACCCGAAGCGCGCCTACTACCTCTCGATGGAATTCTTGATCGGCCGCTCTCTGACCAACAATATCACCAATCTGCTGCTCAGTCCCCTCGCGAGTGAGGCCGCCAAACGGCGCTCGCTCGATTGGGCCGGCCTCCTGGAAGAGGAACCGGACGCCGGCCTCGGGAACGGCGGGCTGGGCCGCCTGGCCGCCTGCTTTCTGGACTCGATGGCCACGATGCAATTGCCGGCGATGGGCTACGGGCTCCGCTACCAGTACGGGATGTTCCGGCAATCCATTGACCATGGCTGGCAGCACGAGCAACCCGACAACTGGCTCCGGCGCCCCGACCCGTGGGAGGTCGCCCGTCCGGATGAGACGGCCGAGGTCAAGCTGAATTGCTCGTTCGAGGTCCGAAAGGGAGAGCTACAGCCGATCGTGGGCCGGCCGTCCACGCTGATCGGCAGACCGTTCGATCGGCCAGTGGTGGGCTATGGTGGCAAGACGATTAACACGCTGCGCCTATGGGAGGCCGCCGCGTCCGACTACTTCAATTTCCAGGCGTTCAGCCATGGCGAGTTCGTCAGCGCGCTGGCGGAGACGCTCGCGGCCGAGTCGCTCACTCGGGTGCTCTACCCCGATGACTCCACCACCCAGGGCCAAGGGCTGCGGTTCGTGCAGGAGTATTTCCTCGTCGCCTGCTCGCTCGCCGACCTGATCCGGCGATTCCGGCGCGGCAACGACGACTGGAGTGCGTTGCCGGAGAAGGTCGCCATCCAGCTCAACGATACCCACCCGGCGCTGGCTGTCCCCGAGCTGATGCGCATCCTGCTCGACGAGGCGCGTCTCGGATGGGATCAGGCCTGGGACCTCACCCAACGGACGCTGGCCTACACGAACCACACGCTGCTGCCCGAGGCGCTGGAGAAATGGCCGCTCGCGTGGTTCGAGATGATGCTGCCTCGCCACCTGGAGATCATCTTCGAGATCAACCGCCGACTGCTGGATGCCGTCCGCTCCCGCTTTCCCGGCGACGACGGTCGGGTGGTGCGGACTAGCCTGATCGAAGAGGGCCCCAGCAAGCACGTCCGCATGGCCAACCTGGCTATCGTGGGCTCGCACAGCACGAACGGCGTGGCCGCGCTTCACTCCACGTTGCTCCGCTCGACGACGGTGAAGGATCTCGCCGAGATGTTTCCCGAGCGGTTCAACAACAAGACCAATGGCGTCACGCCTCGGCGCTGGCTGTTGCTGGCAAATCCGAGCCTCGCCCACACCATCACCCAAGCCATCGGCGATGGTTGGATCACCGACCTCACCGAGCTGGCCAGACTACGGCCCCTCGCCGATGACAAGGGCTTTCGCGAGGGGTTCCGTAGAGCGACGCGGGCGACCAAGGCGACCTTCGCGCAGTGGATCCGGTCGACCTACGGACAGACGGTGGACCCGGACAGCATCTTCGACAGCCACGTCAAGCGTATTCACGAATACAAGCGGCAGCTCCTCAACGTGCTGCGCATCGTCGTGCTCTACAATCGGCTGCGGGAGAATTCCGGTCTCGAAACGACGCCGCGCACGTTCTTCTTCGCGGGCAAGGCGGCGCCGGCCTACCAGCTGGCCAAGCTGATCATCAAGCTGATCAACAACGTTGCCGACACCATCGACCGCGATCCGGTCGCACGAGGGCACCTCAAGGTCCTCTTCCTGCCGGAGTACAACGTATCGCTGGCCGAGCGACTAATTCCTGCATCCGACGTGTCCAACCAGATCTCGACGGCGGGTTACGAAGCCAGCGGCACCAGCAACATGAAATTCATGATGAACGGGGCGCTCACGATCGGCACTCGCGACGGGGCGACCATCGAGATGGTCGAGCAGGCGGGCGAGGAGAACTTCTTCCTGTTCGGGCTGACCGCCGACGAGGTGGCGAATAGCAGGAGCTGGTACCGTCCTCAGTGGCACTACGATAACGAGCCGGAGACCCGAGCCGCGCTGGATCTGATCTTCTCGGATCACTTCAGCCGGGAGGATCCGGGGATCTTCGCCCCGCTACGCGACGTGCTTCTGACCCGGGGCGACTACTACATGCACCTGGCCGACCTCACGTCGTACCTGGAGGCCGATCAGCGGATGGCGACTCTCTATGCCGACCCGGACGGATGGGCCCGAAAGGCGATCCTGAACGTGGCCGGCTCCGGCAAATTCTCGAGTGACCGCACCATCGCCGAGTACGCGGCGGATATCTGGGACGTCCAGCCATGCCCCGTGTCGTAATGGAGTCCGCGACCGCCCGTGGCGGGAAGGACCTGGCCGCGGTCTCTCCGCTGGCCGGGAAGCCGGCCCCGCCGTCGCTGCTGGTCGATGTGACTCGGCTCGAGCAGGAGTACTACGAACGGACACCGGACCTGGGCGATCCGACCCAGCTCGTCAGCTTCGGCACCAGTGGGCATAGAGGCTCGCCACTCCACGGCTCGTTCAACGCGGCCCACATCGCGGCGATCACGCAGGCCGTCTGTGACTACCGACGCAGTCAGGGCATCGATGGCCCGCTCTACGTAGGTAAGGACACGCACGCAGTGTCGGGGCCCGCCGAGCGTACTGCGCTCGAGGTGCTGGCCGCGAACTCGGTAGAGACCATCATCCAGCGTGACGATGGGGTCACGCCGACGCCGGTCATTTCGCGGGCCATCCTCGTCTACAACCGCGGCCGCCAGAGTCATCTCGCGGACGGCGTCGTGGTCACGCCGTCCCACAATCCGCCGGAGGACGGCGGCTTCAAGTACAACCCGCCCAACGGCGGTCCGGCCGATCTTGACGTCACCGAGTGGGTGCAAGCCCGGGCGAATGAGCTCCTGCGCGCCGGCAACGTCAGCGTGAAGCGAGTTCCGTTTGCGGCTGCAATGAAGGCGGCGAGCACGCATCAGGAGGATTTCGTCCTGCCCTACGTGCGGGATCTGAAGAACGTCGTGGACATGGAAGCCATCCGGGGCGCCGGCCTCGAGCTCGCGGTGGATCCGTTGGGCGGAGCGGCGGCGGGATACTGGGAGCCGATCAATTCGATTTACCAGCTCAATGTCAGCGTGGTGAATCCGGTGATAGACCCGACCTTCTCGTTCATGTCGGTGGATCACGACGGCAAGATCCGCATGGACCCATCGAGCCCGTTCGCCATGGCGCGACTGGTCGGTCTGAAGGACCGGTACCGTGTCGCTTTCGCGAACGACCCCGACTCAGACCGGCACGGTATCGTGACGCGCTCAGCGGGACTTCTGAACCCCAACCACTACCTGGCGGTCGCCATCCAGTACCTGCTGACCCATCGGCCGCGGTGGCCCAGCCACGCGGTGGTCGGCAAGACGCTGGTCAGCAGCAGCATGATCGATCGCGTGGTCGCAAAGCTCGGCCGTCGGCTGGCCGAGGTGCCGGTGGGCTTCAAATGGTTCGTGCCGGGTCTCTTCGACGGCTCGTGTTGCTTCGGCGGGGAGGAGAGCGCGGGGGCGAGCTTCCTGCGGCACGACGGCACCGTGTGGACCACCGACAAGGACGGCCCGATCATGGATTTGCTGGCGGCCGAAATCACCGCCCGCACCAGCAAGGATCCCGGAGAGCACTACCAGGAGCTCACGGAGGAGTTCGGCGCGCCGTGTTATACCCGGATCGACGCGGCGGCCAGTCCCGAGCAGAAAGCCCGCCTCGCGAAGCTCTCGCCCGACGCCGTCAAGGCTGCGACGCTGGCGGGCGAGCCGATCACCGGCAAGCTCACCCGCGCCCCGGGTAACAACGCGCCGATCGGCGGCCTCAAGGTGGTGGCCGCCAGTGGTTGGTTTGCCGCCCGGCCCTCCGGCACCGAGAACATTTACAAGATCTACGCCGAGAGCTTCCGCAGTGAGAGCCACCTCGAAGCCCTCGTGAGCGAGGCCCAGCAGATAGTGAACACTGCCCTGGGGGCCGACCGGTGACCCTCCCGCCGTTCCCACCCCACTATCGCGGTTCCGGCGTGCTCCTTCACGTCACATCGCTGCCCTCGCCGTACGGGATCGGCGACCTGGCCGCGGCGGTGGACTGGATCGACCGGCTCCACGAGGTGGGACAGGGCTGGTGGCAGGCGCTGCCGGTCGGGCCGACCGGATACGGTGATTCTCCTTACCAGTCGCTGTCCTCGTTTGCGGCTAATTGGCTCATCGTGAGCCCCGACTGGCTCATCGAGGACCGGTTGCTGCGGGAGAGCGACGTTCAGGGTCGAACCTTCTCTCCGGAGGCGGTCGACTACGCCGCCGTCGCTTCGTTCAAGTACCGGCTGCTCGAGACTGCCTGGACCAACTTCAATGTGGGCGCGCGGCAGGATCTCCGGCCCGCCTTTACCGAGTTCTGCCGGAACCATGCACACTGGCTGGAGGACTACGCTCTGTTTCGCGCGCTCAAGGCGAAGCAGGGCGGGGCTCCCTACCTCGAGTGGCCGGCCGAGCTGGCCGGCCGTGCGCCCGCCGCGCTGGCCCAGGCCCGTCATGATCTGGCGAACCCAATCGATCAGGTCCGCCTCGCCCAGTTCCTGCTCTCCCGCCAGGGAGCGCGCCTGAAGCAGCACGCGCAGGCGCGCGGCGTGCAGCTGATTGGCGACCTGCCGTTCTTCGTGTCTCCTGACTCGAGTGACGTGTGGGCAAATCCCGAGCTGTTCTTGCTGGACGAGCACGGCAGGCCTCGCTTCGTCGCCGGTGTCCCGCCCGACTATTTCAGCGCGGAGGGCCAGTTCTGGGGCAACCCCGTCTACGACTGGGACGCTCTGCGCCGGACCGGCTACCGTTGGTGGCTGGATCGCTTGCGTGCTTTGCTCGCCTACGTCGACGTCGTTCGCCTGGACCACTTCCGTGGGTTTGCGGCGGCCTGGCACGTTCCTGCCAATGCCCGGACCGCTCAATCAGGCAGCTGGGTCCCTGGACCGGGAACCGAGCTGTTCCGTGCGATCCAGAATGACCTGGGCGCGCTCCCGTTCATCGCGGAAGACCTGGGCCTGATCACGCCCGATGTACCCGCCCTCCGCGATCGCTTCGGGGTACCCGGGACGCGGGTTCTCCAGTTCGCCTTCGATGGTCACGCTGACAACCCCTACCTGCCGAGCAACTACGTGGCGAACACAGTGGTGTACACGGGCACCCACGACAATCCCACGACCCGCGAGTGGTACGAGGAGCTTCCGGGCGATCAGCGACGCAACTTCTGGGGCTACCTGAAGCGCTCGGGGGGGCACGGCGACGAGGCGGCGCCTGCCCTCATGAGTCTCGCCTGGTCGTCGATCGCGGCGCTCGCGATCGCGCCGCTCCAGGACGTGCTCAACCTCGGTCGAGAGGCCCGAATGAACGTGCCCGGCCGGGCAGACGGCAATTGGCGCTGGCGCTGCACGGAGGAGATGCTCGCCGGATCAGCCCTCGATGGATTGCGAGAGCTGACGGCGACCTCGAGCCGGTCGGTCGACCTGCACAGTGCGATCCCATTTACCACGGCGGTGACGCGATGAAGGCAACGCAGATGCTTCACGAGATCGGCCAGAGCCTCTGGCTCGACAACATCACCCGCGATCTGTTGGACAGCGGCACGCTCGAGCACTACATCGACGAGCTGTCCGTTACCGGGCTCACCTCCAACCCGACGATTTTCGATCATGCCATCAAGAACAGCACGTCGTACGACGGCGCGATCCGTCAGAGGGTGAAGGAGGGTAAGACCGGCGAGCCGCTGTTCTTTGAGCTGGCCCTGGAAGACCTCACCCGAGCGGCCGATCTCTTCCGTCCGATCTGGGATCGGACCGACGGCGTGGACGGCTGGGTGTCGCTCGAAGTTTCGCCACTCCTTGCCCACGACACCGCAAGCACGCTCGCCGCCGCACGCGACCTCCACGCGCGTGCCGGGCGTCCAAACTTACTGATCAAGATTCCCGGTACGAAGGAGGGGCTGCCCGCCATCGAGGAGGCAATCTTCTCGGGCATACCCGTCAACGTGACGCTCCTCTTCTCCCGCGAGCAGTACGTGGCTGCCGCTGAGGCTTTCATGCGGGGAATCGAGAGACGGATAGCTGCGGGGCTCAACCCCAATGTCGGCTCCGTTGCCTCAGTATTCATCAGCCGCTGGGACGCCGCCGTAGCGAACAAGGTGCCGACCGCGCTCCGCAACCAGTTGGGAATCGCGATCGCCAAGCGGACGTACAAGGCCGCGCGCGATCTGCTCAGCTCGCCCCGCTGGCGCCGCGGCTACAACGCAGGGGCCCGTCCGCAGCGTCCGCTGTGGGCCAGCACCGGCACGAAAGATCCTCAGGCGTCCGACGTGCTCTACGTCAAAGCACTGGCTGCCCCGTTCACCGTGAACACCATGCCGGAAGCCACTCTCAAAGCGCTCGCCGACCACGGTGAGCTCAGCGGGATCCTGCCGGCCGACGGCGGCGACTGCGAAGAGGTACTGGCGCAGTTCGCCAAGGCCAGGGTCGACATTGACGCTCTGGCGACCCAGCTCCAGGACGAGGGGGCGAAGTCCTTCGTGAAATCCTGGAGCGACCTCATGGAGGTGCTCGTCTCCAAGAGCGCGGACCTCCGGAAGGCGAGTTAGGAAGCCATGAACGTCCTGGTCGTCGACATCGGCGGAACCCACGTGAAGGTCCTCGCCACGGGCCAGCACGAGCCGAGGGAGTTCCCGTCCGGGCCGAAGCTGACGCCCCAAGCGATGGCCGACGGGGTCAAGAAGGTTGCTCACGGATGGAGCTACGACGTGGTTTCCATCGGCTACCCAGGCGTCGTGCTCCGTGGCCGTCCAATTGCGGAACCCCACAACCTGGGCAAGGGGTGGGTGCAGTTCGACTATCAGGCCGCGTTGGGACGACCCGTGAAGATCATCAACGACGCGGCCATGCAGGCTCTAGGGAGCTACCGGGGCGGGAAGATGCTCTTCCTCGGCTTCGGCACCGGCCTCGGCTCCACGCTCATCGCCGACGGCATCGTGGAACCCATGGAGCTAGGTCACTTGCCGTACAAGATGGGCACCTACGAGGAATACGTCGGACAGCGCGGTCTCGAGAAGTGGGGAAAGAGCAAGTGGCGCCGCTACGTCGCCGATGTGGTCGCCACGCTTGCCGCGGCCCTCGAGCCCGACGATGTCGTGCTGGGGGGAGGGAATGTCAGGAAGCTGAAAGAGCTTCCCCCTGGCTCCCGGGCCGGCGACAACGTCTGCGCCTTCGCGGGCGGGTTTCGCTTGTGGGACGAACGCGCGGGCGACACCGCCCCGATCTCGCCGAGACTGGTGCGCAACGATGAGGAAAGGATGAAGGGGGTAACTCCATGAGTGCAGGTATCGCGATGAGTGCCGGTATCGCGCCGTTGACGGCACGGCCGACTTGGGCCGCGCTCGAGGCTCATTACGGGAAAGTCCGGAATCTCCATCTCCGGACCTTGTTCGAGTCCGATCCAAAACGCGGCGAACGCCTGACCGCTGAGGCGGCGGGCGTCTTCCTCGACTACTCAAAGAATCGAGTTACCGACGAGACCATCGATCTGTTGCTCCGCCTAGCCGAGGAATCCGGCCTGCGGGCCCGGATCGACGCAATGTTCGGCGGTGAAAAGATCAACGTCACGGAGCATCGGGCCGTGCTGCACACGGCCCTGCGAGCGCCGCGGGGGACGACGATCATCGTCGATGGGGAGGACGTGGTGCCACAGGTCCATGCGGTGCTCGACAGGATGTCCGCGTTTGCCGACCGGGTTCGCAGCGGTGCCTGGAAAGGGCACACGGGCAAGCCCATTCGCAATGTCGTGAACATCGGGATCGGAGGCTCTGATCTCGGTCCCGTGATGGCCTATGAAGCGCTGCGGTCTTACAGCGACCGTGGCATGACGTTCCGCTTCGTCTCCAACGTCGACGGCACCGACCTGGTGGAGGCCACGCGCGACCTCGATCCCGCGCAGACACTGTTCATTGTCTCCTCGAAGACCTTTACGACCCTGGAGACGATGACCAACGGCGCGAGTGCGCGGGCGTGGCTGCTCGCCGGACTGGGCGGCGACGTCCGCGCGGTTGCCAAGCACTTCGTGGCGGTGTCGACCAATGCCCAGAAGGTCTCCGAGTTCGGCATCGATACGGCCAACATGTTCGGCTTCTGGGATTGGGTTGGTGGACGCTACTCCATGGACTCCGCAATCGGGCTGTCGACGATGCTTGCAATCGGCCCGGAGGCGTTCCGCGCCATGCTTGATGGCTTTCATCAGATGGACGAGCATTTCCGCACGGCGCCGTTCGAGCGCAACCTGCCCGTGCTCCTGGGTCTCATGGCCGTTTGGTATACCGATTTCTTCGACGCCCAGACTGTGGCGGTGCTGCCGTACGAGCAGTATCTCAAGCGGTTCCCGGCCTACTTGCAGCAGCTCACAATGGAAAGCAACGGCAAGCACGTTACGCTCGAGGGGGTCGAGGTGACGTCGCAGACGGGTCCCATCTATTGGGGCGAGCCAGGGACGAACGGCCAGCATTCCTTTTATCAGCTGATCCATCAGGGGACCCGGCTTATCCCTTGCGACTTCATCGCGTTCAGCAAGCCCCTCAACGCACTCGGCCGCCACCACGACATGCTCATGGCGAACGTCTTCGCCCAGACGGAGGCGCTGGCTTTCGGCAAGACTCCCGAGCAGGTCAAGGCCGAGGGCACACCGGACTGGCTGGTACCCCACCGGGTGTTCGAGGGGAACCGTCCGTCGAACACCATCCTGCTCGACCGGCTCACCCCGGAGGCCCTTGGCAAGCTGGTCGCACTCTATGAGCACTCCGTGTTCACCCAGGGGACCATCTGGAGCATCGACTCCTTCGACCAGTGGGGCGTGGAGCTGGGGAAGGCGCTCGCTCAGCGCATCATCCCGGAGCTCGAGAGTCCGACCGAGCCCAAGCTCGCCCACGACAGCTCGACCAACAACCTCATCCGTCGCTACCGGCAGCAAAAGGAGCCAGTATGACGACGATCGGCTTTGACCAACCGCTGTACATCCTGCCGTTCGACCATCGCGGGTCGTTCCAGACGAAAATGTTCGGCTGGACCGGAGTGCTGACACCGGAGCAGACGGCTCAGATTGCTGCCGCCAAGCAGGTCATCTACGACGGCTTCAAGACGGCCGTGGCGGCAGGCGTGCCGAAGGCGAAAGCGGCCATCCTGGTGGACGAACAGTTCGGCACCGCCATCCTCCGGGCCGCGGCGGCGGACGGATATGCGACCGCTTGCCCCGCCGAGAAGAGCGGTCAGGAGGAGTTCGACTTCGAGTACGGCGAAGACTTCGCCGAGCACATCGAAGCCTTCCACCCGACTTTCTGCAAGGTGCTGGTCCGTTACAACCCGGAAGGCGACGCCGCCCTGAATCGGCGCCAGGCGGCGCGCCTCAGACAGCTGTCTCAGTACCTCCATGGCAAGGGCCAAAGCCGGTTCATGTTCGAGCTGCTGGTGCCGCCGGAAAAGGCGGAGCTCGATCGGCTCAAGGGCGACAGAAAGGCGTATGACGCGGAGCTGCGTCCCCGGTTGATGGCGGAAGCGATCGAGCAGCTCCAGGATGCGCAGGTCGAGCCGGACGTCTGGAAGATCGAAGGACTCGACCGGCGGGAGGACGGCGAGAAGATCGTTGCAGCCGCGCGCCGCGGGGGCCGGACCAAGGTCGGCTGCATCATCCTGGGCCGGGGCGAAGACGACAGCAAGGTACGCGAGTGGCTGACGACGGCAGCCAGCGTGCCGGGCTTCATCGGCTTCGCCGTCGGGCGGACCGACTTTTGGGAGCCGCTCATCGCGTGGCGGGCCAAGAAGAGCACGCGGGAAGAGGCGGTCAACGAGATCGCACGCCGATACCGCGAGTTCGTGGACATCTTCGAGCGGGCCCGGGCGCGACCCAAGGCCAACGTGAGCACCCGGGCATGAACCGACCTGCGGTGCAGCTGGCCCCCTCGATTCTGAGCGCCGACTTCGCCCGCCTGGGCGATCAGGTAGCCGAGGCGGAACGGGCCGGGGCGGATCGGATCCACGTGGACGTGATGGACGGACACTTCGTGCCCAACCTCTCTCTGGGCGCAGTGATCGTCGAGTCGCTTCGGCGAGTGACGCAGCTGCCCCTCGAGACGCACCTGATGGTCTCCGACCCCGACCTCTTTCTCGACGAGTTCGCGGCGGCCGGCTCAGACTCATTTCTGGTTCACTGGGAGGGCAACAGCAATCTGCATCGCACGGTGGGGCGAATCAGAACGCTCGGGAAGCGCGCCGGCGTGGCCATCAACCCGGCTACGGTATCGGGAGTGCTCGAGGAGATCGTCCAGGAGCTCGACCAGGTGCTGGTCATGACAGTCGACCCGGGCTTCGGCCACCAACCATTTCTCCGGACTACGCTCCCCAAGATCGGGCGAGTGCGCGAGCTGGTTGACCGGCTCAATCCAGAGTGCGAGGTGGAAGTAGACGGGGGAATCGACACGATGACGGCGCCCCTGGTCGTTCGGGCCGGCGCCACCGTTCTGGTGGCGGGCTCGTCAGTCTTCGGCGACCCCCACGGCGTCGCCGCGGCAATGAAACAATTGCGATCGGTTGTGAGCCACAGGCAGCAAGGAACCGAAGCGACCGAGGAATCGGCGCTTCAAAGGAGTCACTGATGCAGCTCGGAATGATTGGACTTGGCCGCATGGGCGCCAACATGGTGCGACGGCTTATCAAAGGTGGCCAGCAGTGCGTGGTCTTCGACAGGTCGCCGAAGGCTGTCAAGGAGCTCACCCAGGAACAGGCGGTGGGCGCCTCTTCGCTGGCGGACCTCGTGAAGAAGTTGCAGAAGCCAAGGGCCGTGTGGTTGATGGTGCCGGCGGCCGTGGTCGATAACACCATCGCAGACCTGATGCCCCTGCTCGAGAAGGGCGACACGCTCATCGACGGTGGGAACTCCTACTACATCGACGACATCCGGCGCGCCAAGGAACTTGCGCCGAAGGGGATCCACTACGTCGATGTGGGGACCAGCGGCGGGATCTGGGGGCTGGAACGCGGCTACTGCATGATGATCGGAGGTGAGGCGGAGGCGGTGCAGCGCCTCGATCCCATCTTTGCCCGGCTGGCGCCCGGCGCGGGCGACATCGCGCGCACGCCAGGACGCGAAAAGGCCAATGGCACCTCGGAGCAGGGGTATCTCCACTGCGGGCCGAACGGCGCGGGCCACTTCGTCAAGATGGTCCATAACGGAATCGAGTACGGGATCATGGCCGCCTACGCCGAGGGGCTTGGCATCCTGCGGTCCGCCAACGTTGGAAAACGGGAGAGCCTTTCAGCCGATGCCGAGACGACGCCGCTGCGCGATCCCGAATACTACCAGTACGACCTCAACCTGCCGGACATCGCCGAAGTGTGGCGACGCGGGAGTGTCATTGCGTCCTGGCTGCTCGACCTGTCGGCCTCCGCGCTCGTGAAAGACCCGAAGCTCGAGGGGTTCGCGGGTCGCGTGTCCGATTCGGGCGAGGGGCGATGGACGATCAAGGCGGCTATCGACGAGGCCGTGCCGACTCCCGTTCTCACTGCGGCACTCTACGAACGTTTTAGCTCGCGCGGCGAAGCGGACTTCGCCGACAAGCTGCTGTCGGCGCTCCGCTACGAGTTTGGCGGACATCTCGAGAAGGCAGCAGTCACATGAGCGCCGCCCATTCCGACGCCCTGGTGTTTTTTGGAGCCACGGGCGACCTGGCCTACAAGAAGATCTTCCCGTCGCTCCAGGCGATGGCAAAGCGCGGCCATCTGACCATGCCGGTGATCGGTGTGGCCAAGGCCGGGTGGAATCTCGATCAGCTGAGAGCCCGGGCGAAGGACAGCCTGGAGAAACATGGCGGTCTCGATGCTGGGGCGTTCGGAAAGCTGTCGGCCCTGCTACGCTACGTGGATGGCGACTACCAGGACCCGGCGACCTTCCAGGCAATTCGTAAAGAGCTTGGATCGGCGGGGCGCCCCGCCCACTACCTGGCCATTCCACCCCTGCTTTTCGAAGTGGTCGTGGAGCAGCTCGGCAAGGCGGACTGTGCTACCGGCGCCCGCGTCATCATCGAGAAGCCGTTCGGCAACGACCTGGATTCAGCGCGGGAGCTGAATCGGGTTCTGCTCGGAGCCTTTGACGAGACATCGATCTTTCGGATCGACCACTATCTCGGCAAGCGGCCTGTACACAACATGCTCTTTTTCCGCTTCGCGAACGCGTTCCTGGAGCCGTTCTGGAATCGCGACCATGTGGAGAGCGTGCAAATCACGATGGCAGAAGACTTCGGGGTTCAGGGGCGCGGCGCCTTCTATGACAAGACGGGCGCTATCCGTGACGTAATCCAGAATCACCTGTTCCAGGTCTTGACCAACCTGGCCATGGAGCCACCGATCAGGCCCGACAGCGAATCCATCCGTGACGAAAAGGTCAAGGTGCTGAAGGCAATGCGGCCGCTCGAGCCGCAAAACGTCGTCCGTGGGCAGTTCCGCGGTTACCGAAAGGAAGCGGGAGTGGCGCCGGACTCGAAGGTGGAGACTTTTGCCGCCTTGCGACTGGAGATCGACTCCTGGCGGTGGCAGGGCGTGCCGTTTTACATCCGGGCGGGAAAGTGCTTGCCGGTGACGTGCACGGAGGTCGTCGTCCGGCTCCGCCAGCCGCCCACCATGTTTCACGACTTCGATCTCCACTCGAATTACTGCCGCTTCCGGATCAGTCCTGACGTGACGTTCGCGATTGGTGCAAATGCGATTGCCCCCGGAGAAGAGACGCGCAGCCAGACGGCGGAAATGGTGGGAACTCGGCACCCCCGCGCCGATGAAATGGATGCCTATGAGCGAGTGCTGGGCGACGCCATGCAGGGAGATGCCACGCTCTTCGCGCGGGAAGACTACGTCGAAGAGGCATGGCGGATCGTCGATCCGGTACTGAAGGACGATACGCCAGTCTGCGGATACGAGCCCGGCACCTGGGGACCCAAAGAGGTCGAGTCGAGGGTCGCCCCTCCCGGCGGCTGGCAGAACCCGACGGTGGAGTCGCGATGAGAATCGAAGCTTTGGCCGACGCCGAGTCGGTCGCGCGAGTGGGGGCCGCACTGACTGCCGCGGAGGCGCGCGCCGCCGTGGCTGCGCGAGGTCGCTTCATTGTGGCTTTCAGCGGAGGGCACACCCCTTGGCAGATGCTCCGAGCGCTGGCCGACGAGCCCATGCCATGGGACGCCGTGCATATCGTCCAGGTGGACGAGCGCGTGGCTCCGGCCGGAGACACCGACCGAAACCTCACGCACATCCGGGCGAGCCTGCTCGCCCGTTGTCCGCTCCGCCCCGAGCAGGTTCATGCCATGCCGGTGGAAGCGACCGACCTGGAAGCTGGCTGCACAAGCTACGCCCTGACGCTCCAGGAGATCGCCGGCGCACCCCCCGTGCTGGACCTCGCGCATCTCGGCCTCGGCCCCGACGGCCATACCGCTTCGCTGGTGCCCGGGGATCCGGTGCTCGACATTGCCGGCGCCGATGTCGCGCTCACGGGAGTCTATCAAGGGCGGCGCCGGATGACGTTGACCTATCCCATACTCAACCGCTCTCGCCGCATTGTGTGGGTGGTCACGGGGCGTGAGAAGGCGGAGATGCTCGCACGTGTGTGCAGCGGCGACCGGTCGATTCCCGCCGGGCGAATCAGTCAGGAACAGGCTTTGGTACTGGCCGATCGGGAAGCGGCGGCTCGGTTGGGACCTGAGCTCGCGCTACGCTGACGTCACATCACTGGAGGGGGCTGGTATGCAGGTGGGAATCGCAACCGACCACGGCGGGTTCGAGCTGAAAGAGGGCCTGCTCTCGCGACTCCGCGCGGCCGGGCACCAGGTTATCGATTTTGGGGCGGACGAGCTCACCCCGGATGATGACTACCCGGACTTCGTCATCCCCCTTGCCTACGCTGTGGCGGCGGGCTCGGTCGAGCGCGGGGTAGCCGTGTGCGGGAGCGGCGTGGGTGCCTCGATCTGCGCCAACAAGGTGTCAGGTATTCGTGCCGCTCTGATCCACGATCACTTTTCCGCCGAGCAGGGCGTCGAGGATGATGACATGAACATCATCTGCATCGGCGGCCGCACCGTGGGGCCGAGCGTGGCCTGGGAGCTCGTGGAGACATTCCTGGCCGCGCGGTTCAGCCACGCCCCCCGACACGAGCGCCGCTTGAGCAAAGTGGCGCGGCTGGAACTCGAAGCCACGAGGAGTCATCGATGAGCGTTACCAGTGTCGCTGAACCGATAACCGAAACCAAGCTCGACCAGCTGGCGGTCGACACGATTCGTACGCTCTCTATCGACGCGGTTCAGCAAGCGAAGTCAGGGCACCCCGGCACACCAATGGCGCTCGCGCCACTCGTGTACACGATCTGGAACCGCGTGATGCGCTTCGATCCGGAGGATCCGATCTGGCCCAATCGTGACCGGTTCGTCCTGTCGAACGGTCACGCGTCCATGCTGCTCTGGTCCATCCTGCATCTGACGGGAACGAGGGCCGTGAATGCGGACTACGAGCGCCTGGGGAAGCCTTCAGTATCCCTGGATGACATCCGTCGCTTTCGCCAGCTCGACAGCAAGGCCCCCGGACACCCGGAATATCACTGGGTATCGGGTGTCGAGACCACGACGGGTCCCCTCGGGCAAGGAATCGCCACCAGCGTAGGAATGGCCATCGCTCAAAAGTGGCTCGCCGACCGTTATAACCGACCCGGATTCCCCCTGTTTGACTACAACATCTACGTGGTCTGCGGCGACGGTTGTCTGATGGAGGGCGTCGGCTCGGAAGCAGCCTCCCTCGCCGGTCACCTTGGTCTCGACAACCTGTGCTGGGTGTACGACAACAACCACATCACGATCGAGGGATCGACCAGCCTCGCCTTCACCGAAGACGTCGCGACCCGCTTCCTGGCCTACCGGTGGAACGTTCTCCGCGTCGGTGATGCCAATGATCTCGATCGGATCGAGCAGGCGCTCTCGGTCTTTCGGATGACCACCGGGCGGCCCACGCTGATCATTCTGGACACCCACATCGGCTACGGGTCCCCTCACCGACAGGACACAGCCGCGGCTCACGGGGAACCACTCGGCGAGGAGGAGGTCACCCTCACCAAACGCAGCTACGGCTGGCCTGAAGAGGCACGGTTCCTGGTTCCCGAAGGAGTCCGCGAGCATTTCGCGGCGGGCATCGGGGCGCGCGGCGCTGAGGCTCGGAGCAAGTGGACGGCGCTCCTTGCCTCGTACCGCGCTGCTTACCCAGAACTGGCCACCGAGATCGATCAGATGCAGCGGCGCGAGCTACCGCTTGGATGGGACCGCAACCTGCCAGTCTTCCCGGCAGACGCGAAGGGTATCGCGGGCCGAGAGGCTTCGGGTAAGGTGCTCAACGTGCTCGCGCAGAACGTCCCATGGTTCCTGGGAGGCTCGGCTGATCTCGGCCCGTCCAACAAGACGACCCTGACGTACGAGGGCGCGGGACATTTCCAGGCCGGGACTTGGAGCGGGAAGAATCTGCACTTTGGCATCCGGGAGCATGCGATGGCCGCGATCGTCAACGGCCTCGCACTCTCCAAGGTGCGGGCGTTCGGCGCGACGTTCTTCATCTTCAGCGACTACGCACGCCCCGCCATCCGGCTGTCCGCCCTGATGGAGCTGCCGTGCATCTTCGTGTTCACGCACGAGGCCATGGGCGATGGCGAGGATGGCCCCACGCACCAGCCGGTGGAGCACCTGGCGTCACTCCGGGCAATTCCGGGTCTGGTAACGCTGCGGCCCGCGGATGCCAACGAAGTCGTTGAAGCATATCGCTACGTGATGCAGCTCCAGCATCAGCCGGCCGTTCTCGCGCTCTCACGGCAGCCGTTGCCAACTCTGGATCGGCGCACCTACGCGCCCGCGACGGGCGTCGCACGTGGCGCCTACGTGCTCGCCGACCCGCCGGGTGGCAATCCCGAGGTCATACTCATCGCCTCGGGCAGCGAGGTGAGTCTGGCCGTGAAGGCGCACGAGCAGCTGCTCGCGGAGGGCATCCGTTCCCGCGTGGTCTCGATGCCGTCGTGGGACATATTCGAGCACCAGGATCTCGGTTATCGAAGGAGCGTGCTGCCACCCGACGTGGCTGCCCGCGTAGCGATCGAGCAAGCCTCCACCTTCGGATGGGAGCGGTACGTCGGCCCGTCCGGCCGGGTGATCGCGATGGAGACTTTCGGGGCTTCGGCGCCGCTCAGTGAGCTGCAACGGAAGTTCGGGTTCGAGCCAGGTCGGGTCGTTGCAGCAGTGAAAGAGCTGGTGGGCAGGTCGTAAGGAGTGGGCGGTGGCGGGCGAAGGACTCTCAGCCGATGCGGGCGATGCTGCTCGCACCGGGCGGAGCTTCCCTCTCGGGGCGTCGATCGCCGGTGAAGGCGTCAATTTTAGCGTCTTCTCACGGGGCGCCTCTGCCGTCGAGTTGCTGCTCTTTGAGCGAGAGGACGATGCCCGCCCCGCCCGGGTAATTCCGATCGACCCCGCCGCAAACCGCACGTACCACTATTGGCACGTCTTGGTCCCCGGCGTCGGTGCCGGCCAGTTGTACGGCTACCGGGTGTATGGAGACTGGGAGCCGGCGGGCGGGCAACGCTTCGACCCCACCAAAGTACTCCTCGATCCCTATGGCAAAGGCGTAGTTGTTCCCAAGCAGTACAGCCGCGATGCTGCGCGCCGGAGCGGCGATAACGCTGCCTGGGCCATGAAGAGCGTGGTGGTCGACGTCTCAGCGTACGACTGGGAGGGCGACACCCCCCTGCACCGGCCTTCGGCGCGGACCATCATCTATGAGATGCACGTGAGAGGATTCACCCGGCATCCCAGCTCCGGCGTTTCGGAAGGAACCCGCGGTACCTACGTCGGCTTGATCGAGAAGATCCCCTATCTCCGACAGCTAGGCATCACCGCTGTCGAATTGATGCCGGTATTCCAGTTCGACGCCCAGGATGCGCCGCCGGGGAAGGTGAACTATTGGGGCTATGCACCGATCTCGTTCTTCGCTCCGCACCAGGGTTACAGCTCCCGTCAGGGCCCGCTCGACCCGGTGAACGAGTTTCGCGACATGGTAAAGGCGCTGCACCGGGCCGGCATCGAAGTGATTCTCGACGTGGTCTTCAATCACACCGCCGAGGGCGACCACACCGGCCCCACGCTGAGCTTCCGCGGGCTCGACAATACGACCTACTACATCCTCGAGCGGGACCGCTCGCGGTACGCCAACTTCAGCGGTACCGGCAACACGCTCAACGGCAATCATCCCGTGGTTCGCCGGATGATCGTCGACAGCCTTCGGTATTGGGTCGAGACGATGCACGTGGACGGCTTCAGGTTCGACCTGGCGTCGATCCTCGATCGAGACGAGTCAGGCAACGTGATGGCGAGTCCACCCGTGCTCTTGGATATCGAGTCGGAGCCGGCGCTGGCAGGGACGAAGCTCATCGCCGAGGCTTGGGATGCCGCCGGCGTTTACCAGGTGGGGACCTTCATCGGGGATAGTTGGAAGGAATGGAACGGGCGCTTTCGGGACGATGTTCGGAGCTTCTTTCGGGGCGAGGATGACGCAGTGCAGCGGTTTGCTGACCGCTTGCTCGGGAGCCCGTCGCTCTACGGCCACAAGCAGCGTGAAGCCGAAGCCAGCATCAACTTCGTGACCTGCCACGATGGGTTCACCCTCAACGATCTGGTGTCGTACAATCGCAAGCACAACGAGGCGAATGGCGAGGGGAACCGCGACGGCGCGGACGACGACCGAAGCTGGAACTGTGGGGTCGAGGGTCCGACGGACGACCCGGCGGTCGAGAAGCTGCGAACCCGCCAGATCAAGAACTTCTTCACGGTGACCGCGCTGTCGGTGGGATTGCCCATGATGCTCATGGGTGATGAGGTGCGGCGCACCCAGGGCGGCAACAACAACGCCTACTGTCAGGACAGCGAGACGAGCTGGTTCGACTGGACCCTGCTCTCACAGGGGACCGACGTGCACCGGTTCGTGACGTTGCTCAATGCCCGGCGGGTTCTGCGGGATGTGGAGCCCGAGCGACACCGGGTACCCCTGAGCCAGCTGCTTCGGCAGGCCGATTTGACCTGGCACGGGGTCAGACTCAACCAACCGGATTGGGGCTCATCTTCCCACAGCATCGCATTCACGGGGGCGACCCCGGACGGAATGTGCTATCACGCGATCCTGAACGCTTACTGGGAACCGCTCGATTTCGAGCTGCCGTCCCCCGCCACCAGCGCTCGAGATCCCTGGCGGCGCTGGATCGACACCTTCCTCGACTCTCCGGACGACATCGTTGAATGGGAGCAGGCACCCCCGGTTAGCACCGAGACCTATCGGGCAGAGCCGCGCTCTGTGGTGGTGCTGTTCGCGGGCCCGGAACCCAAGCGCCAATCGGCCACCGGCGGCGCCTGACCCACACCGCCGAACTGGGGCCGGTGCCAAGCTGCTGGCGGCCGGTGGCCGATTAGCACCCCAGCCGTGACGGCCGAACTCGAAGCGTTCTTTGCGCGCCGGAGAGCCCTTGCTAATCAGCGACTTGCACGGCCGGACACGCTGGGCCAGGCGGGCATGGCCATTGCCCTCCTGGGGCGCCGCCTGGCTCTGGCGCTCATCGAGTCGGGGGAACGTGGACAGGAAGTGAGCCGACGCGATTCCTTCACTTCGGGAGTGGCTCCCCGTGCCAGTGAATGGGACAACTGGCGGGCCGTTGGGTTGGACGGGGCCAATCAGCGGCCCTGTCGTCGTCGTCATTCTGCTGTTGCTCGCATGGTCGGGCGTCGTCCGCGCCCAGGATACTTCCCGGGCTGCGGCCGGCACCCGTCCCTTGGCAAACACGCCGTTCCAGCTGGTATTGCCCAGCCAGCATCTGCTCGGAGACTGGTTCACCATACGCAGGGACCTCGAGAAGAGCGGCATCACCCCGACCTTGACGTTTGTCACCGACGCCGCGGGAAATCCAACGGGCGGCATGCAGCAAGGCTTCCGGGCGGCCACCAACCTGGGCGTCGACCTGCGTTTCGATCTGGCGAGGTTGCTCAGACTCCAGGGCGGCTCGCTCGAGTTCTCGATGTCGGAGCGCTTCGGCTCTAGCCTCTCCCAGGAAGACATCGGCAACATCTTCAATGTGCAACAGGTCTTCGGAGGGCAAACCTTCCGCGTCGTCAATGTGGCCTACCAGCAGCAGGTGCTCAACGCGAGGCTCGAGTTCCGGATGGGCCGCATCGCCGCCGGAGACGACTTCCTGGTTTCTCCCTACAACTACGTGTTCGTCCAGAATGCGTTTTGCGGCAATCCGGTAGCCGTCTTCTTGAACGCCCCGGGCATGACCGCCTATCCCAATGCCACCTGGGGCGCCCTCGTCAAAGGAAGACCCACCCAACGGCTATACGTGATGGGCGGCATCTACAACGGAGACCCGTCCATCCGGGCCAACGATAACCACGGCATGGATTGGTCGATGCATGGCCCCGCGTTCGCCATTGGGGAGGTCGGGTATCGGCTCAACGGGCTTCCGGGCGATGCAGGTCTGCTCGGCGACTACAAGGCCGGAGTGTGGTACGATGACAGCCAATACCTCGACTTCACCACGGCCGCGCTCGGCTCGCTTCCTCATTTCGGTGGAGGCAACTGGGGCTTTTATGGATTGTTCGATCAAGTGCTGGTTCAGTTCGGTGAGCGTGGAAGCTACCGCGGCTTCGGCGTCGCAGGCTCGGTTCTCGTCTCCCCCGATCAGTCCGTCAGCCAAATGCCCTACTTCTTCACGGCGGGCTTAGTGGTCCGCGGCGCCTTCCCGTCCCGCCCAACGGACGTGGCCGGCCTCGGCGTCGCTTCGGGTCATTTCAGCAACGACCTGCAAGATTCTCAACGGCGTGCGCAGCAGGCTGTGCAACAGCACGAGACAGCGCTGGAACTGACCTACCGGTTTCGGTTTCTGGGATCTGCGCTGTTTCTGCAGCCGGACCTGCAATACATCATCTGGCCGGGTGGTACTGGTCAGATTCCCGACGCATTTGTGAGCGGTATCCAGGTCGGGATCAACTTCTGAAATGGAGCCTGGTGTGAATCAACCGGTCCCGGGAGTCCAACTTGGCCCGACAGACTCCACATCGCGGCCCTCGGAGGCAACACCAACGGTTCAGCCGGCGCCCGCGGGCTCGACTTATGTCATCGTGCTGTGCTCCGTCGCCGCGATAGGTGGCTACCTCTTCGGCTTCGACAGCGGCGTCATCAATGGGGCCGTCGACGCATTGGCGGCCGCCTTTCATACCCAGGCGGCGACCACCGGCTTCGCCGTCGCCTCGGTGCTGCTCGGCTGCGCACTCGGTGCCTTCATCGGAGGGAGGTTCGCCGATCTGCACGGCCGGCGCCCAACGATGTTGCTGAACGCCGTCCTGTTCCTCGGGAGCGCAATCGGCGCTGGCGCGGCCGGCTCGGCCTGGTTCTTCAGCGTCTCGCGCATACTGGGCGGTCTGGCTATCGGCGCCGCCAGCGTGCTTTCGCCCATGTACATCGCGGAGGTGGCTCCTGCGCACATGCGCGGCCGCTTAGCCTCGCTCCAGCAGTTAGCCATCGTACTGGGGTTGTTCGGCGCGTTTCTGAGCAATGACGTCCTGGCCAAGATCGCCGGCGGAGCAGCTGCGACCCTCTGGCTGGGCGCGCCTGCATGGCGCTGGATGTTTTGGATGGAAGCTGTGCCCGCGGCCGCATTTCTGGTGGGTGTCTTGTTGATTCCTGAGTCGCCGCGGTTTCTGGTCGTCAAGGGCAGGCTGGAGGATGCCCGCCTGGTTTTCGCCCGCATCGGCGGTGACGCAGTGGCCCTAGTGCGGCAAGTCCAGGAGAGCTTGCGGGGCGAGCACCGGCCGCGCCTGTCGGACCTGCTTGTGCCGGAGACCGGGCGAGTCGCTTCAGTAGTGTGGGTGGGAATGGGATTGGCGGCCTTCCAGCAGCTGGTCGGTATCAACGTCATCTTCTACTTCGGTGAGGTGCTATGGAAGGCAGCCGGGGCCACGGAGCAGTGGGCCCTGCGGATCAACTTGCTAACCGGCTTCGTCAACATTCTGGCCACGATCCCGGCCATCGCGCTCGTCGATCGCCTGGGCCGGAAGCCCTTGCTGCTCGTAGGCTCGGCCGGCATGGCGCTGACCTTGGGCGCGATGGCAGTCGTTTTCGCCACCGCCGCCGTCGGGCCTGACGGCAAGCCGGCGCTTACTCACGCTGCCGCCGTAGCGGGACTGACGGCCGCCAACCTGTACATCGTGGCCTTCGGAGTGTCCTGGGGGCCGGTGATGTGGGTGCTACTCGGCGAAATGTTCCCAAACCGAATGCGCGGAGCGGCGTTGGCTGTTGCTGGAGCCACGAACTGGACAACCAACTTCATCGTCACCGTTACGTTCCTGCCCGTCTTGAAGGGGGTCGGCCTGGCTGGGGCGTATGCGCTTTACGCGACGGCCGCGGTGGTCTCCCTCCGCTTCGTGTGGACCGCGGTGCGCGAGACCAAGGGTAAGACGCTGGAGCAGATGTAAGTGTCCTAACCCCTCTCATGTTGCCGGGTGATGGCCGCCTAGAGCACGCGTCTGGATCAGCAACATCGGTTGGCAAGCCCTCCGCTAAGCAGGGAGAGCGGGGTGTGTCTGCGCTTGACCTGGTGGGGCGCGCAGGATACCGAGCTTCTTCATCCGGAATTGCAGGGTCGAGCGATTCATGCCGAGCCTCGCAGCCGCCCCTTTCGGGCCTGAGAGCACCCAGCGGGTCCCGGTAAGAGTCTTCAGAATGTGGGCGCGCTCCGCTTCTTCCAGCGTCTGAGGCGCCCCATCTCCCGGATGGACCGAGCTCCGAAGCAAGTCTTCTATCGGCACCCGCAGTACCGGGCCCGAGGAGAGAATAACCGCGCGCTCGATGACGTTCTGCAGCTCGCGGACGTTACCGGGCCAGTCGTATCGGGTAAGCGCATCCATGGTCTCAGACGGTACCGTGTCAATTACTTTGCCCATTCGACGGGCGAACTGCCCGGCAAAATGTCGCACCAGGAGCGGGATGTCCTCCGGGCGCTTCCGCAGCGGCGGCAGACGAATCGGAAACACGTTCAGACGATAGAAGAGATCGCTTCGGAACTGCTGGCGTTCGACCGCCTCGCCCAGGTCGCGATTGGTGGCTGCGATGAGCCGGGCATTGGTGCGGATGACGCGGCTACTCCCCAGCCGCTCGAATTCACGCTCCTGGAGTACGCGCAACAATTTGGTTTGCAGTTCGACCGGAATCTCCCCGACCTCGTCCAGGAAAATGGTCCCGGTGTTGGCCGCTTCGAAGCGGCCGACTCGTGGGGCGATTGCGCCGGTGAACGCACCTCGCTCGTGGCCGAAGAGCTCGCTTTCAAGAAGGCCGGTCGGGATGGCGGCGCAATTGAGCTTAACGAAGGGATTCGCATTTCGGGGGCTCAGGTCGTGAATCGCGTGAGCAATGAGTTCCTTTCCGGTGCCCGTTTCACCATAGATGAGCACCGTCGAGCCGGTCGGGCCTACTATCGCAGCTTGCTGAAGAACGCGGCGCAGGGCAGCGCTCTGCCCTACGATGTCCTTGAAGTTCAGCTCGCTCGGAATCTCGTCATCACGGTCCACCTTTTCGTGGGCCAGTCGGATCTTCAATTCCCGCAGCTCGGCGTACGCGACTGCGTTGTCCAGAACAATGGCCACCTGATTGGCGAGTTGCGTCAAGAACATGATGTCAGCCTGATCATAGAGGCTCGGCTCACGCCGACCCACGACCAGCACGCCAAGGACCCGGGTCCGGCTTACGATAGGCACTGCGCAGACGCTTCGCAGCCGGGCCCCCAGCAGCAGGGGGTCGCGATCGGCGCCGAGCGTCCGGGCATCGTCGCTGGTACCGGTCCACAGGCGAGAGGTGGCGACCACATGACCGTGAAGGGTGCCCTCCGCCGGATGGACGGCCCCGTCCCGGACGATTGCCTCGCCACTCGGGGCGTCGCTGGCGCCGAGGTGAAACTGGTCGGGTTGCGCGTCGGAGAGCGTGACGAAGGCAGCAGCCGAACGCGTGAGATGCCGAGCGCCTTGGGCAGTGGCCTTCAGGACATCACTCAGCGGCGCGTTAGAGATGGCACAGCGCGCCAGGTCGACCAGGAGACCCATGCACTCGTGCTCGCGCTCGCCATGGCTGGGCACGTTGTCAACCGCTACTGCGACTTCTTCTATCGCCTTAGTGCCTCGTACTATGCCCGACAAGTCAGATGCTTCGCGAGCCTTTGAGAAAGCCAAGACGTTTTTCATCGCTATGGTCCTTCTGAAAAATCGCGTGCGATTTTTCTTGGTCAGCCCTTTAGCACGGCTCGGACCTTCTCGAGCAACACTTCATCATCGAAAGGCTTGGACAGGAACGCTACTGCGCCTGCTTCCATCGCCTGCATCTTCATCTGTCCGTCTCCGCGCGCCGTGATAAAGACGATTGGAATACGAGATCCCTCTGCCTTTAGCTTCGCTTGCAGTTCGAGGCCTGACATTCCCGGCATACGTATGTCCGCGACCAGGAAGGTGGTCTGGTTCCGCTCGTCCGACTCGAGGAATTCTTCCGCTGATCCGAAGCACCGCGCCGACAGCCCGGCGGATTCCATCAGGTCCTTGACCGCACTCTGGACTGATCGATCATCGTCCACGATCGCAACTACTTGCGAGATACTCTGGCTGGTCATGGCGCGAATCTGCTCGACGCGGCGAGCGGATACAATTAGACATTGGGTGCCGCCCAATTGGACTTTGGTTACATGGCGTCCGACCGCAGTGGGTCGTTGGTCTGAGTCCCGACATCCTGGCGGGGCACTGCGATAGGCGTAGTTTGCTAGGTTGCCTTCAACGTGTCCGCCATTCTGATCAAAGCAGCCAGCGAGTCGGCCTTCAGTTTTGCCATCACGTGGCCGCGATGAATTTTCACCGTGTGTTCGCCCGTGCCGAGCTTCGCGGCTATCTGTTTATTGAGCAGGCCTGAAACCACCAGTTCCATCACCTCGCGCTCGCGGGCGGTCAGCGTCTCGTAGCGGTGTCGCACTTCCGCCGTCGCCTGACGTTTGTCGCGCAATTTTCTGTCCCGGTCAAGCGCCTGTTGAACTGCGTCCAGCAGTTCCTGCGGCCTGAAAGGCTTCGTCAAGAATTCAACGGCACCCGATTTCATGGCCTGAACCGTCATTGGGACATCACCGTGTCCGGTGATGAAGATGATTGGAATGGTCACTCCGGCTTCGGCCAGCCCACGTTGAAAATCCAAGCCGCTCATGCCGGGAAGTCTGACGTCGAGAACCAGGCAAGCTGGGCAGTCGGCGGGTTTAGTATCGAGAAACTGCTGCGGCGTCCCGAACGCCTCGGACCGCAACGCCACCGACGACAGAAGATCCTGGATCGATCGGCGGACATTTGCGTCGTCGTCGACGATGAACACAACGGGCGCGTCGTCAGACCTCACTGATGCACCTGAGGTCCAGCGGCTAAAGTGAAGTGGAAAGTTGCGCCAGGTCCCGGGTTCACAGTCGCCCACAGTCTGCCGGCGTGCGATTCGATGATCGTGCGGCTGATCGCCAGCCCCATCCCCAGGCCCCCGGCCTTGGTCGTAAAGAACGCGTTGAAGATGTCTTCCATTTGGTCGGCGGGTATGCCCACGCCGCTGTCACTCACCGACACCCTCACCTCGCCGCCCTCGAGGCGGGTGCTCAGCTGGAGCTCGCCTCCCCGCTCGCTCATCGCCTCCATCCCGTTCAGCATCAGGTTCATCAACACCTGTTGCAACTGCACCCGGTCGGCGCTCACTGAGGGGAGATCCGCCGCCAGCTCTGTCCGCATTACCACCGAGTGGCGGTCGGCCTCGCTGCGCAGCAATACCAGCATTTCGCCAACGACATCGTTGACCCAGACCAGTTCTCGATGTGGCGAGACGTCTTTCTTGTAGAAGGCCTTCAAGTGGGTGATGATTTCGGCGGCCCGCTTTCCATTCTCCTCGATCCGCATGGCCGCCTCTCGCGCCCGCTGCACCTCCGGTTGATCCCGGTTCAGCCAGCGCAGACAAGCGCCGGCGCTGGTGACGGCGGCGGCGATGGGCTGGTTGACCTCGTGGGCGATCGAGGCGGTCAACGCGCTCAGTGTTGTGACCCGCGCCATATGGGCAAGCTCTGCGCGAGCCGTGCTCATGGCCTCCTCGGCGACCTTCCTTGCCGTCACGTCCTGAACCGCCGCGATGTACTCCACCTGACCATTCCGGTCCCGGGTTGCACGAGCGACGGCGTGCATGTACTTGATCGAGCGGTCAGGCATCATCAAGCGGTACTGCCATTCAAAGTCACGGCCGCCGTCACCCGCCTGCTCAACCATCTTCATTTTTTCGACCAAGCTGACGTCTTCTGGATGGACTCGAGTACGGATGAGCTCGAGGGTTATCGGCACCCCGACCTCAAGCTCGTAGATGCGATAGAGGTGCTCTGACCAGGTGATTTCGTCTGTCGCCACACGCCAGCAAAAGCTGCCGACTGAACTAAGGTGTTGGGTTTCGGCGAGGAACGCCTCGCTGCGACGCAAGTCTTGCTCCGCCCGCTTTCGGTCCTCGATGTCGAAGGCGGCCGCATACCATCGATCGATTCTTCCGTGCTCATCGATCAAAGGATTGTAGCGGACCAGGAACCAGCGATATCTGCCGTCCCTACCGAGCATGCGTTGCTCACTCTCGAACGGTTCGCCGCGAGTGAGCGCCTTCCCAGGCTCCTCGCGCAGCCCTTCTAAATCCTCCGGATGGAAAAAGCGAGCGCGATAGTCCTTATTCCGCACATCTGCCAGAGTGAGACCGGTGTAATCCAACACCGCTTGATTCACATACAGCACGGATCCATCGCTGCGCAACACGTGGACCAGGGTGGGGATGACGTTGGTAATCAGGCTCAAATTGCGCTCGTTCGACTGCAGACCCTCTGCAGCCTTTTGGCGATCATTTGCCAGCGAATTCGTGATCGTCTGCAGTAACGTCCCACATCGAAGTAAATGCGACCGGCAGTGATCTGCCGTTTCGCTGAGTCGTATTCATACACCCCGCAACCAGGGAGGTTTACTCGCGCACCGGTCGCCACATAGCCGCCGAATGGACCCTTGTGTTCGGCTTCAAAACTGAATTCGACGACGACCGCACCTGGTCCGAAGATCATCTTCTTCACAAGGTGGCGGTTTCCCCGGAACGCAGGGATGAATGGGCGAACGAACTGATCGCGGAGGGCTTCCTTCCCTTCGATGAGCAAGCCCGGAATTTGAAGGACCACGGTGTCCGCGTAGTAGGATAGAATGAGATCCTCGTCTGTGCCTGACCACGCGTCGTAGTAGTCATTGATAAAGGACTCGACGTCAACATCAGCGCAGAATGCGGTAGAAGCAGTCATTGGTCCTCCTTCGCTCGCCCTATCCTACACCGGAATACACGAGCGATTTGTAACAAAAAATGTGACGTTCGGTGCGGAAGGTCTGGCCCGCTCGGCTCGCCCGTC
>Ga0114129_10000984_pt1 | contig 37233 bp, 32 predicted proteins | sample RhiMetdeltSRZDD1_FD_80071 | JGI IMG/M metagenome (GOLD analysis project Ga0114129, IMG submission 80071) | Populus rhizosphere microbial communities from Tennessee, USA - Rhizosphere MetaG P. deltoides SRZDD1 (version 2) (version 2) | ecosystem: Host-associated > Plants > Roots > Rhizosphere >...
AAAACAAAATATAACTTGGACATGGATGCAATATACAAATTTGAATTGAAAGAACTTCAAATAATGGATGTCGAATCCGATCTCCCTTCGACGTCTTCTTCTTCCTCGTCAGATGAAGAAGGAGAAGACGAATAAGCTGATTAGACTTTACTTTATTTAAAAACAGAAAAAATCAGCCAGCCGTCCATCTTATCAAGTAAGTAAGTTCAATTTATCAATTTTTGGAACTTGAATAAGTTTACGATCAGGTAACGTTACTTATTCACAGCATCATTTCCGACAGTAGCGGTTTCGTTATCCATTTGCATGACCTTTCTAAAGGAGCTACCCACTATCGGATTAACAATGTAGGGAATCGTATGCTTTAACCATACAGCGCCCCTCATGAAAAATGGTACAACTATTTCAAATCTGGGCGAAGTAGATGCTCGGATCACGGCCTTCGAGACTTTCCCTGCATCCATTGAATATTGCATACTCCATTTTTGTCTCTGACTAAATGACGGATGATCGAAAAAATTTGTTTTAACTCCAATTGGACTCACCACTGTTATGCCCACTCCAGTCCCACGTAATTCATGCGATAACGCTTCAGAAAAACCGAGCATGGCAAATTTTGATCCACAGTAGGAAGCTAATCCAGGAATTCCAAAGCTTGCAGCCAGTGATGCGACATTGACTATATGACCACTTCTTCTTTCGATCATTGAACTAAGAAAGGCCTTCGTACAATATACCATTCCCAAGTAATTAGTTGCCGTCACTGATTCAATTTCTTCTATCGATTGATTCACGACCTTCCCGAGAATTCCAAAACCTGCATTGTTTACTAATACGTCTATTTTGCCAAATTTGTTCAAAACGTCTCTTGCCATTGTCAGGACTTCCGACTTGTTAGAGACATCGCATGGACATACTAAACACTCACTTTGATTTTGAATTTGTGAAGCTAATTCATCTAGTTGTTCTCTATTCCTAGCAACAATAGCTAAACCTCTCACTCCCTTCTTAGAAAAATCGACTGCAACCTTCCTTCCAATTCCTTTTGAAGCCCCTGTTATTACAATTATTTTATCTTGGTATCGTATATGACTTCGGTGTTGTACTTCTTTGTCTTCTTTGTTGCTAGCTTGCTTATTCATTTCTTTTCCGAATCGACTTGTTCCTCTGATTTGGAATCAGAATCAGTGCCACTATTACGTGAAGGGTCCTTAGACCTAGAAAATGTCGATGGAGCAGAGTTTAAAGTATCAGGCGAGGAGGAGAAATTAGAATGACCTTGCTTACCAAGGTTAATGTTACTGTCAAAGGAATTTATTTCTAAAGTAGAATTCTTCTTTTCAGAATACAAGTTCTTTTCTTTACCGCTTTTGATTTTGCCGTTGGATTCATCCTTATTATTATTATCCGTCGTCGCGGTAGAATTTCCATTTAACTTTACTGCCAGTAATTTTTTGCCAAGTGTTAATTTCATTAGAGCAATCCACATTACTACCAGGGGAATATGGTATGTTGCTATTCTCCATGCTATTATTACAGAGAGCTGGGAATCTTTTAGAATGTCTGCAATATGCGGTAGACCGTTAAGGTTTGATATATATGCCCATATCCCTAGTTCTGCCAGACCAGAGCCACCTATAGTAATAGGTAAGGTAGAGAGAGCTGTAGATGCGGACGTTGCCATGAATGATTCAAGCAGTCCAACGTGTTCATGTACTGCATTAGCGAGCACCAAAAATGATACACCTTGAAATAAGAAGGCTACGAAGGTCATTGCAATCCCGATAACAAAAACCTTAACTGATTCTCTCGAATTGAAATGCTCCCTGCTCATTTTGCATAAATCTGCAAGTGCTGTATTGGTCGTATTTGCAATATGCAGGGATCTCTCTGCAGATAGAAACTTTTGCATCAATTTAAGCGCAAATCGGGGTAATTGTATGTTCCTTTTAGCAGAAAGAATCACCACCAAAAGCCAAAAAGTAAACGTGGGGATGGCCACAAGAATTACAATTGTTCCTATGAACGTACCGCCATGGAGTAAAGCAAGGCCACCTGCGATAAATGCCAAGGTGCTGCCTACAAAAACATCTGAAATGATCTCTGTAGTTGCAACCCAGGCGGCTTGACCGGCTGGAATACCATTTTTTGTCAGCCAAGCGATTCGGACTATTTCTCCTCCGACATATGAAGGGGTAGTTTGTGTAACAAATTCACCAGCTAGTCGGGCCACCATAATTTTCCCGGTTGAACTCAGATGAGGGCCGATGAAGTGCTTTATAAAGTACCGAAATCGATACGCTTGAAGAAGTACTCTAACCATGACTGCACCTACGGACATGACAAATGGAACTATTCCGACTGAAAACACGTCTTTTGGAGAAACTGGGGTAAATGCAAATAATAGTAGAAAAGGAACTAGGCTAGCAACAACTGCCACTATTCTCCAATTCAAAATCTGTCAATACTTCATAACCTTCGGGCATATAATAATTAATAGAAATTATATCTCGGAAAATCAGTTTATTTTAATTAAATAAATTAAAACAAACAAAAAACAAAAATTGCAAATTACAGATCTTACAAGATTTTCCAAAATAAAAATTCTGGCAATGGATGTTTACGACTCTAAACTGGACTACCCCCGTTGTGACTAACTAATTAATTAATAAATATGAAATACCTACCACTACCTCGATCTTAATGTCCTTTGCTACTTCTGCATATAGGAATTCAGTGTTGAATGTAAGAAACTTTATGTTTGGAGATATTGAAAAAACTCTCAAACTAGCTGATGATCCAACTGTGGGCTCACCAAATCTATTACTTGCTCTTGGGCTATGTTGTTACACAGAATATTGGGGTAAACTTCTATTGGGCATAACCAGAGGTCACGGGACAAAAGGTAGAGAAGCATTTAATGCGTTTCTTAAGAGATTAGATTCCAATTATTATCCCAATTTAATCAAAAATGCTGACCCATATGGAAAGATTAGGAGCGGTTTGGCTAATTCATATCTCATAAACGGTGATCTAGATATTAACACTGGACGTAAAGGTTATCATGGTATAGATTTCGATCCGGCTACTAAAAAATATGTTTTCTGGGTCGGAACTTACTTTGATGAGTTTAAAACTGCCGTTACCAACTATATTAAAGGTTTAGAAGCAAGTACCGAAGATTTAAAGAAATTTGAAGATTGTATGAAGGATGGACCAGAGCTCGTCTAATACGTAAGATAATGAAATTGAAATAGAACTTGAGATAGCGGCTTGATTAATAGACTAACTAGTAAATGAACCCCGTCCTCTTCTTACCGAGCTTTATGACTTTTATGATCCATAGCCTAACTTTAATAGAAACTAAATATAATCACAATGTTTAATGAATTTGAACGGTTTTGGATAGTATTTTCATCACGGGAACCGCAGGCGCGGGCAAATCGTTACTTACTTCCAAAATTGTCCAATGGTATAACGATAACAAGGCTTTTGCAATTACATTAAATTTAGATCCAGGCGTAATTGAGTTACCGTATAGTCCTGACGTAGACATTAGAAATTATGTCAATATTCAACAGTTGATGTCTGATTATGGCCTAGGGCCTAATGGTTCACTTATCATGGCCGCCGACCTTGTTGCCACCAAGATGGATGATTTGCAAAGAGAAGTCGACATGTTGAATCCTGACTATGTTGTAGTAGATACTGCAGGTCAGATGGAATTATTCGTTTATAGGAATAGTGGCCCTTATTTTGTATCTAATTTCAAAAGTGATAACAAGGCGAATGTTTTCACGCTGGATGGTGCTCTAATATCCAATCCAATGAATTATGTATCTATCGGACTTCTTGCGGCGTCTATTAGAATGAGGTTAAAAATTTCTCAAGTAGATGTCATAACAAAAAAGGATCTCATTATGCAGGAGGTCCGTAATATACTAAAGTGGTCCTCATCACGAGTAACGCTAGAAGAGGCAATTGATTCCGACACTCAATATGAGCGAAGTACGGCAGACTATAGAATTCTTAGCAAAGATATCTTGCAGGCTTTGTACCGGATTGGTGTGATTCATAGCCCAATACTTTATTCAAGTATGACCATGGATGGCATGGTGAACTTGACGGGAGCACTCTCAAGAATATTTACGAGGGGAGAACAGACTTATGACTGATCCCAACAAAAAAATTAAAACCCTTGCATCATGTGAGGCAGTCGCCCCGTCTTCTACTGCTAACTTGGGCCCAGGGTTTGATGTCTTTGGGCTTTCCTTGGACCTTTTTCATGACAAAGTAATTGCACGAAAATATGAAAGTACCAATGGCAAGATTAACATAAGTGTATCCAATCATAATTCCAATTTTAAAATTCCTACTGAAGTAAAATCTAACTCCGCAGGCCTTGCTGTCAGTAAAATGTGTTCTGAAGTAGGGATTAAAAATGACATAGAACTTTCTATCTTCAAAGCTATCCCTCCAGGATATGGATTGGGAAGCAGTGCAGCTTCAGCTGCTGCAGCAGTTGTTGCAATTAATCATCTTTTTGATGTCGGGTGCAGCAAGAAAAACCTTATAGAGTTTGCAGCTGAAGGCGAAATAGCAAGTGCGGGGACTAGACATTATGATAATGTGGCCGCATCGTTACTGGGTGGATTTGTGATTATAAAGTCCACCCCAAATCTTGATTTCATTAGAATTGAGGCTCCAAGCGATCTTGCTTTCGTGCTAGCTATTCCTAACTTGCCTGTCCCAGAAAGAAAAACTGAGATTGCTCGAAGTGTGTTACCAAACTCGGTCCCTTTAAGGAATGTCACACACAATGTAGCCGCTGCATGTTTTGTTGTGAGTGGATTTTTACTTAAGGATATTGAACTTATTGCTAAAGGAATGGATGATATCATAGTTGAACCGGCAAGGAAGGCATTGGTGAAGGGTTTCGACAAGGTGAAAGAATATGCCTTATCTGAAGGTGCGCTGGCCGTTACAATTAGTGGAGCCGGTCCCTCAATAATTGCTTTAGCTAATGCAGATGATAAGTCTAGATCAAAAATAGCAGATGCAATGAAAAGGGGGTTCCTTGACTCAGGAATTGATGGAGAAACCTACCTATGCAAGCCAGCAGCTGGTGCAAGAATCGTATCTCAAGCCTTCTAAAAGACCAGTTCCATTTTCTGTATTCGCCTTAATGCTGCGACTTTGGACCATATTATTTTCATTAAGGTTAGCCGTTTACTTGTTGGCCGAAAGTAAGAGAGTTAGGGACTTTTCCAATCCTATAATTCCTCTTACTTCTTTGCTTTGTCCAAGAAAGCCCTCATTAATTTCTGTCTATCTTCATGGGCAAAACACAATGCCCATCCGTATATCTCAAGGCGTAGACCCGTTTCAAGATCAGTATCCAAGCCCCTGTTGATTAAAACTTTACTCACCTTTACCGCAGTCGAGCTATTTTTACTAATTTCTTTGGCCAATGAAGTACACTCTTCCATCAACTTATTGTTTAGATTCTTAGCCAAGACTTTTGCCTTTTCCTTTTCATTTGTCATGTCAGATCCCGCACCAGCTTTTTCTATACTAGATATATCTTCAGAACTCAAACTTATTACTCTGTTAACCAGGCCTATCTGATATGCTTCATCTGCTGAAATCATCTTTCCTGTAAATACGAGTTCCTTAGCCTTTGCTGGGCCTAGGAGTCTAGTCAACCTTTGAGTCCCGCCCCATCCAGGCGGTATTCCAATAGTCACTTCTGGCTGGCCTAGCTTAGCATTACTTGATGCTATTCTCATATCGCAGACCATTGCCAGTTCGCAACCCCCGCCTAAAGCAAAGCCGTTTACGGCTGCTATTACTGGCTTCTCCAATTTTTCTATTTTATTCAGGACGGATTGAGCCGAAGACGCGTAATTCTCTGCGGTGATAGGATCAATATCCACCATGTACGAAATATCTGCACCGGCGCAAAATGACCTCTCCCCAGCACCAGTTATAATCACTACCCTTATGGCCGCGTCGGCGCCGACAATATCTATGGCTTGCGACAGTTCAGAAATTACGTCGGAATTCATTGCATTAAGTGCTTCAGGTCTATTAATTCGCACAATCGCAATGTTCCCATCTGTATCGAGCTGAATGTACTTCATACTTGACATGGATAAATGGCCAACCTACAATCAATTAAATCTTATCGAGGAACTTCAGCCCCCTAAAGGGCTAACAAGTTTTTGGGAGAGGGTTCTGTTGCGGAACCGGACTATTATGGAATCTAACTATCACATGCAAATTAATGACTAGACGAAAGTTGAATCAAAAATTGTTTACTGTCTGCCGCATAAAACATCAATAGCTCTCGAGTTCCGGTTAGAGGAAAACCTATGCCTCATAAGCCAGTTTTTAAAGGTCTTGTCTTAAATTATGCGCCTGCCATTCCGTTCCGCAGGTCAATCGCTCGGTGATCTCCGGCTTCTGCTTCTGAAGCAGCCTTGTGCATTTCTGACATTGCACATCCCATTTCCGCCGCAGGTTTTCCTTTTCTCATAAGCCCTCGATAAAGGCCAGCTTCTAAGGTCTGACCATGAGCCTTCTCCCATTCTTCGACTGGAATACTGTATTTCTTTTGAATCCTATCCCTGTACCATTCTGGAATAACATTGAACGCACAGAATGGAATGATCCTCAGGTCGGGGGTCAAATAATGTATGTCACACCTTTGTAATCGCTCTAAATCTTCATTGTACTTATCTTGAAAATGCATCATTCCCAGGAACAAAGACCTAACATGCCATGATCCAACAGAATCAAAGCTTTGTTTAAGTAATATGCTGGAAAACATCTTGCCCAAATTCAGCCCATGAGGCTGCTTTTCTCTGTCAACAAACTGATTTAGCTTTCTAACCACTTCCAATAAGGCCCAATAACGGTTTTTGCCCGACCTAATCTCTTCAGTCTTCTCCTCAAAGAATTCTAAGATTCCCTTAAGATCTACGAATGAAGTAAGGGGAACAAGCTTCTTTGTTTGGAGATCTTCAAAAACATACGTACCCGCACCACAAGCAAAGTGGATCGAGAGTTCGTATTTTGGCTTCTTACTAAATGCCTCAATAACATTCGTCATGGGCATACAAGAAGGTACTGGGAACCAAGCATCAGTAGAAATCTCACCATTGGTTTGTTCTTCAATTCTTTCTATACAATCCGGAATAGTGATTCTATATTTCTCTCGCTCTCTCTTGGTCATCCTTCCCGTCAATGAAACTGGCTGGAAATTGACTGCATGAACGACGTCTAGGTTTTTCTGCGCATTTCGAATTATGCCGCCTAGCTCATGATCATTAATCGACTTTATTACCGTTGGAACGTAAACGACTGTCATTCCACATTTTCTGGCAGATTCTAAAGCGTAAGGTACTTCCCAGTGATTCTTTGGGTTAGTTCTAGGTGTTACTCCGTCAAATGAAAGGTATAGATTGTTCACTCCAGCCTCTCTAACTTGCCGCATTGTTTCCGGTGACAAAGCCAATTTTATGCCGTTAGTATTAAGTTGGACATGATCCACACCTTCTTCCTTCATAATTCGAATAAGGTCATAAATGTCATCTCTCAGCATAGGTTCGCCACCCGTTATTTGTATAGAATTACCTGAAATTGGTTTCTGAGCTTTCAAAGTTTTCATCATTGCTCTAACCTGTTCAAGGTCTGGTTCGTAAAGATAAGCTCCTTCTAATCCCTTCTTAACATAGAAGAAACAATACCAGCAGGTTAAGTCACATCTATTGGTTATAATGATATTGGCGAGTCCAGAATGAGACAAATGATTAGTACAGAGTCCACAATTAGTCGGACAAGCACATTTGTCAACCATCACGTTAGGCGCCTGCGCACCTTTACCATCCATCCAGTAAGTACTGAATTTATTATACATCTTGTAGGATCCAAAGTAAAGCTCTTCACATTCACCGTGAGTTGGACACGTCTTCGTCATGAAGACCTTATCGTCTCTTTCAAAAACCTCAGCATCTAGGATCATATTACAGTCCGGGCATATACTCTGAGTAAATCTGATGGTTCGTCTTGTAGCACTAGGCTTAGTACTACTCGTCATGTTTGAAATCTGAATCAATTCCATTATGATACTACCTTAATTTAGTCAAAACTTTAACAATTTACTATATAAGTATAATGTCATAAATAATAAGGTGAATAGGTTGATTTCTAATTATTGGATAAAATTAATCCTATGATTGACATGAATAAGTATATTATCAACTGTTAGCCAGTTTACAATCTTCTTGGACCTGAGCGATAAGTCTAGAAAAGCTATGGAAGATTTAGGCTTAACAGGATATGAGATAAAATCCTATGTTTGTCTTCTAGAATTAGGTTCTATGACTGCGTCCGAGCTGAGCAAAAAATCTGCTGTTCCATTTTCAAAAATTTATGACGTATTGAATTCGTTAGAAGAAAAAGGATGGATTGAATCAAACAGCTCTCGACCCCAAGAATTCTTTCCAAAATCACCTTATACTGCCATTGAAACGACTAAAATGCTGATAGAGAATCGATTGAAAGCAAGCGAGAATATTGTTGTAGCTGAACTCACGCCATTGTACGAAAAAACAGGGATTAAAGAACGGCCTGAGATTTGGGTCGTAAGAGGATTGTATAACATTGCTACGAAGGTGATGGAAATAATCGAAACCTGTCAAAAGGAACTTTTAATAGCACTGCCTGAAATTTCTGAGGATATTGCTAAAATGGTTCAGCCAGCTCTAAGATCGTTATTTGAAAAAGGAGTCAAAATTACTGTGTTGGTGTCAGGCTCGACAAACTCGGATATTTTGCGTGCAATTTCTCGAATTGCAGATGTTAGAATTAAGGATAGTATGTTTGGAGGAGGGGTAATAGGCGATACTAGTCAAGTAATGATTTTGCTAGGGGATGTTAAGAGCAAACAGGGCAATTCAGAACCCGTTGCAATATGGGCAGATCATATAGGTCTATCCAGGTTTGCAAAAGAATACTTTCAGTATTTATGGCGTGATGCCATATCTGCTACTGGAGTTCGTCAGTAAGTTTTCATTTAATTGAATAAACTCCGTTAAACGGTAATACAAAAAATACTACTAATCACCTGCAGTATTGTTCGTGAAACCTCATAGGAGACTAACGTGGTTTTTATTTCGCATCGTTAAACGAAACTATTGGACAAACGATGACGAGACTAGCCCTACTGATAAAAAAAATGAAGTAGATCTTGAGTTTGGAGTTTGTCCTAATGAAATTAAAATTACATGGATCCCAAAAATAATTTAATGATTTCTGCATGTCCATTTGGTTTGATGAAAGTTAGACCCAGAAAAAACGGGTGGTAGGTTTTATTGTCAGAAACTTGATAAATGGCGCACTACCCTGAATTATTAGATTGGTTCGAATTGAGGCAACTTGTTCACTTGAGAGCTTTAGAAAGTTTATAATATTCAGTACTTGCAGGTCGTTTATACCTGAATCGTACTTTCAAGATTTCGAAGTATTTCCTGAGAGAGAAGAAGGACCTGGAGCAATATATATTGAAGCAGCTGACAAAGTAACCCTAAAGAAGTTAAGGGAGATAACTTTCGTTAATGCTAAGGAAATTCTAGGCATCATTTATTCATCAAAAAGTGGCAATACCCAACTCAGATGGAGACAAACTAGAAGAAAATCAGGAAAAGTTAGTGGAGATGCTTCTCCAAATGCCTTGGTAAACCTCGTTGAATCTGGGGTTATTACTCAGGAATGGGTGCAAGATTATCTAAAGTCATCTCAGACACAGGGAGTTGAGAGTAAAAATCCTTCTGATCGTTCAAAGGGAGAAGTTGAAACGACTGGTCCTGAATTACACAAATGAGAGATTTAGTCTTTCAGTCCTGATAATAGAAGATTGGGTAATTGGCCGAATTTCTTATAATTTATTAAAAACCGTTGGAAGAATTTCATGATAGTTAACGAGGTAAAAGGATCTTCAGGCAAAGCCCAGATGATTGTGCCTGAAGAGCCTGATGACCTTTTTGCACTCAGGAGAATTTTGGAGATTGGGGATAAATTGATTGCGGATACAACCAGAGTTGTAAAGCAGATAAAGGAATATGCACGTCCGGATAGGGGAGAACGAATTAAAGTTAGAATCTTGCTAGAAGTTCAATCAGTTAATTTTGATGGAGCAGTAGGAAGGCTAAGAATTGGAGGTCTTATACTAAAGACGGATACCGAACTAATTTCGAAGGGACAACATCATAATGTAACAGTAACTGTCGGAGACACAATTACATTAGACAAGAGCAGACGCTGGACCGGATCTGAACTTGAAATTGTCAAAGGATCCTCTTCAAATTCCCCGCTTATTCTTGTTGCAATTGATACTCAGGAAGCAGCTGTTGCCACGGTAACAGGAACCCATGTAAGAATTCTTCCCAATATTTATTCGGGCCAGAGTGGAAAAAGATACAATACTGCAAAAAAGAACAATCCTACAATCGAATCGTTTTTTGAAGAAACCAGCATGGGTATCAAGACCATTCTTTCAAGTAACATAATGGGGCAGGTATTAGTTATATTTGGACCAGGCGAAACGAAGAAAAGGTTTCATAATTTCTTGTCTTCTCATATAGAGAATCTAATTAAAAACGAAATTAACATAAGAGTTATCGATGGTATAGATGTCGCAGGAGAAGATGGCATACATATCTCTCTTCGTTCAGACGCATTAAGGGAAGTCATAAAGGATACTAAACTCGGCATAGTTTCCGTAGTTTTGGATAAAGTATTTTATCTTGTAAGCAAGAATATACCGAAATTCGCAATCGGAATGAATGAAGTGAATGAAGCGGCTAAGCTGAAAGCAATAGAATATTTATTGTACTCTGATACGGTCTTTCAGACTACTACTGAGGAAGAAACTGTGCGACTGTTAAATATCACAGAGTCCTTTGGAGCAAAGACGTATGCATTAGATTCATCAACAGATATCGGACTTAGGGTTTCATCACTGGGGGGTATTGTGGCCCTTTTAAGATTTGCCATCAGATAGTAGTATTATACTTTCACAGTGATTCAAAATTGTATGATTCAATGAAATGGCAATGTGACAGAAGACATCCAGTCTAGATAATCGCTTGAAACAGACTGCATTTTAAGTTCCACTACTTCAGGGACTTCATAAGGATGTAGGCTGATTATTTCTCGCTTAAGATCACATGAATTAGGGGTCGTAGTTTTGAACAAGCACAGATACTCGCATTCATTATGAATCTTGCCCCTCCACGTATATACAGAATTCACAACCATAAAATTAGCGCAAGCGCACAATTTTCTATCTATTAGTTCCATTGCCACTTTTGTAGCCACCTTTTTAGATGGGAAGGTAGACATTACGATAGTACCTTTTGCATATCCTTTTCTTCCTCTTTTAGCTTCGCCTCTCATGTTTATCCAAGTAGTTTTACTCCCATTAATTTATTACCCTGTAGGGTAATAAATCACGTTGAGCCAATTTTCCCCTTCTGCATCAAACAAATAAAAAATGCAAATAGGATCGAGATTTACAAGTTTTCCGTGTGTATAAAGTATATGTTTTATTATCCTTATTTTAAATGGGACAATCTCTCATACTTTGACACTGATGGATATCATTATTGCCTCGTACATTAATCCTTCTAAAAGATCATATCTAGGGGCTACCTACAAATGTAGGGGAATGAGAAAGGTAAGGCAAGGATATGAAAAAACTATTGCGATCGTTCTCCAATAGAAGATCTCGAATTGTTGCTAAATGAACCGTTGCTAAATGATCCAAGTGGGACATCCGGGAAGTTATCCGTTACTCTTTGTTCAGCGATAGCGCTTGCCTCTGCAAGAATATTCTCAGTTTCCTCGCCTCCACCAGAATTGAGGGCAAAACCTACCTCTCCTGCGGTATTTGCATTCATCATAATATCTCCGAATATGTCATTAATTTCACCTAGTTCAGAATCAACATTTGGCATCACTCCTGTCAAACCACTTTTTACCGTAGATAATGTGCCAACTGCTGGTTTTAATGCTGCCACAGCATCGCCCAAATTTATGGTCGACTCAAGTCTCATATGCACTTGCTCAAGTGACATTTTTAATTGTGAAACGGTTTTGATTGTTTTTCTAACTTGAGACAATTCATTTGAAAGCATTTTGCTCTGTGGCGCGTCGTGGTGCTGTAATTGAGTAACGATCTGACTAAAGAGGGATCGATCCTTTGCTTTCAATTTATCTAGCAGGGAATCTAATTTATGGGTTTGAACCCCTAGTCGGTTCTTAGCCGATTCCATAGTTGGTTTTAGCGGTTTTGGTGAACGTAAAGTCTCTCTTATTTTATCAGAGGAATCTTTTTTTGTCTCCTTAATCCAATGATTAGTAAAATTCGCCATTAGGAGTTTTTGTAGTGAATAGCACGTTAAATTATGCTGTCAGAATTGGATAACCTTGTAGTAATATTTTCTAAACATCATGTAGTTGCTTTCTAGTACTATATTCCATTCTTATTCGCTGCGCCGTTCTAATGAAGATATGCAAATAAGATTTAAGCGCTTAAGCTCTAGATGTTCTGTTTGGTTCCTTCGGGATATGCTACATCAGCTTTACGAAGTACAAAATAATTGCGACATCGCTAATCCTATATCTTGACAGTAACTATTATACCCTGGTAATACCACGAGCGTAATTAGTTATTTTAACTATGAACATAGATAAGTGGTGTAAAGTAGATGAGGCTATCAGCATCGCGTTCAACGATGAAACATTCAGGGAATACGCTGGTTTGAATTATGATGAAAGGGTGTTGAAGCGCTTAACCTCAATGGTCATGCGAAATGCTGAGATTTTTATAAAACTCTTTCGGGAGCCTCGACTGCTCTATCTATCGGCGATTGAAACAATTGCGGATGCCAAATCAAAGCACCTAGAATTGAAACTACATAGGATAAGAACTGAAAAAATTAGCGATAGGAATTATAAATTTAACAATGAACCAGTTAATTGGAACACCTGGAGACAATTTAACAGTATGGAAGAAAATCCATTAGTACGCAAATACATTTTTGACGAATTCATTGAAGAAACAAGATTTATTGCTCCAATAATAGAAAAGAGATTTGATATTATAAGGAAAGTTTACTCTTCAACGGGAGAATACCAAGAACGATCGAATGTGGGTGTGACTGGTCATTTGCTCAGTCCGTTATCAGGATATCTTGAAAGTGAGGGCATTACGCTTTCAAAATTAAAAAACTTAATTACTCAAATGGGGAGGCAAGCGATAAAACCATTTTCTGAGGCAATCTTATTTTGTTCTAATATTATCGGACGATCTCCTGATTATTTTGATGATTTTTATTTTTTCCGAAACAGAATTTTTAGAGACTTAGAAAAGCCATTTATCAAAACTGATGCCATTAATTCCGTTAAAAGGAGTTTAAAGGTCATGGGTTTCGACTTATCTGGCATAACTTTTGATACTGAGGATAGAACAAAAAAATATCCTTCCCCTATATGCTTCTTCGTCAAGATCCCTGATGATATTAGAGTCTTGTACAAGAGTGAAAGTCCTTACTTTGACTTACAGGGTTGTTACCATGAAACAGGACATGCAATCCATGCAGCCTCGATAAATAGGAATTTGTCTTATGTCGATAGATACAAATTTCCAATGGGAATCGCTGAGATATTTTCAATTTTTTTAGAGCGTCTTACCCGAAATCCATTGTATCTTGAATCTGTTTTAGGCATACGTGACAAAAAAATTTTAGAAGATCTCACTAAAAGAAATAAATTTATGGAATTATTCTTCGTAACTTTCTATGCCGCCAATTCACTTATGAAACTGGAATATTGGACAGAAAACCTTACCATTGAACAGGCAAACAAAGTATACGAGCACTTGATGAGAAAGTATACAGGTTTTGAAATGCCAGGACGATATTGGATGTTACATCACATTCTTCCGGAAGCTATTATGTATGTACCAAGTTACCTTATAGCAGCCGTTAGGGCAGCGGAGCTTGAGAAATACCTTCAAGATAAATTCAGTGAAAAATGGTGGGAAGATCGACTAGCTTCAAGTACGCTAAAAGAGTTCATGTCCAAAGGAGCGGGAATAGAAATTGGTCAATTTTCTAAATTGGATTGGAATATCTTTATGAAGGAGATTATTGATCTTTAGCTTTGTGCTTCTTCTCGTTATAAAGGAAGAACCATGCATACGGTATAGGAGAAAATAATTGGTAGGTGGTTCCAAGAAGGCAGTTTACGCTGCACTTTTCGGGAATCTTGGAATAGCAATAGCTAAGCTCATGGCTGCTATAATGACAGGAAGTAGTGCTATGTGGTCTGAGAGCTATCATTCCCTTTCCGACACATTTAACCAAGTATTATTATTAGTTGGAATTAGAACTAGCAGAAAGGTTCCCAGTGAAAGACATCCGTTTGGTTTTGGAAAAGAACAGTTCTTTTGGTCCTTCGTCGTCGCCACCTTACTTTTCGGAATTTCTGGGATACTTTCATTAGAAAAAGGATTTACGTCTTTGTACAATCCTATTCCTAGGATAGAAAACATAGGCATTAGTTTCGTAATTCTCCTTATTTCAGCAGTTTTTGAAGGTAATGCACTTAGAATTGCCTTCAAATTATTTAAGGAGACTATTGAAGCAAGAGGTGAAAAATTCTCCATGGGTATGATAATGACAGAGTTTCAGGAAAGCAAAGATCCAACTATTTTGACGGTAATGGTAGAGGATTCCGCGGCTCTATTGGGAATAGCGATTGCTGCCATTGGTCTCTACATTTCTGACATTACTGGTGATACAATATATGATGCTGTAAGTTCTGTTGCTATTGGAATTATATTAATGCTATTTGCCTTCTTTTTAGCAAAGGAGAACAGGGGTTTACTAATAGGTGAAGCCATTTCAAGAAAAGATTATAATAAAATAATTGAATCAGTTCTTAGTCTACCCCAAGTAAATCGTGTCATATCACTTCGTACCATGCATTTTGGACCAAAAGATGTTCTAGTGGCAATGGAAGTTAGTTTAATTGATAACATGAATACAGATGGAGTTGAACTCGTCATAGATGAAATAGAGGAAAGAGTGAGACAAGTGCTTAGTTTGCCTACACCTTCAAAGATTTACGTTGAAGTTGAAAGTGATAGCTGCCCATTCCGGTCGAAGAGGTATAGTGATAAACTTCGGGGAAACCAGAATTAGCCGTGAGTTGCTTGAACCTCGCTAACATTAAAGACGGTTTTGATTTGTCCTTTATCATCTCCAAAGTACTTGTACTTAGCTAGCGCAATAAATCATTTACCATTTAAGGTATCATCAGGTTCTTTAAAGTTGCCATGGTATGACCTATGGAACGAGGATGTAATTGATGCTAAAACTAGTTTTTATAGTGAGATGATAATCGAACCTCCATTGGGGTTGAGGACAATGGGATCGATATAGGATGAGGGCAGCTCTATTATTAAAATAAATTCTAAAGCTTTAACTCAAATAGCCTATCCATTATAATCCAGCTATTCCTTGTCAATAAACTCGTCGGGCGACGGCGGTTCCGGATTGAGACCCTTCCTCTTCCTTATGTCTAAAACCAGTGACTTAAATAAAGATTGGGGCACAGGTTGCCAGGTCTTGAAATAAGTATTCCATAAGGCCTTTCCCGCAGTTCCTCCTCTCATGATTTCTGATAAATCAAATGTTTCTGATGCTGGTACTTCTCCTTGGATTATTGAGATGACACCTTTTTGATCCACATTCAGAAGCTTTCCTCTTTTACCGGATAGAATTCCGGCGACGGTTCCGATCTGCTCTTGAGGACATTTTATTTCAATTCCTAGAATTGGTTCAAGTAATATTGGATCGGCAATTAGCATTGATCCTAGCATAGATCTTCTTGTAGCCGGCATTAATTGTGCTAATCCCCTGTGAGCTGGATCCTCGTGAGGGACAAAATGATGCAGGACGAACTTTAGACCCCTTACGGTTTCACGTGCTAACGGGCCAGAGTGCACAACGTCATCGAATCCGGATCTGATAGAGTCAATAGATTCCTGTATGAATTGAACTCCTTTTGTTTCATCAACGAGTAAGTTGCCTGAAGGATCCACCGCGGCGACTTTTCTAGCCTGGTCAGCTTCCCACCCTTTACTTCTCAATAATTTTGCCATCTCCTTTCTATCAAGGTCGTCCCTTATCTGACCAGATTTTATCAGATCAACTATGTCTTCTGCCAATGGTTCTACCCTCATGAAAATCTTGTTATGCCTATTGGGAGATTTGCTCATAATGGGCCCCGCACTGGATCGAATTGTTTCCCTGTAATTAATCAAAGGCTGTGTTGTAGTAATTTCAAGTCCTGCTTCTTGAAGGAGAGAGGTCGCAATTTCAAGATGAAGTACGCCCATTCCTGCCATTAGCGTCTCTCCAGTTTCTTCATTGATCTTGACAATCAGGTTTGGATCTTCAACGGTTATCCTTCTCAAAGCTTCTACGAGCTTGGGTAAGTCTTTAGGATGTTTCGGCTCTACCGCTATAGTAACAACTGGTTCTGATACATATTTTATAGATTCGAAGGCTGGAATATCCTTAACCGTTGAAAATGTTTCACCTGCCACCGCATAATCTAATCCCAAAAGAGCTGGAATATTTCCAGCGGGTAGTAAATTTACTACTTCACGTGTGTTACCCATGTAGATATTTACTGATTGTACTTTACCTGTTCGCTTAGCATCAAGCAAATAAAGTTCATCGCCATCTTTTACGGTACCTGAAAACAGCCTGCCTGTCGCTACTCGGCCGGCCTGTTGGTCAACATTAATAGTTGTAACCATCATAATGATAGGACCATTGTCATCGCAGTCGAGCAGAGCTTTTCCTATGTCCGAATCTAAATTACCGGGCCATATTTTTGGAATTCTGTACCTTTGGGCAACATGGGGGGGAGGATGATGTTGCACAACCATTCCTAAAACTGCATCATGCAATGGAGCCTTCTCTGATAGATCTTTAATCGGACCAGAATTATCCGAAGTGTAAGCGTCGTAAACATCTTTGAAACTAATGCCCCTCTTTTGGGCCATGTTATAGTTAAAGCCCCATCTGTCCTTGGCCGATCCAAATGCAACGCTATTCCCTTGAATACTAACCTTCCACTTGTCCCTAAGTTCCGGCTCTGCATATATGTCAATTAATTTGTTGAACTCTGCAATAATATTTGATAACCATTTTTGCATAGCCTGAGGATCCAGCCTCAACTCTTTAACTAACCTGTCAATCTTGTTGATGTAAAGAACAGGCCTCACTCTTTCCTCTAGGGCTTGCCTAGTTACCGTTTCAGTCTGGGTCATAATTCCTTCGACCGAGTCAGAAACAACTACGACTCCGTCTATAGCTCTTAAGGCACGAGTGACACGACCGGTAAAATCTATGTGTCCGGGAGTGTCGATCATATTGATTACATAATCTTTACCTTCGTGTTCATAGTAGAGTGTCACATTGGCACCCCTTATTGTCATCTGCCTATTCTGCTCAAGTTTCATTGAGTCAAGAGCCAATGCCTGCCCTGCCACTGTCGGGGAAATAATGCCTGACGCGGCAAGTAAACTATCACTCATCGTAGTTTTCCCATGATCGACATGAGCAATGACTCCAAAGTTACGGATTTGGTCTTTATTTCCAATAAGTCTTAGGATATCTTGAGTGGATTTGAACTTGGGCATGAGTACAGACCAGAAAAAATCTGTGCACCGTTATTAAACGTTCCTTATTGTCTTAGAAGCAAAGACTCGTCCAATATTTAGCAATCAATTTTACTCAATTATACTGATACACAATTTGGTTAGATGTTTTCAAAATTTTCATTTTATTTGTGTGTCATCAGTTTTGACGTCCCATATTAGAAAAGTGTCCAGGTTGTGTATTTTCTAAAAGAAAATATGATAGGATATCAGCTATTTTGCTGTGAAACAAATAACGTTAGGTCATACGCCTGATGCAGATGATGCATTTATGTTTTTTGCAATTGCGACTGGAAAAGTAACTTCACCATTGTTAGCGATTGAACATGTGATTGAAGACATAGAGACTCTTAATAGGCGTGCGATAAAACATGAACTAGATGTAACTGCAATTTCTGCACATGCGTACGCGTATGTTGAAGACTATCTAATTCTGCGTAGTGGAGCAAGTTTTGGATTGAATTATGGTCCTTTGGTTATGGCCAGCAAACCTGTTCAAATTGCCAATCTGAAAAATAGTTTAATCGCAATTCCAGGCAATATGACCTCTGCAAACTTATTGTTGAAACTTTTAATTGGTAACTTTCGAAGTAAGGTGATGCACTTTAGTTCGATACCTCAAGCTTTATCATCGGGAGTTGTCGACGCCGGACTAATAATTCACGAGGCTCAAACTTCGTATAGAACAAAATTCCATACAGTGGTTGACTTGGGAAGATGGTGGCACAAGATTACCTCCGGGCTGGCAGTACCCCTCGGAATTAACGTTGCCAGTAGAAGATCTATGACATTAGAGGAAATCAGAGAATTCGATTCTGTTTTTAGGAAATCTATTGAATATGCATTTAACCATGAAGAAGAGGCTTTAAATTATTCGATGGAGTATGCGCGAGGTACTCCTAAAAAATTGATGGAAAGGTTTGTTAAAATGTACGTTAACAAGCTCACGGTCAATATGGGCAGCGAAGGGAAAAAGTCAATCGAACTTTTGCTGAAAAAAGGGAGGGAACAAAATCTCCTATCTTTTTCTAAAGTCTTATTTTCAGATATCAATGAAGACATTGAAATGCCGTAAGGAATTTTGCAGTCTGAAAAGTTAGTCTGATAGTGGAAGGGTAAAATTATTAGTTATGCACTTGAAGTACATTGAAAAAGGTATCACGCTGTGCAGGAATACCCTTAATTTCCTTGATAAGGCTGACCAGCTCTTGAATTGATGTGCCACTTGACTTTCCCGCAGCCTTGAATATTTCTTCCGAAAAGGCGGTTCCCACCAAGTCATTCCCTCCATAAGACAGTGCAACTTGAGCCAATTTCTTGCCCAGGGAGACCCAGTAAACGGAGATATTATTTAAGAAATTTGCCAGCATTAGCCTAGAGACCGCAATTACACGTAGATCATAAACCGAGGGACTTTCTCGTGCTATCATCCCTTTCTGTTCAAGCTCCGTATTTTCTAGACTGAACTTTAATGGAATGAATGTTAAAATGCCGCTAGTTTTCTTCTGTAAATCTCTTGTCTTTATTAGATGATCTATTATATGGTTGGGTTTTTCTATATGACCAAATAGCATTGTGCAATTGGACTGTAGGCCTATCGCGTGGGCCGTGGCAGCAGTCTCTAGCCATTCATCACCCGAGCACTTTCCTCTCACTATAATACTTCTAATGTCCTCGCTGAATATTTCTGCACCGCCACCAGGAAGGGCATCAAGCCCGGCCTTCTTCAGGCGCAATAGTACCTCCTTAACTGAATTTCGAGTTAGTCGTGCAATAAAGAATATTTCGGCCGGAGTTAGAGCCTTAATGGTAACGTGAGGGAACTCCTTCTTTATTGCCTCTAACATTTGCTCGTAATACTCGATGCCGAGTTTAGGATGGAACCCTCCGACTATGTGAAGCTCTGTAGCACCCATCTGCTTAATTGCAATAGAGGCTCTTGTCACTATCTGTTCGGTTGTTAGGGTATACGAATCTGACTCGTCACCCTTTCTATAGAAAGCACACAACGGACAGCTTGCTGCGCATACATTTGTATAATTAAGATAGTAAGACGATACAAAGGTAATGTTCTTACCAGTTGTCTTTTTTCTGATCTTATCTGCGGCAGCACCCAATAAAAATAAATTTTCTTCAACCAATAATTCAATACCGTCCTTGTAGGAGAGCTCTTCACCATTCAGGGCTTTTTCTAAAGCCTCTGTGCCCCCGGTAATGCTCTGCAACAATCAGATTAAATGTCGGTTAAGAGAAATATAAAATCTTACGTTTGTAAAGAATAAATACCTTTTACGAACGTGGGAAGATCACGATTGTTAAAGCCTCCGCTCATACCTAAACTCGTAAATAGGTCAGATGTTTCTCACATTCTTCACGCGGCTTTGAATGGCGAAAGGCCAGATCTCAACGAATGCATCGATTTGATTAGGTCGGATGACCCATTTGCAATAGGCCTTGTCGGAGGCTTCATTAAGGATAGGATATTTGGAGATACAGCCACCTTTGTAAACAATATCATTTTGAATTATACGAACGTATGCATTACTTATTGTAAATTTTGTGCTTTTTATCGTGCCCCAGGTCAAAAGGATTCTTATACATTACCAATAGACGAAATTGTAAAGCGAGTAGTTACTTCTAGGGAACTTTTTGGTATCAGTCAGGCTTTAGTCCAAGGGGGTCACAATCCCAGCCTTGGTATAGAATACTATGAAGAGGCCTTTAAAAGGATAAAGGAAAGATGTCCCCAAGTCGGAATTCACGGACTATCAGCCTCCGAGATCGACACGATCTCAAAAGTTGAAAAATGTACAACCCGCGAAGTTTTGTCGCGGCTGAAAGCCGCAGGTCTTGATAGCCTGCCTGGCGCCGGTGCAGAAATTTTGGATGATAATGTAAAGCAGGAAATAAGTCCATTAAAGATCAAAAGTGAAGAATGGTTAAGAATAATGCAGGAAGCTCATGAGATGGGTATTCGTTCATCTGCAACCATGATGTACGGTACAGTAGAGACGGAGGAACAGCAAGCCCGTCACTTGATGAAAATAGCTCATCTACAAGAAAAAACGGGCGGATTTATGGCCTTTATTCCTTGGAGCTTTGAACCTAACAAAACGCAAATGCAAACTGAAGGCTTGATAAAGTATCCTTCAGGCGGATTGCAATTGCTTAAAATGGTTGCTATATCTAGGATAGTGTACCAAAATCTCATAGACCATCTGCAGTCCTCCTGGCTTACAAACGGTGTTGGGATGGCTCAATTGGCCTTGACTTATGGTGCTGATGATTTTGGTGGTACATTAATTGGGGAGGAAGTGGTAAGCGCAACGGGTGCACGCTCAACGGAACTTACCACTAATACTATAATTTCCGCCATAGAGCAAATTGGCCTTAGGGCCATGGAAAGAGATAACTTGTATAACATTATCAAACATCGTTCGATCAATTAAAACAATAACTTTGGCATCCCTTGGGCTACTGGATTACCTTGTGTATCTGGCAAAAAAATGATAAATATTATACAATGTGTCAATATTCTTTATAAGTACCTTTAAATGTCGACAGTGAGAACTGATTTTGTTATGCCAGTAGGCATCGACGATCTTGCTATCTATGTTCCAAAGCTTTACTTAGACTATAGAGATTTTGCTGAGGCTAGAGGGATCGATCCCCAGAAATTAGAATATGGTATCGGAATAAAAAGGATGGCTATGGTTGATACAAACCAAGACTCTGCTTGCATGGCAGCCAATGCTTGTTTAAAACTAATGCAAAAAAATAACTTGGCACCAGAGGATATTGGCAGATTGTACGTCGCTACCGAATCTAGCATAGACGAATCAAAGGCTATGAATTCATTTGTCGTGGGCATGTTGGAACTCATATATGGTGAGGATTCGCTCGAACATGCAGGCGGAATAGAGTGCAAATTTGCTTGCGTTAGTGGGTCTTATGCTTTGTACGATAATGCCAACTGGATAAGGGCCGAAGAGAATAACCGCAAGGCAGCAATAGTCGTTGTAAGCGATATTGCAAAATACGATGTAGGCTCAACTGGGGAATATACTCAGGGAGCAGGTGCCGTGGCTATGTTAATTAAGGAGGATCCGCGACTTCTCGCTTTTGATGCAAAAGTGACATCTACAACTATCAAAAATGAATATGACTTCTATCGCCCTTGTGGAAGAGAAACTCCGCTTGTCAATGGTACATACTCGAATCTCTTATACTTGATTCAAGTCAGGAAAGCCTTTGATAGCTATAAGGAGAAGGCCATCAGAACAGGTTTAATTCGAATAAATGATGGTGAATCAATTACAGATCATATTGACTTTTTCACGGTGCATTTGCCCTATAGAAGAATGGGAGAAAAGGCGCTCGCTTACCTTCTTAGACACGAATGGAGAACACTCCCCCGCTGGGAATTGGTGATTAAAGAAATTGGATTTCGTGAACCAGTACCGCGAGATCCACGTGGAACCATTGAATCGATTTTGTTAGATACGGTTTTCATGAAGGCAGACGAGCAGTTTAGAAAGAGCTTTATGCAAACCTCGTATTACAATGAAGTATATGAGAAAAAGTTGTCAAGTTCATTAGAGGCGTCAGGTATAATTGGTAATCTTTACACCGCGTCTATGTACATGGGATTAAGAAGTTTACTAGAGTACGAAAATAAGAAAAACCACAATATTGGAGGGAAAAGAATAGGTTTCGGTTCGTATGGTAGTGGTAGTAGTGCAATGGTTTTCAGCGGTGTTATCCAAGAAGCGTACAAGGAAATTGTTAGGGATATGAATCTTGAAGAAGAAATCGGATCACGTACAAAACTAACAATGGATGAATATCAGAGTCTAAGAGAAAATCAACTGACCCTGAGCGACTCTTACGTAAGAGCTAAAGATGAATTTATTCTAGTTAAGATTGGCGGAACTACAGCCGATAAAGCTGGCTTCCGGGAATATTGTTTCTGCGATTAGTTACAACAAATTTGGTCCCATAATTTGTCTGCTTTAACTACTTATCCTAAATTCTATACCTTCTTTGGTTAGGAAACTCAGAAGTTTCCTTGCGTGTTTTTCATCCTCCAGCTCCAAACTAAGGTACACGCCTGCTGAACCTGCAGCAACATTTGAACTCAACCGATCATGGTTAACTTCAACGATATTTACACTGAGCTCTGCTATCTTATCTACGACGGTTTTCAATGCTCCTGGCTTATCAGGCAGTTGAATAAATATTTTGAGCATACGCCCCATATGCATTAACCCCTTCGCGACTATTTGACCTAGTAAATACATATCTACATTACCTCCTGAAAGTATAGATACAGCCGACTCTTGACGATTCAGATTTTTGTGTGACAACAAGTATGCAAGGCTCGCCGCACCTGCTGGTTCGACTACAATTTTTTCCCTTTCCATTAATAGGAACATCGTCTCAACGATAGAGGTATCATCTACAGTAACAATGTCGTCAAGATATTCTGAGCAAATTTTAGAGGTGAGTTCTCCCGGTGCCTTCACAGAAATCCCATCTGCAATGGAAAAGCCACCGCTGATTGTAACCAGGCTACCAGATTTTACTGATTCTTTCATTGATGGAAATTGATCAGACTCTACTCCAATGATTTTCACATTGGGTCGCTTAGTTTTTATTGCAATTGCTACTCCCGACGCTAAACCTCCGCCTCCTATTGGGAGATAAACTTTATCAAAGTGTTGTAAATCTTCCATCAGTTCCAGTCCAATTGTTCCTTGACCACAAATGACTAAAGGATCATCGAAAGCGTGGATCATAATATTACCATACTTGTTCGAAAGGGAATCAGCTATCTTCCAGGTTTCATCATAAGTATTTCCGCTGAGAATTACATCCGCACCATACGATCTAGTCGCTGCAACCTTAGCGGGGGATGCGCTTTTAGGCATTATGATTTTGCATGGAATCTTCTTCTTCATCGCGGAAAATGCCACTCCTTGTGCGTGATTACCAGCAGAAGCTGTTATGACACCTTTTTTACAATCTTCTTGTGTCAAGCTGTCCAATTTTGACCAAGCTCCTCTCACCTTAAATGAGCCAGTCTTTTGGAACGATTCTATCTTCAAAAATATTTTTGAACCTATCAGTTCAGAAAAAGTATGTGAGCTTGTAAGTGGCGTTTTTCTAACTTCTTCGTCCAACCTCTGACGTGCGTCAGCTATCTCCTTTAAGGAAGGTATATAGCTTTTCTCTGCTTGATGTTGTTTTCTTAGATTAGTCAACTGTTAATAATCAACTATTGACCAACTCTTATGATTTTTGCTCAGATCCAAACTACGGCAGGTAATTGATAACGGTTATTTAGTCTAAATTTGAACGCTATTGATGGTATCTACTAGATTGACAAGAGAATGGTTAATTCTGTTCTGTGAATCTACATTAACCTTGTTGAAATTTACATAAGACCGCCGTTCTTTTAATTTTTTATTAATCATAGTTTCTATATCCATATAAATAACAAACCCTTCTTGTCCCTGCATTAGTTTATTATAATCCACAAGCACAGGTTCAATTTTGTATACTTCCATTACGTAATCATTCAATTCAGAAATGAGCTTGTTTCGATCTGCTTCCACATTCATCAAATCTGGAAATTCATTGAAAATCTTATTTACCTTGCCTTCCAGCCGAGATGAGAAACTTTTGTCCGAAAGCATTTTTTCTAATAGCTCTTCGAATCCTAGTTCCGCATAACCCAATTTACCCAATTCTCTTAATACCAAATCGTTACCAGCAGTCGCAACCGACCTTCTGATTTCGTTACCTTCACTTGTTACTTCATATAATTTCTTTTGGATTTCTAATACTCTTCTATCGAGTCTGTAATATCTTAAGGCATGATACTGTATGCCAAGGTAAACTGAGATAACAATTTTTTCGATTTGGGTGGAAAGCTGATAGGTAATTCTATGCAAGTCGTCTGTGTTGGACTTGATTACACCATGAATTCTCCACTTATCAAGAGATTTGGCAAGTCGGGAAAAGTACAGAAGCAAAGAGTTCGGATCAAAAGTTGTAGTGTCTGTTAAGGTTCCGTCTCCCAACATAACCTTTATGTTCGAGACTTGAAGTAGGGATTTGAGTCGTTCAAAATAAACGTGCTGGAGTTTTGAGTATGATAAATTCAGATCAACGGAAAACGGAATGGAATCTTTTAGAGGCATTCTCATAGCCTTGACCTCAGGAATTGCCAAAAAAAATGACAGGATTATCCATCGACATGTTCAGATCTTGCGTTTCAACATTTGGATAGTAAGAAGAAAAATTAATCATAATTTCGGGATCCTTATGCATTAAAATGTAACATATTTAATTGTAATATTTAGATACTGCAACACATTAAAGTTAGGCGAGGACGATTCTGGTAGAACGCCTTAATTTATTCGGCGAAATTCATCTCCTGCGTAGACATGGTATATTGGGCGCTTGTCTCAGAAAGTATACCCTTTTACTTTACGACCAATATGACCCCAAGAACTATTTGAATGCCAAGGCTGATTTGATAAACTCAAATCATACTAAAAATTGAACTTGCAACCACGATATGAGGATTGATGCGCAGTTATTGTCGTGCGGTATAAGTGGCTTTAATTATTCTTATGGAAATGCGTTATAGACTGTCTCATCCGAAAAGACTAAAATACGCAGCGATTGCTTTGTATGATCATGCCTACAGCATACATCCTTGTTAATTGTACTCTCGGTTCGGAAGAAAAGATAATTACCGAAATTGCCAAGTTACCTGACGTTAAGGAAGTTCGGGGAACCTATGGGGTCCATGATGTCTTCGTAAAAGTGAAATCTGACAATACAGAAGCAATGAATCATACAATAACCAACAGAATTAGGAAGGTACCTGGGATTACGTCTACTGTAACTTTGGTAGTTATTGAGGAACAAGGAGGAAAGGAAATCACCTAAAAATTTCAAATATTTCTTTTCTTGTCCTCCTGCTTTATTCTTTTAATCTCATAAACTATTAGCCCCGTGGTTACTATAACCACTCCCCAACCGATCGTTCCTACTATCAGATAATATGAATATTTTGGAATCGCTAAGGCCATGCCTGCAGTTATGGCACCTATCCACCAAAAGACAATCAGAATTTGAAGGTTTATCTTAAAAAATGGGGATCACCCGCGTTCATCCTCATCAAATCCCCGTAGAGATCTAAGTACCTTTCCACAATAATTACATTGGTTCAACTCACAAAAATCAAAGTTATCGTATCTCCTGAAGGAATAGGTATCCTCGTGAGAGCAAAAAAGCCTTTTGATAAAATTCGTGAGATTCCCCGACAACTAAGCTTACAATATCAAAAGCAAGATAATATGATTTCGCTATAAGATTGCCGTCGGTGAGATTTGAGCTCACGACAGCTCGGTCTTCAGCATCACCCCTCAAAAATGAGGTCGAGTGCTCTCCCAGGCTGAGCTACGACGGCACAGGTTACCTTATCTGCAAATAATATATAATCTTGTCTTGTATCGATATATTGTTCATCTATCTCTGCTGTGTGCATCATTAATATAAGATAACAAGATTAAGTAAATATCTTCCTTAAGGTAAATAAGTTATGATCAGATCGGTACATCAAATCGATAATGGCAGAAGGAACTGAATCCCACACAAAGGCTTTAATGGAGACTCCTGAAGAGAGACGTAGAAGATTTTTACTTGAGTTTGAGAAGCCATTTAAGTGTGAAAAGTGTAATGAACGATTTAAGAAAAAAAAGTATTTGCGAGAGCATAAAACAGAAGTGCATTCTTATTAAATTAATTGACAAGATTAATTGTGCTTAAGGGCAGTTGAAGTTAGGCGTACGTTATTACCAGGAGAATTTTTTGGGTATTCGTAATTGCTCCTTATTGAAGTTAGACTCCATTATAATCTGTCAGAGTTACTTTCAAGTATAACTAACTCTAAGGACTTGTTAATCTAAAAAAGATCAAACTTGTTAGCCAAAATTTATTTAGAATAATGTGATCCGTATTTAAAGGGAGATCAAATGAAAATTTACACAAAGTCTGGGGATAATGGTAAGACCGGTCTTATAGGGGGCTCGAGAGTTTTCAAATCTGACCCTAGAATTGCAGCATATGGACAAATAGATGAGTTAAATGCCAATATTGGTCTTGCAATATCGTTATTATCTACGAAAGGAGTTCATAAAAATTTTACCGATATCGTCGATTTGCTCATTATGATCCAAAATGACTTATTCATAATTGGTTCGGATTTGGCAGACCCTAATTTTCCACCTACTAGTGAATCCAAAACACCCCGAGTTGTAGATCGTATGATTACCAATATAGAAAGAGATATCGATAAATTCGAATCGGAGTTAGAACCTATTTCTTATTTTATCCTTCCCGGAGGCAGTATTGAATCTTCGATTCTCCACGTTTGTAGAGGGGTCGCAAGGCGTGCAGAGGTTTCCCTTGTTACACTCGTTAATTCAAAAACAATAAATAAGTACATAGTGGCCTACGTTAACAGATTATCAGATTTGTTATTTGTATTAGCCAGGGCCGTCAATAAAAGGCAGAAAATTAATGATGTAGCATGGAAATCTGAATATTGATTCCCGGCTGATAGGCCATCAGGAGGATGATTGTTGGGGCAAACTCTCAATGTTCTGCTAATAATTTTGATAACTGTCGGCATGGCTTTAATTACTACTATTTTAGCTTTCGCGTTTGACTTGATTGTATTTGATTCACATATACTATCAATAAATTATTTGTATGGGTCAATTTCAGTAAGAAATCTAGAGTGAAGTTTAATTTAGATTAAAACCACGGTACAGGTTAAATCTTAACTTCTGTTATGTTCATATGTCAATCGATTTCACGTACATATAATGAAGCCCCACATTGCCAAATTGCTCTCTTTCTTCAATTTTGTACTAGGTTTAAAGCAAATACAAAGATCAGGGTGGAAATTTAAAGCGAGTGTAGATTCACCAGAATCAGTTGCCGATCATTCGTTCTCTCTCTGTGCGATGGCCATGGTTTTCTCGGACTTGACAGGATTAAATACGGAACGAGCTTTAAAGATGGCAGTTCTTCACGATTTAGGCGAGTCCATAATCGGCGATTTCATGCCTGGCCAAATATCACGACCAATTAAAAAAGACCTAGAACAAAAAGCTATGATCTCTATCTTGAAGAACCTTCCAAAGTCACTGCATGACGAGTATTGTCAAATATGGAAGGAGTACTTAGGTCAGAGAACTCATTTATCCAAATTAATCCACAATTTGGATAAACTAGAAATGATCCTTCAAGCGAGACGATACATGAATGACGGTTACTCCAAAGTAAAATTACGTGAATTGATTGATTCAGCAAATACCGAGTTAAGTATTGAGAGAAGGGATCTAATTTCAGAAGTCTTGCAAGGTTTAAATGCTGCGTCAATCCACTGAAATAAAGGGATGCAATACTTTACGGCCCTAAAGATTGGAGAAAAGAGAGTCAAATCGGCACAAGAGCTTTTGAACATGTATGCAGGTCATGCAATGCCGGCATTGGCTCTGAAGGACACGAAAAGTAACATTTGGGAACCGGTAGGTGAAGAGAATCTATTTGCTGTAGTAAAGGAAGAACAGGGATACATGATCGCTCTGTGCGATAAAAACGGAATCGCAAAGTCAATTGCCCAGTGGTTCGGAGAAGAGAAAAAGAATCAGATAATAAGTAGAATTAAGGACGAAAAAAATATCGAACAGTATTTCGGAAAATTATCTCTTCCCATTTAATCAACGTACTTCTACTGAATGAAAAAATAGTTGATAGTTTTGGAGAAAAAATGTGAACAAGTAATTGAAGTAAAAGGGCATTTAATAGATTCAATGATCCTTACAAGGATATTTGACAAGATCATGGATCTTTCGGGCGATTTCAATGTACTCGAATTTACAATAGGAAAAAAGAAAAATGAACTGAGTTATGCTCGACTAAGAGTTTATGGGAAGAGCAAAAGGCATCTTGACCAATTATTAGAAACATTGTACATGGAAGGTGCACAACCTATCATGGTAGAAGAAGTCATACTAAAAAAAGCCGATCATGATATGGTAATGCCTACAAATTTTTATAGTACAACTAATAACTCAACGCAAGTTTTTTACTCCAATGAATGGTTAGATGTCCAAAATATGATGATGGATAAGTGTATTGTGGTGGATATCAACAAACGCACTGCTAGGTGTAAGATGATTAGAGATGTACGCAAAGGTGACATGATAGTAATAGGCGAAAGAGGAGTGAAAGTTGTACCCGAAGAGCGTCCAAGGCAGGGTGTGGATATATTTCAATTCATGAGCAGCTCGAGTTCAAGTGAGCGTCCCACCCTTCAAATTGCTCGTAAGATTGCTCTAGATATAGATAACACCAAAAGGAATGGAGGAAAAATAATTGTAACTGCAGGCCCCGTTGTAGTTCATTCTGGTGCTGGAGAGTCGCTGGCAAATATGATTAGGCTTGGCTATGTTGATGGCTTACTCTCCGGAAATGCATTGGCTGTGCACGATATTGAAAATGCCTTGTTAGGAACATCGTTAGGAATGAATGTTAAAGACGGGACACTAGCTGTCCGAGGGCACCGCAATCATATGCAGGCAATTAACGAAGTCTTCAGAGCTGGTTCCATTAAGAAAATGGTGGATAAGAGAATCTTGAAGTCTGGGATTATGTACGAATGCATAATTAATAAAATACCGTTTGCTCTTTGCGGGTCTATTAGAGATGATGGTCCACTTCCAGACGTGACCACGGATGTTATTGAAGCACAGAAACAATATAGAGAAATTTTAAATGGTGCTGATATGGTTCTAATGCTTTCAACTATGCTTCATTCTATTGCCGTAGGAAACATGCTACCATCTAAGGTAAAGGTAGTAGCCCTTGATATCAGTCAACCTGTGGTAACAAAACTGCTCGATAGAGGCACAACCCAGGCAATTGGAATAGTAACTGATGTCGGTGCGTTCCTTCCCATGGTTGTAAAGCAACTAGAGCGATTAAGTAAAGGACTGAATGGGAAGTCTTTATATTAAGAGTACATAAGTAGCACTAGATGTCAACCTCTTGATTGGGTCAGCTTAAGGTTTATTAGCTGAGTCACGATTTTGGGGTCAGCCCTTCCTTTGGTTACTTGCATAACTTTGCCTACCAAAAAATTTATAGCATTTGAATTCAACAGCGCGTCGTTAACGGCCGAACCTTCGGTTTTAAAAACTTGCTCTACCACCTCGCTAATCAAATTTTCGTCAATTATTCTAGATGATTCGCTCTTGCTCAGTAATTGGGAGGGTGTTTGACCTGTTTCAACCATTTTAGTTAGGATTTGCTTACCAGTTGATCTATTAATCTTGCCCTCATCCACTAGTCTAGCCAGCTCAGCCAAATGACTTGGTTTAATTTTAATATGGTTTAACAAAGTAGGTTCTTCACTTCCAATTAGACCCAATAGGTCATTAACTATCCAATTAGCAATCTCTACCGGAGATGCATATATTTTAACACATGATTCAAAAAAATCTGCTAGTTTTTTTGAGTTGATTAGAATGTTAGATACTTGGTCAGAAAGAGAGTAGCTCTCGGTGAACCTGGATCGTCTCTGGTCTGGCAATTCTGGAATTAACTTACCTATATGGGAGCTGAATTCGTTTCCCAAATGTACCAAGGGAATATCAGGTTCAGGAAAGTACCTGTAATCCTGCTCCTCTTCTTTTGTTCGCGCGACCTTGGTAATCTTCCTTTGCTCATCCCAGTGTCGAGTTTCGGATTTTATTTTAATATTTCGTGCCAATAGACTCGTTTGTCGAGATATTTCGAAAGTCAAAGCTTTTTCTACCTCTTTGAAAGAATTAACATTTTTAATTTCTACTCTACTTCCTCCCTTTAGGGAAACATTTACATCACATCTGACTGCTCCTTCCAATGCTGTATCGCATATGCCAATATGTTCCAATATGGATGAAAATTTATTTAAGAAAAATCTTACTTCTTTAGGACTGGAAAAATCAGGTTCCGTAACTATCTCTACAAGGGAAACGCCTGCTCTATTATAATCAATAAGTGCATAGTTGGCATTATGAGCAATTCCAGGAGCGTATAGGATTCTTCCTGGATCTTCCTCCAGCTGAACTCGTCTTATTTTAATAACTTTAGAGTCGTTTAACTTAATACGTCCGTGACTGCCGATGCTTGTTAACCCGTACACATTATATTGTGTAATTTGGAAATTTTTTGGCAGGTCGGGATAGAAATAATTCTTACGGTAAAACATTAGTTTATCAGGTATTTTGCACTCAAGGGAATATGAAATCATGGCTGATTGCTCTATAGCCTTCTTATTCATGAGAGGTAGTGTACCTGGGAAACCACAACAGACTGGACATATGTTAGAATTAGGCTTAGAACTTCTGTAGTTTCCCCGACATCCGCAAAATAATTTACTTTTCAAGGATGTGAGCTGACAATGTATTTCCAAACCAATCATGATATCGGTCATTACAAAGGGGTCCTCGTAGAAAGCTTCTTAGCATTCTGAAAAATAAAAGCCGCGTCAATAAGTTTCTGTTCTTGAAATGGTCCAGCCATTAACTGTATTCCAATCGGAAGTTCATTGCTATATCCCGCAGGAATACTGATCGCTGGAATTCCGCCAAGATTTGCAATAACTGTATCTACGTCCATTAGATACATCTTGAGAGGATCTTGCACTTTTTCTCCTATCCTGAAAGGAAGTATAGGCATAGTAGGACCCAATAACAGCTCATGTTTTGTTAGGATCGAAAGTAATTCTTGTCTAAGCATGGACCTAAGTTGGCGTGCCTTCAGGTAATACTTGCCATAGTACCCTGCTGAGAGTACGTATGAACCTATCAATATTCTTCTTTTTACTTCATCCCCAAAGTTACTTCTCACCGTAGAAATGTATGAATTCCATTCATATCCCTCACTAGGAAAAGAAAAGCCATATCTTAGATTGTCGTATCTAGCAAGATTGCTGCTTGCTTCTGCAGTTGCCAGCGTATAGTAAGAAGGGAGAGCAAAACTAACGCTCTTTAAAGATATCTCGTCAATTTTTATACCAAGGTCTTGAAATTTATCAAGAGCATCATAGACTGTCTTTGATACTAACGGATCGGATCCTTCTATCAGATCTCTAACTAATGCGATTGACTTAACCTTTGCGTTTGGATTTATTTGCAGTGGAGTTTCAGGACTTGACAATGAAGTACAATCTTTCGGGTCGTTGCCGGCTATTGTATTCATTATTAAAACGACATCCTCTACGGTCCTGCAAATTGGACCAATTTGTTCCAGACTATTGGCATATGAAACTAGACCGAATCTGCTCACGTGACCATATGTTGGTTTAAGACCCACTACAGAACAAAAGCTCGCAGGGCATCTTATAGAACCTCCTGTGTCTGAACCAAGAGATGCACTACATTCACAAGAACTAACCGCTGCGCCGCCGCCACCGGATGATCCCCCGGGCACATAGTCGGTATTCCAAGGATTATGAGTGGCTCCGTACCTGCTGTACTCTGTAGAAGAACCCATTCCGAACTCATCCATATTCAATTTTCCAATGATAATTGCACCTTGTTTTTTCAATCGTTCAACGACAGTTGCATTAAAAGGTGGAACATAATTCTCAAGCATCTTGGATCCGCACGTTGTCTTTATCCCATCGGTGCTGATGTTGTCTTTAATCCCCATGGCAATTCCGGCAAGTGATCCCACATCCTCGCCACTGCGTATCCTTTTGTCTATCCCACTAGCATCGGCTAACGCATTTTCCTTATTAAATGAGATGAAAGCGTGTAACTTCGGTTCTAATTTTTCGATCCTTTCAATGAAGGACCATACGTATTCCTCGGCTTTTAGATTGCCTTCGTTAATTCTCCTACTTGCTTCAGTTGCACTAAGATTGAACAAAGTCGACATGTCAAACCATCTTGGGTCCTTTCACCAATCGTTCCGGGGTAAGATTAGAGTACGGAATTAGATCACCATTAAATTCAAGGATCTCATCTTCTCGAAAATCAGAAAGATCTAGCTCCTGTAAATCTACGCTGGAGCTTTCTGAGTGAAAGGTTTCAAGAACATCGATGTACTTTATGGTTTCATCTATTTGCTCACTAAACTTCTCAAGTTCTTCATCTGTCAAGTTTAAGCGTGAAATCCACCTCAAGTAGTTTAATTCATCCTTTGTGACCATTTTGTTTCGTCCTGGCTCGTGTAATTAATTATCAAACTCCTTAATATTCTAGGGTGTCAATCTATCAATATCACGAGGGTACAACGTCGCATCTCTTATATTTTCTAGATTACATATACTCATGATTAAACGTTCTAATCCAATTCCAAAGCCTGCATGGGGTGGGATTCCGTAGTCAAATACCTTCAAATGGTAATCGAATGCTCCAACTTTTAGACCCTGTTTTTCCATCCTTTCGATTAATTCTTCTTTTCGCCTAATTCGAGTACTTCCAGAAGAGATCTCAAGTGATTTGAACATTAAATCAAATGATTCACATTCTTTAGGTTGGTCATTACTCGGTTTAACGTAAAATGGCTTGATCGCTGTAGGCCAATCTGTGACAAAGTAAAAAGTCTTTGCATTTAGATCTTCGAGCCGCTGTAATTTCTGAAATGCAAGATCGTCCCCCCAAGAGACCGATTCTCCTGCTTTTTGCATCAATTCTATGAGCTCAGTATATCGATAACGAGGAAATGGTACAGTCACTTGAGGTAAAGCGGATCCCAAGAATTTGAGGTGCGTCTTATTATTTTCATTTATTTTTTTTATGACGTACACTATCATCTTTTCTAGTAAGCCCATTATATCATTATAATCTACAAATGCTTTCTCAACATCTATGGATATGGCTTCTGAAAGATGTCTGTTTGTTCTAGACGGTTCTGCCCTAAAAATTGGCGCAATTTCAAACACATTTTCAAAGGCCATGGTAAGTTGTTCTTTGTAAAGCTGTGGACTCTGTGCCATGAAAGCCTCTCGATCATAATAAAATATCGGAAAGAGTGTAGCCCCACCCTCAGTAGCAGTTGCAATAATTTTCGGAGTATTAACTTCTATGAATCCTTCTTCTTTCAGGAAGTCCCGACATGAGCTTAAAACTGTGTACCTTATATTGAAAATCGACTGAAGAAGTGAACGTCTAAGGTCAAGCGCTCTCAAGTCCATTCTTGTATCTATGCCTGCAGGCTTTCTACTCTGCATTTGGAATGGAGATGATTTTTTTGCAAGCGAGAGTATTTTTAATTCAAGCGGAACAATTTCCGCAGAATTAGGTGCTTTCGCTTCGGATCTTATTTTTCCTTTTACTGCGATAGAACTATGTTCTCTTAGCTTCTCAACTTTTTCCAAAAGAATACTGGAGGAATCTTTCTTCTTTAAAGCTACCTGAATATGGCCAAATCTGTCATTTACCATGATAAACTTTATGTTACCATGATCACGTATAGACGATACCCATCCCATAATTATGACTTGTATTTCATTTAGTGAGGGATCAATATCCACCGAATAGTGAGATCTTCTCCACGTACCTAGTTCTTCCTCTAACAAATCACTCAAATTCTGAAACCTTGTCAGTTTGGACTTTACTGAATAGGTTAATTTAACCTTTAAGCTAATTGGTAGGATAATTTAGTTTCATTTTCCTATTTGTGCGGGAAAGAATGGAAATTAGTATCTTCATCATGTTCCAATGTGGAGGTAAAATTCGTCAAATTCGAAGAAATATTTTATGTAGGAATTTGAAGTGATTACTATGTCTAGCAAATCTTATAAATTACAGTAGATTGAGCTAGTAGAAAGATAGGGGTTCTATTTATCAATATTTACGATTAATAATTATCCTTAGACTCCGGTAATTAAATTGAATATGATATTCTATGCCTAAGGTCTTATATACAATACTTCTAACCTGTTTACGTTGCTGAGGTTTATCCGTTTGTATTTGCTTCTGATTTTAAGTAGTTCTACAGTTTTATCTCTATATGAAAACCCTATATCTGTACTAGCTCAACCTAAGAACGATTCTTCACCTTTAGATACTTCGCCTCCTAGGTTAATGGTACCAAAAGATTCGGTGATTGAAGCAGCCAGCGCAGCAGGCACCATTATTACTTACAAAGTGATCGTAACCGATAACGTTGATAGTTCATTGATTCCTCTTTGCTCCCCTGCATCGGGCTCTACCTTCCCAATTGGAAGTACTAAAGTCGTATGCAAGTCAGTTGATAAATCCGGGAATATAGGACAAGAGACCTTTAATGTTATGGTGCGCGACACCACCCCTCCGGAAACCAAAATCGAAAGAGCTCGTGTTGGAATACTTGGGGAAATAAGTTCGGGTATGAATACTTCATCAGATAAGATTAGTTTAGAACTATCAGGCTCTGACAATGTAGGTATAGATCGTTTCGAGTGTAAGCTCGATGGACACGGATGGATCCCTTCTGGTGATAGAACTACAGGGAACGAAGACATGTGTACTTACACAGATATCTCGTCAGGTTCTCATAAAATCCTAGTAAGAGCCATAGATAATTCCGGGAATATGGATACAATTCCCACCATTTTTAACTGGCACGTACTCACCATAAATGAAAGTGTCAGTGCTTTAATTAGGGAGGTCGAAGAGCTTCCTATTTCTCCTAGTTTTAGAAACAATATGCTATCACCGTTAACAAAGATTTTTGACGGACTGAGTGCGGACAATACCGTTAAGGACACGGGAGTCTGTGACAATATAGAATCATATCTAAAGGCAATAAAAGATGTTACGTTGAAGGAGAATTTTCATGAGAAAATTCACTTTATAGATTTAATCCTAACACTTAGGGAGCGAATTGGCTGTCCACCACCCATCGCAAATGCTGGAAAAGATATCAGTGGTGATGCAGGAAGCATAATTCAACTGGATGGAAGCGGCAGTAAGGGTCTTTACGCTGGTGACGTTACTTATGTCTGGAAACAAACAAGTGGACCTTCGGCAAAGCTTTCTACATCCCACTCATCAAAACCTGAATTCACTGTCCCTGACGTAGCTAAAAATGTAAATTTGAAATTTGATTTAACAGTTACAGATGCTCGTGGACTCTCTTCGACTGATTCAGTGACTGTCAAGGTTAATCAAGTTACCTCTTCGACCAGCAGTGGGTCTGGAGGAAGCGGGGAAGGAAATGTTCAAGAGGGGGATTATAATAAGAAAGGACTTAATATAGCGGCGGTAGGAGATTGGGGATGCAACTCTAACACCCAATCTAATAGGAACAATATAGCCAAAATCAACCCCGAACTTGTTTTGGCACTAGGTGATTATTCTTATTCTAGTACTGCAACATGCTGGCTCAACATTATAGACCCGATTGCAAGTATCACGAGAATCGCTATAGGAAACCATGAAGACCAAACTTCCGAAGACAGTAATTCATATTTAAGTCACTTTGGGTTGTCTAAGCCATATTATTCATTTGACTATCAGGATATTCATATTCTAACGATGAATTCTGAGCAAAATTACGCTCAAGGTTCCTCTCAATATAATTTTGTTAAAAATGATCTCCAACTTGCGTCAAGTAATCCGAACATTCGATGGATAATAGTCACTTTTCATGAGCCGGCATATACGTCCCAAAACTCTTGTTCCTCTTGTAAAGCTGCCACTTCAATTAGGGATATCTATCATCCAATATTTGATCAATATCGTGTCGATCTTGTTCTAGAAGGGCACGTACACAATTACCAACGCTCTTATCCATTGGCTTATAACGAAAATAATCCGTCTAAGCCACTCATAACCGCTTACAATAAGAATAATTACATAGACCCAAAGGGATCAATTTTTGCTGTCGTAGGAACAGGAGGAATCAATCTTCATTCTCTGGCTGGTAAAGAACCATTCATTGTTAACCAACAAGATTCCAAATTTGGCTTCTTGAATATTTATTTTAGCGATGATGGAAAGGAGATGGATGCACAATTCATTGCCAATGATGGGTCCGTCCTTGACCAATTTTCAATAACAAAATCAAGCATCCCTAAAGTCGTAGAGATTCCTAAAGTCTTAGATGCAAGTGTTACCTTATTGCAGAATTCATCAAAAGATATTAACCTAAATAGTTCAGGCACAGAGGGCGAAAATATCAAGTTTTCCTTAGTAACTGATCCTAAGAAAGGTATCCTCAATGGGAAGGTACCTCACTTGACTTATAAACCAAACAAAGATTTCGTAGGACAGGATAGCTTCACCTTCAAGGCAACTGATGACAAAGGATCTGAAAGTAATATTGCTACCGTAACCATCGATGTCAAGGCTGCTAATCAAGCTCCT
>Ga0114129_10000985_pt1 | contig 37223 bp, 36 predicted proteins | sample RhiMetdeltSRZDD1_FD_80071 | JGI IMG/M metagenome (GOLD analysis project Ga0114129, IMG submission 80071) | Populus rhizosphere microbial communities from Tennessee, USA - Rhizosphere MetaG P. deltoides SRZDD1 (version 2) (version 2) | ecosystem: Host-associated > Plants > Roots > Rhizosphere >...
CACGTGTTCGAGGAGACCTCGTGACCGACGGCCCCCGCATTGCTCACATTGGCGTCGCCGTATCCGATTTGGATGCAGCGCTTGCCTTCTACCGTGACGTTCTGGGTCTCGAGCCACATCAGCCGGAAACAGTCGATGGCGCCGAAATCGTCTCGCTCTCATTCGGCGAGTCGGAGGTGGAATTGCTGACCTCCACCGATCCCGCGAGCCCCATCACCAAGTTTTTGGCCAAACGCGGGCCGGGTATCCACCACATCTGCTACCGCGTTCCCGATCTCGATGCTGCCTTGTCAGCCTGCAGAGCCGCCGGCTATCAACTGATCGATCAGGTTCCCCGGCGCGGAGCGGGCGGCCATCGCATTGCCTTTGTTCACCCCAGGACCACTGCCGGCATCCTGCTCGAGCTTACCGAGTAGGAACCCGACTCGCCGTTCCTAGGTTCCGTCAAGTCGAGTCCTTGGCAGTCGAGTCTTTGGCGGGCTTGGGCGGGGTGCAGGGGTGCTTGGGGTGTCCCGCTGCGGCGAGATCGACCTGATTCACCACCCAGCTGTTATCGGCCGCCTTGACGACGAGGAAAGGTACGAACTTGGTGCAGCCGGTCCGCTCGAGCTCGACGACCACCTGATGGGTGTTGGCGTCCGCGATCGGCCCGGGCATCTTGGCGCCGGTGTCCCCGCCCGCCGGAACGATCTGGGCTGCGCCTCCGGGAACCAGGCGGTAAGGAGCGCCGCTCAAATAGACCTGCATGATCGTGAGTCGGCGTTGATAATCGGGCGGCTGACCGGTCTTGGCGGCGGGTCCCGCGGTCGTGCCCCACAGCTCGGCCATCCGCGTCAGGTTGCTGTCCGCTGCAGCCTGCATAAAGCTTCTCACGGCCTGCTCCGCGGACGGCGCGGGGCCGGCGGCAGTCGTGCCGGGACCTCCGCCGCAAGCAGCCAATCCGAGCGGCGCGGCGACGACGATGAAGCGAAGTATCACGGGATGCTCACGCGTCGAGGGACGGAGTGCGAACATAACGGGCGGAGGACTCCCGAGCAATGACTGCGGGCGAGCTTCGATTGTACGTGAACATCGATCACGTCGCGACGTTGCGCGAAGCACGGAAAACTGACGAGCCCGATCCGGTTGCGGCGGCACGTTACTGTGAGGACGCCGGCGCCGATGGCATCACCGTGCACCTGCGAGAAGACCGCCGGCACATCCAGGATCGTGATGTCGAGCTGCTCCACTCGAGCGTGCGCAGCGTGCTGAACCTGGAGCTCGCGACCAGCGACGACGTCGTAACGATCGCGTGCCGGCTCCGTCCGTATCAGGCGACTCTGGTACCCGAACGACGGGAAGAGGTAACCACTGAAGGCGGTCTGGATCTGCGGAAACCCGGTGAGCGGCTGCGCGCCACGATCGACCGGCTGGCCGAGGCCGGTTCACGGGTGAGCCTTTTCATCGATCCCGAGCCTTCGGCCATCGAGACCGCAGCGACGCTCAAGGTTCCAGCGGTGGAATTGCACACCGGTCGCTACGCTCACACGTGGCGAGAGGGTGACCAGGCGCTGAAACAGCTAGCCGCCGCTGCCCGGCAGGCCCGATCCCTGGGGCTGGCCGTGCACGCCGGACACGGCTTGACGTATCTCAATGTGGAACCCGTCGCCGCGATCTTGGATATCGAGGAGCTCAACATCGGCCACAGCATCATGAGCCGCGCGATCCTGACCGGCATGACCGAGGCCGTGACCACCATGGGCCGGCTCGTACGCGGCGCGCGCCGTCTCGCTACCGGAGTTTCGTGATGGGCTACCGTTCATTCCTGGCCGCCTGCGCTTTGTTCGCAGCCGCGTTGCCGGCCTGCTCCAATAACCCTGAACCCAAACCCGAAGGACCGCCGCCCAAGACGACGATGCTGCGTGTCGAGAACCGTAATTTCTACGACATGACCATCTTCCTGGTGCGGTACGGAAGCCGCACGCGCCTCGGACTCGCCCCGGGCAACACCACCAGCAACTTCGAGTTTCCTTCGCAATTCCTGGAAAGTGGCAGTGGTACCGTGCGATTCGAGGCCGCCCCGGTTGGAAGCGCCGGGAGGGCGTTCACCCAGGAGCTGTCGGTTCAACCCGGGGATCTCGTCAGCGTAACCATTCAACCTTAGCGCGCCGTACCGGAGCGCTTGCTCCGCCCGGTGGGGCGCCCTACACTTCGGGCGCCCCAATCCACTCGTCGCGCCGAGGCGTCATGACCAACCCGCTCGGGCCGGCTGGCTTCTTCGCGCTGGAAGCCGGGGAATGTCTGGACCGCCTGGATGCACTGTTTCGGGCTCCCGGTGGACCCTCGTCAGACGATTTCCTGCGAACCTCGCGGGCCCTCCGCGGCTCTGCCCTGATGGCCAATCAGCCGCCACTGGCGCGCGCGGCTGCCGGCTTCGAAGCACTCGCGCGGGCCCTTCGCGCGGGAGAGCGGGGCTGGGATCAAGCCACCCGTGAACAGGCGGACCAGGCGGTCGAGGAATACCGGTTGTTGGTTCGCCGAGTGCCCGATTGGCAGGAGTCGGACGCGGTGCGCGCCGCCCGGCTCACGACGTTGCTCGAGTCGCTCGCCGGTCGGACCCCGCTCGACCCTCAAGCAGCCGGTCCCGAGCCAGGTGGTTCGTCCCAGCTTCAAACCGGCGTGCGCGCGTTCGTCGCTCGCGAGGGCGCCCTCATCGCCAGCGCACTCGATCGGGCGGCACGAGCGATTCGAGCCACCCCCGACGATCGCGAGCCGCTTTACATGGTGCTCCGGCGAATGCAGTCACTCCAGGGACTGGCCGAGCTGCCCGAACTTCCGCCGCTTCCCGATATTCTGGACGGTATCGAGTTGGCTGTGGGAGATCTCTCGCGACTGCACGCGCCCCCGCCGGGGGTCGATGAGGTGCTGGCCGCGGGCGCCCGGGCCCTCTCGCGGGTGGCTCGGGACATCGCCGAGACCGGAGTCCCGGACGCCGAAGCCGAAGAGCCGCGCAGCTTCACGGCGCTTCTGCTCGAGGCATTCGCGGTCGAGCGCGATGTGGTCCCCATCGAGTCGCTCTACCGCCCCGGCGATGCGGAGCCGGTGCAGCGTCCCCGCTCGGTGCCTCAATTCGCCGCACCGACGCCGCCGGGTTCGCTCGAGCTGGTCAGTCTGGGCGAGCATCTGGTTCAGACCGCCGGCCGATTGACCCAGGCACGCTCGGTAACCGAACTCGATCTCAGACTGTATCGCTTGCTGGGCACGCTGCGAGCCGCTTCGGCGCCGGACGGCGATCCGGTCGCGCAGGCAATCGGGGCGCTCGCCCGAGCGACGCGTGAGACCGTCGCCAGTGGCAGCGCCCGCGGAGCCCGGGACCAGTTCGTGGCTGCGCTGCAGCAGACGGGAGAGTTGCTGCGGGGTGCGCCCGGACTCGAACGAGCCCATCTCGCAGCAGAGATCAATCGAGCCGCGGAGCGCCTCAACGATCTTCGCGGCCCGGTGGTCGCCATCGAGTCTCTGGCGTTCGAGGGACAACCTGCGCTGGTCGAGAGCCGCCCTGCCCCGCGGGCGGCTTCACCGAGCGGAGCGGCCCCGCACGCGGCACCAACCCCAGGCCGCTTGGAAGCCGCCTTCTCCACCTACAGCCGACTCCGCGCGGACGCACCCGCGGCGCCGGCATCGATCGACGGCTTGCTCGACCGGAAGACCGAGGAGCTTCCTTCCCCGGTCCCGATCGAAACGTTGTGCTACAGGGGGCGAAGCGCGATCGCGCGTGCCGCCGAGATCCGACGCGAGCTGCAGGAACGACTCGGCCGGGACGTAACGATGACCGAGCTGCGGCCACTCATCGAAGAACTTCTCGACCTCGTTCCGCTGGCACTTGCCGACTCCGACTAATCGCTCACGGATCTGGACCTCGCTGCTTGGCGTGGTCATATCCGCGGCGTTGCTCTTCTTCATCATTCGCCAGGTCAACCTGGCGGAAGTGCGGCGTAATTTGGCCGCCGCACACCCGATCCCGCTGTTGGTGGCGGTGCTGGTCGCCACTCTCACCTTTCCCATTCGGACGATCCGGTGGCGAATCCTCCTGCGCAGCGCCCAGGGTGAGCCTCTGCCCTTCGCTCCGATGTGGCACGCCACGGCGATCGGGTTCATGGCGAACAACGTGCTGCCGTTCCGGGCTGGAGAGCTGATTCGCCCGTTCGCGGCTACCAGATTGGCGGGTGCGCGCTTTACGGCGGCCCTGTCGTCGATCGCGGTCGAGCGGATCTTCGACGGACTCACCATCACGGCGCTGCTCACCTTTGCACTGCTGAGCCCCGATTTACCCGGCCACGTCGCCGTGGGCGGTGTATCGGTGCATCACATCGCGCTGGTTGCGGGAAGCCTCTCCGCGGCGGCATTGCTGGTGGCACTGGCCGTGGTTGCCTGGCCGTTGACCGCCGAGCGCGCGGTTCGCGCCATGGTGCCGGGGGTTCATCTGGCTGATCGGCTTGTTGGGCTCATCGAAGGCATTCGCCAGGGCCTCGCCGCACTCAATTCTCCCACGCGAATCGGGGGTGTCGTATTCTGGTCCTTCGTGCTCTGGCTGGTAAATGCTCTGTCGTTTTACGCCGGCTTTGCGGCGTTCGACATCAACGTAAGCTTCACCGGCGCTCTGCTGATGCAGGGCTTGTTGTCCTTCGGCGTGTCGGTCCCCTCGACCCCAGGCTACGTCGGCCCGTTCGAAGCGGCGATCGTCGCGGGTCTGGCACTGTACGCCGTGGGTGAAGAACGTGCCTTCTCGTATGCGATCGCGTATCACGTGACCACGTTTATTCCGATTACGCTGCTGGGACTCTGGTCGGTCGCGCGGAGTCCCGTGAAGCTCAGCGATCTGCGTGGACCGGCGGCGAGCATTTCCTCCAACTCCTCATGAGCCAGGTTGCCGTCGCCTGCCACGCCAAGCTGAATCTCTTCCTGAGAGTCCTGGCCCGCGAAGAAGACGGCTTCCACAGTCTCGAGACCCTGTTCTGCCTGCTTGAACTGGCCGATCACCTAGTCGCAGCTCGCCGGGAGGAGCACGGCGTGTCCATCGAGGTGAGCGGGGCCGACGTGGGCCCGCCTGCGGAAAACCTTGCAGTCCGCGGCGCGCAATTGGTGCTCGAGGCTACCGGCGACAGATTCGGAGTTCACCTCGAGCTGACCAAGCGAATACCCGCTCGCGCGGGCCTGGGCGGCGGGTCGAGCGATGGTGCGGCGGCGCTCCTCGCGGTCAATCGGCTGGCCGGGGATGCCGTCCCCCGCCACGAGCTGCTTCAGTTTGCGGCGCGGCTCGGAAGTGACGTTCCTTTTCTATTGAGCGGCGCGGCCCTCGCGCTGGGTTGGGGACGGGGCGAGCGGTTGATGCGTCTGCCGGCACTGCCGGCAGCGCCGGTGCTTCTCCTCACTCCCGCGGTTTCCGTGAGCACTGCCGAGGCATATCTCTGGGTGGATGATGCACGCCGCAGTATCGGTCGCCGTGGTGCGGTGGCGCTCGAGGGCGGAGCGCTTGCCAGTTGGGGCGACATCGCCCGCATGGCCGGCAATGACTTCGAGTCGCCGGTGTTCGCGCGGCACCCGCCGGTTCGGGAGGCATTCGAGGCACTGGTGGCGACGCGCCCAACCATATGTCGCATGACCGGCTCGGGGTCGACCCTCTTTGCGATCTATCGCTCCGAGCGCGATCGCGATGATGCCGCGATGATGCTCGGCCGAAAGCACGGCACGGTCATGAGTACCCGCACAGTTGCGACGTCGGCAAAGGGACCGGAGTAACCTTACCCCTTCACTGTTCACCGTTTACCCTTCACCGGGTTTCTGGCCCTTCGTCCAATGGCAGGACAGCGGACTTTGGATCCGTTAATGGTGGTTCGAATCCACCAGGGCCAATGCTATTTTTCGCACTTGGATGGGATAGTAAGGTGGGATAGTAAGCCCTCGAAATCGCCCGGCGCGGTGCTGCGGTCCAGCCATCGTGGTGACGAATCGACCCCCCAGGCCCTGCGCGAGCCCCGCTCGTCGACAGAGTCGCGGGGCGCCTGAGCCAGAGCCGAGAGACAAGGCGTGAGAGGAATGCAATTCCATCCAACAACGTGGTGCGCATGCTCAAACGGCCCGCGCGGCATCCCGCCGCGCAGGCTGACACTGCCGTTGACGACGCCCTGGTGGCCTCATCGGACGATCACAGTACCCTTCATGAAGGGATGCAGGGTGCAGAAGTAGGTGTAGGTGCCCGGGCGGTCAAACTTGTGCTGCCAAACCGCGTCAGCATCCATGGTCCCAGAATCGAAACTCTTATCGTTGGCCGTCACGGTGTGGGGGACCTGGTCCTCGTTCTTCCACTCGACGGTGGTTCCGACGGGAACTTCGAGCTTGGCGGTGGTGAATGCCAGATTAAGCATCGTCGTGTGGACGACATTGCCAACCGGCGCCGGCGTGGCCGCTGGTGCCGCAGCGGGCTTGGTCTTTCGCCCGAAATACCGCGCTAGGGTGAACGGGATGGTGAATTCGAACCCGTAGCGGGTGTGGTCGCCGCCGCGGGAGGCTCCCTCGAGCGTCACGGTGCTGGCGTTGGAGGCATGGAGCGAGAGACTGTGAGGGGTAGAGGGAATACCGATCTGCAATCCGGCGCTCCAGGCCACCTTCTCTCCCGGGTCGCGCTCGGTCACCGACGCCACGTCACCCGCAAGAGCCAAGTAGCGAAAAAGTCGCACGACCGCGCCGCCGCCAACTGCAACGTCGGTCCCATCCGCGTTGGGGTTCTTGAGGATCCGCAGCACGGCGATGGGCCGCACCGGACCGAAGCGGCGGGCCAGCGAGATCTCGCCGTCGAGCCCGTCCGCCGCCAAGTTGTATCCCACCTGTCCGGCAACGTCCAGTGGGCCTCCGTCATCCTGGGAGATCGGCCTGACCCGGCCGAAGAACTCCCACTCGTTTGGATAAAGCGGCACCAGCGTCGAGTTGGTGGAATAGTAGAAGCCCACCATGGTGTGCCACGGGAGGCCGCCTGCCAGAATGAAGGTCGGGAAGTTCGAGACCTTGCGCTCCGGCGCGTCGCCGCGCTCGAACCGATGCAGGAAGTTGAATTGTATGACGCCCTGCCGGGCGACCCACCCGCCTGACAGATTCGGTGTGCGGTCGAGCACCGACTGCGCCAGGGCACCGGTTCGGCTCAAGACCGTTAGGCAGGTCACGGCAGCGACGATCGAGCGATGAGGTTTGCTCATGGCTGACTTGCGCGCAATTGGCGGCGAAGGAAGGAAGGAAGAGCGTCGCGCGGGCACGTCAACGCACTACCATGGTCCCAGTCATGGCGGATCCGTGGACCGCGCAGTCGTACTGGTACGTGCCTGGCACAGAAAACGTGAACGAGTAGGCTTGCCCGTCGCCCGTCAGGACGGTGCTGCTGGGAAAGCCGGGTGATCCCTGCGACTGGACGCTATGCGGGGTCGTTCCGGTGCCGTCCCATGTCCAGGTGACGGTCGTGCCCGCCACCACGGTATCGACGGCTGGGTTGGCGCTGCCGTTGTGATTGCTGCGGAAGAAGATGTTGCCCACGGACACGCCCTCACCGCCGGTCGTGGGCGCGGTGTGCTCGCTGAAGCACGCGGTCAGAAGTGCCGGGGTCACGAGCACCACCAACAAGCGGCGTATCGTTGCGGGGTGCCTCACCTCCGCCGCTCTTTGGTGAGCCAACCGGACCCACGTCGTTCCGTTTGGCGCCGTGTCCCGCCTTCGAGTCATCGGAGCAGCGTCGTCGCGCTCTAAGTGGTACCGATCTTATGGAGGCGGGCTAGGACGCGCAACCATCCGCAGCCCTGGTGGAGCGCCAATGAGGATATTGGATGAAGGCGACCGTGATGACGCCAACTCGGTCGCATCCCCCGATCGGGGGATCACTGGCATCCAAGGGCGCAGATTGCCGATTCCCTATCCTTTGTGGTCGTTTGGTAGCCGACCCGAAGCAGTCTTGATCCCAACGGCCTCCGTCGAGGCAACCGGAAGCGCTGTCGGCATCCATGCGAATCCAGCCCCACACGCGGCCCGTCAGAAGGAGAGCCGCTTCGTGACGCCTGCGCGGCGGCTGATGCAGCCTTCGAAGTGGGGCGAGCAACCAGGCGTCCGGCTTGGCGGACCAGATTTACGCGAACCGGAATCGATGGCACGCTGCGCCGTTCCCGCGGTTCAACGCAAGATCCACGACCCGCAACAGTGCCTCACCATCAAATGGCTTGGGAAGAAATCCAGCCGCCCGGAGATCCGATGGGAGGTCGGGCGGCGCGTGTCCGGACATGAGTACCACGGGTAAGCCAGCCCAAACCTGGGCTACTTCCATCGCGAGATCAACGCCGTTCATCCCCGGCATACGGACATCGGTGAGAATGAGGTCCGGCTTCGGCACCGAGTGGAGCAGCATCAGCGCGGTTGCAGCCGACGCCGCTTCACGTACGCGATAGCCTGCCTGCTTGAGTATTCGTGCCGTAATAGCCCGCACGACCATCTCATCGTCCACTACTAGCACGGTCCGATCCACCGACATCGCCTCCGCGGTCTCTGCATAGGTCGCCTGCCGGCGGCCGCAATAAGAGTCGCATCAACAGGAGACCGGGTCAGTCAGGAAAAGAAGACCGGTGGGTAAGAGACTGCACTGATCCCACTAGTCCTGACAGGTTGTCAGGTTTTTCGGCGGAAGCAAAAAGACCCGCTAGGGTATTGGCCGGGAGGTCTCTGCTCAAACGGATGGCAACGCTGGTGTCAAACAGTTGTTCAAAAGGTAGCGCGGATTGAAAGCGTACTCGATCGGATCTACGAGTCCCACGTCATGGCACGAGTCCTTTGGCGATAAGGCCAACGATTCCGGCTGCCAGGATAAGGGCAGGCTCCGGGACCCGCTTCACCTTGAGGACAACCAGGAGCGTCAAGAGGCAAATTGCGACCGTGCCGGCATCGAATAGCGCTCGCCTACCCAGCACGAACGCTGCGCCCGCGATGGCACCGGTCGCCGCCGCGGTGACCCCGTCCACGAACGCGTGAACCTGCCGGTTCCCGGCGAAACGGCGGAAGTACGGGGCAGGGATCACCACGAAGAGATATACCGGCAAGAAGACGCCGAGGGAGGCCACAGTGGCACCGGCAAGGCCGGCGATGAGGTAACCAATGAACGCGACCGTGATCACGACAGGGCCCGGCGTGATCATAGCCACGGCGACGGCATCCAGGAATTGTCGTTCACTGAGCCAGCCGAATCGTTGTACGACGCCGCCGTGCAGGAACGGCACGATCGCGAGACCGCTCCCGAAGACGACAGCCCCGGCCTGGGCGAAGAACCAGAAGATTGTCCAGAGAAGACCAGCTGGCCCGGGGTTCGCGGCGCCAGCTCCGAGGAATGTTGACGAGAGTACCATTGGCGGGATCAGCGCCGCAACCTGTCCTCCGGTGCCGCTGCGCGGCCATCCGCGCACCACCATCACCACCAACCCGGATGCTACGAAGACCGAGAAGATCTCCGACTCAGTCCAGGCGGTCACCAGGGCACTGACAGCGAAGAGCAGCCACAGAAGGCGGTCACGCCCGAGTGTCATTTTCAGCAGCTTGGTTGCGCTCCGGGCGATGATGGCGATGACTGCCGCGCCGATCCCGTAGAACACGCCCTGCATCCACGGCAATCCGCCAAATCGGACGTAGAGCCAGGAGATCGCGAGCACCATCAGGAAGGAGGGCGCGATGAAGGCCGCGGCGACGAGCGTCGCCCCAAGGACGCGCGCGCGAATCCATCCCAGATAAATGGCGAGCTGTGCCGCTAAGGGTCCGGGCGCCAGCTGGGCGAGGGCGAGTCCCTCTTTGTAATCCTGTTCCGAGATCCACCGCCGCCGCTCCACCAGATCCCGCTGCATGTAGCCGGTTAGCGCGATAGGACCGCCGAATCCGAAGGTGCCGAGGCGGAGGAAGTACAGCAAGAAGTCCCGTAAAGGGCACGCCTGGAGCGCCAGGGTCGGTGCAGCAGCGCTCGACGCCCCGTTCTCCGCCACCGCCGGGCGGCTCATTTCGCCTCGGCCTCGCACGTGAGTCGGTCCCCTCGCTGAGCCTCCGCATCGACCGGCTTCGAGGCAACGCTCACGAGGTGGCCGGCTTGCTCTTCGTCCGGTCAAGCGCAGCGCGAAGCCCACGAGCGAGCTTCAGCGCGTCATCATTGGCCCAGAAGTGCATGAAGAAGAGGCGCGGCTCGTCGGTCAGCATGTGGCTGTGAAGCGCCGTGACCTGAATACTACCGGCCCGAAGCGCCTGAATCACCGGATTCACCTCGCCGCCGGTGAGTACGAAGTCCCCGGTGATCGCTGCCTTGCCTCCGCCGGTCGGCTGAAAGTTGATCGCGGTGGCCACTCCCATCGAAGGCGGCACCTCCAAGCCCTCGACCCGGACTGGCTCGGCGCGCGGCACGCTGACCTGATATACGCCACCGTTCACCGTGCCTCCGTGACCCAATGTGGATGCGATTCGAGTTGTGTCGAGGTCGACTGATGCCGCCGCCGGCGGTGCGGGAGCGGCAGGCGGGGTCTTGGTCAGAGCGAGCGCAGCGTGTAGCGCCCGGGCGATCTTGGTCGGGTCGCCGCGCGCTCCGATGTGCATGTACATCACGTGCGGTGATTCTTGCAGCAGATGATTATGAAGCGCCGTCTGCGTCACCCCCATCTCCTGCAACTTGGCCATCACGGGACCCACCTCGTTCTCGAGCAGCACCAGGTCTCCCATGGCCATGGCGTCGCGCCCCATGCGCTTGAAGGCCACCCAACCGCCCAGCGCGAGCGCTGGCTTCAGCGTGACTTCACCGATCCTGACCTGAAGATCACTGCGCGGAAAGCTGTACTTGTACACATCACCCGGCTGAGCCTTGCCCGGCCGACCCATCGCCTCATCGACCGGCTTCCAGTCTGGCGCCGACGCCTGCTCCGGTTTCTGCGCTTGCGCCTGCACCGCAGTCGCGCACAGCAGCAGAAACGCTGTCCCGAACAGCCGGCCGCGGTTCAGCCATTTGTGTCCATGAACTACCATGATGTCCTCCCGCTCCAATCGTCGATCACCCGGCATAGCGCTCCTCCACAGTCGCCGCGAAGAGTGCTGTGCCGATTAACCCCACACCACCCGCGATCGCAAACGGCAGCGTGGGAGTGACCTTCCAGAGTGCGCCGCCGAGCGTTGCGGCGGGCGTGATAGCGAGACTGCGAAGCAGATAGTAAAGGCCAATCCCGCGGGCTCGGACCGTGGGGTCCACGAGATCGACAATAAGCGCCTTGCGGGCCGGCTCTCCGATCTCCCGAAGCCCTCCGATGACGAAAGCCAGGGCGAGGCCGGCAAACGAATGCGCCAGGATCACCGTCATCGGAAACGCAGCAAACGCGAGAAACGTGGCGATGACAAAGGGCTTCCGGCCAAACCGGTCGGCGAAGTGAGCGGCCGGGAGATAGCACGCGATTGCGGTAGCCATCTGAATGGCGATGAGGAGGCCGAACTGAGGTGCGCTGATGCCGACGACGTTGAGGGCATAGAGAACAAGAAAGACATCCACCATTCCTTCGCAGGTCCGGATGAAGATGTCCGACAGCAGCAACCGCCGAAGCGGGCCGGGAACCGTTGCCCACACGTCGCGCACGCCCAGTGAAGCGATTGGGCGGGGAAGGCTGAGACTGATGCGAGACGCTACCAACGCGGCTGTGCAAGCCACTACGATCGAGATCACGAGGCCAAACCGAACGCCATCGCGCACACCGTACGTGGCGATGAGCACGCCGCCAATCGTGGGGGCAATCGCGATGGGTATCCGCCTGAGGATCGCCTGTACCGAGAAGCCGAGGGCGCGTCGCCGCGTGGGAAGCGCGTCCCCGATCACGGCGAAGAGCGTGGGGCTTGCCATGCTCGACCACGCCATGACGAGCACGACGCCCGCGAGTACGACGGGCCAGGTAGGGGCGAGGGCAACGACACCGTAGCCTATCGCCGCGACACAGATGAAGAGCGTGAGCGCTCGCCTCCGGCCGTAGCGATCGCCGACCCAGCCGCCCGGGTACTGATAAATCGCGTCGAGGAAATCTTCCGTGCTTCCATATGCGCCGATGGCGACCACCGGCGCGCCCAGCGCCTCGAGGTACTTCGGCAGGAACCGTCTCCAGAGATGTTCCCCCAGTGCCATGAGGAACATCGAGGCAGCAGCAGCACCGGTATTCCGATCGAGGGCCAGTCGCGAGGCGCCCCGCACCGCCCAGCGCTGCGCGTTCGATGAGCTCATCGGGTCATACGCTGCACCCAGGCGTAGAGTCCGTCGTAGACCCGATCCGTGAGCGCCAGAAGCTCATTATCGTCCTCGATGACCATCCCAAGCCCACGGATCACGGCGTCGAGCCCGGGTGCCTCAGGAGAGCGGAACTTGTCATCGTCGAGATCCGCGTCGTGCACCATCGTCGCGATCTCGTGCAGCGCAGGATCAACCAGGCCGTACTTGAGCAGGATCGTCTCGAAGGAACACCGGCCTTCATGGTGGCCCAGCTCGACGCCCCGCATGTCGAACGGCGTTCCCCCGAGCTCGCGGGCGCCGTCCGGATCAGGCGCAAATCCAAAGGCCGCGTCGCGGTCGACAAATCGTCGAATCAGCCAAGCACAGGCGGTGCGATCGATGTGGGGATGCGGCCTAGTGACCCAAAGCACCACGCGCTCCTTCCTTCGGCTCGAGATGCGCTTCCAGTTCCCGCGTCGATTCCTCCAGCAATGCCTCAGCAGCAACCCGTCCCGGCGCCCGGAAGTAGTCCCGTCGTCGCTCGAGGCGAAGCGCCCGGTCGAGGCCTCGAAGTTGTCGTATGGCCTGGGCGAGTTGCCCTGATTCCAGCTTACGGCGTCGCCCAATCGCCGCGCGTCGAATGGCTTTGGCCGAAGCTGCGAGCTCTTCGTAACGCTCGTCTGCCTCGGACCGGAACTGCTGGACCAATCGCCGATCCTGGTCGGCCGAGAGGCTCTGCGCTTCCCAGGTGAGCGCGGTACCTCCCTGCTCCTCGATTTCCTCTGCCAGCCATTCGAAGGCTTCCCGGGTCTTCGCATCGGCCGGTAGAATCCACACCGAGTCGTGCAGCAGGACCGCGCCGATTCGTTTGAGACGTCGCCAGACAGCGAGACGGAGCCGGGTTGGCTCTCGGGGCAGACGCGACGACAGGAGTATCCAGGTTTCCAGCGCCACTGAGCCAATGTAACGATGGTTACATTGCCGGCAAGGTCGGCGGCGCCAACAGGCCGATCGTTCTCGAAACGTCAGGCGCAAACCAGGCGCCGCCTTGACCCCGATGCCCCGGGCCGATAATGGTCGTTCGAATTGATCACGGCCAACTGGCACACGATTCGGAGGCGGTCATGAGCCCGCAGGACTCGTCGTTCTCCCACCTCGATAGACGTTCCTTCCTGGAAAATGGGGCCGCGGTCACCGCAGCCATTGCGCTGCCTGGTCAGGTCTCGTTCGGACGTAACCGACCCCCGGATCTGACCCCGATCTTCGCGCAGATAGAAAAACGGCACGACGAGGCGGTACAACGCCTTCAGGAATGGATTCGGCAGCCATCGATCGCGGCGGAAAACAAGGGAGTGAACGAAGGCTGTGCGTTGACCATGCGCATGCTGTCCGACGCCGGCTTCGACACTGTGACCAAAATTCCAACCGACGGCCAACCTGGCATCTTCGCCACACTGGATGCCGGCGCCTCCCGCACGGTCGGCCTCTACTTCATGTACGACGTCAAGCAGGTCGACCCGGCCGAGTGGACTTCGCCTCCCTGGGAGGCGGCGCTGGTCGATAAACAGGGTCTGGGAAAGGCAGTGGTGGGCCGAGGAGCCGTGAACCAGAAAGGCCCGGAGGCCACGTTCCTGGCGGCGCTGTATGCCATTCGCGGCGCCGGCAGGAAGCCGCCGGTGAACTTGGTCCTCGTCGCCGAGGGCGAGGAAGAGATCGGCTCGCCGCACTTTCCGCAAATCGTCCGCCGGCCGGAGGTGCTCGCGGCCCTGCGCAAGGCGATGGGCATTTTCATGCCCTCCGCGAGTCAGGGACTCGACGGACAAGTGACCATCAATCTTGGCGCCAAAGGCGTGATCGAGTGCGAGCTGGTCTCTACCGGAGAGCGCTGGGGCCGGGGACCGCAGAAAGACATTCACTCCAGCAACAAGGCCCGCGTAGACAGCCCGGCGTGGCATCTGGTCCAGGCGCTGAGCACGCTGGTCTCAGCCGACGGCAACGAGCCCGCCATCGACAACTTTGCAGCAAAGGTTCGCCCGGTCTCGGCCGGCGAGAAGGCGATGATTGCCGCGGCCGCCCGCCGCCTGGATGAGAACGCGGCGAAGAAACAGCTCGGAGTGCAGCACTGGGTTCGTGACGTCGATTGGAACACGGCCCTCGAGCTGCTCATGTCGCGTCCCACGGTCAACATCCAGGGACTGGTCGGGGGCTACACCGGACCCGGCGGGAAGACGATCCTGCCCCACCGGGCAGTGGCCAAGCTCGACCTCCGGCTGGTGCCCGACATGACCGCTGCCGAAGCGCTGGCCGCGCTCAAAGCTCACATGGCTAAGCGGGGCTACAGTGACATCGAAGTGAACATGACGGGTGGCTACGACCCGACCAGCACGGCGAAAGACGTCGCCGTGGTCAAGGCTCAGGAAGCGGTCTATCGCCGCTCGAACATCGATCCCATCATTCTGCCGCGTGCCGCAGGCTCCTGGCCGGGTTATGTGTTCACGGGCGAGCCACTGCAACTGGGCGCCGGCCACTTCGGTCTGGGACATGGCAGCGGTGCCCATGCTCCGGACGAGTACTACGTCATCGAATCGACCAACCCCAATATCCAGGGCTTCGATCGCGCGACTCGTTCCTACGTAGAATATCTCTACGAGCTGGCCGGTGCCGGTTGAGCCCTGGGCCTCGATCGGCAACGGCCTAAACCACCACCGGCGGCTCGGTTGGCAATACAGCGACACTAACCGGTGAGCCCCGGCACACGAATGGTGCGGCGCGGCGGACGGACTTTTTCGCTTCACGGACCTAACCATGCATGACTAGCTGACTTTACCCTCATGGAGGTTGTCATGCTTGGCATAACATCGATCGCTGGCGCAGTGCTGGCTGGGGTGCTTTCATTAAGTCCTCGTGTCACGGCGCCGCCCCCATCCAGCCCGGCGATAGATGTCCCGCCGGGAACCAGCGTGCCGGTGACGCTGGATCAGGACATTCCGCTCAAGAAGGACCAGTTTGGACAGACCTTCGACGCGCACGTAACCCGCGACGTCGTGGTCAACGGCAAGGTCAGCGTTCCGCAAGGCTCTCCGGCGAAGGTCAAGCTGGTTCAGAGCTCTGATTCGTCGAACAGCGACAACGCAACGCTCCAGCTGGCTGAGGTGCGAGTGAACGGGCAGAATCAGACCGTCAATAGCAGTGATGCTCGTCCCGATACCGAGCGCAGCCACGACGGACTAGGTAAGAAGACAGGCATCGGCGCCGCGGCTGGTGCCGTCGTCGGTGCAATAACGGGAGTTGGCGTGGTCAAAGGTGCTGTGCTAGGCGCAGGCGGCGGTCTGGCGTGGGGCCTGCTTGGTGGATCGAAGCAGATCGGGAAGGACACGCAGGTCCAATTCGAGACCAAGTAGTTGCAGCATTCGTGCAACGCAAAGGCCTCGTCGAAAGACGGGGCCTTTGACTTGGTTTTCGATGCATCGTCGGCAATAATCGGAAGCTGTAACGACTTGGTCAATCTCTCCGCACAGGTGGACATCGCGGTGGAAAAAACGGGACTAGCGGTGTGGAAACAAAAATCATAGCATAGCGCCTTCCCCGTGCGAACCGCGTTGGCGGCACCCCGCGAAACGCCTGCTTTTCGGTCGTGGCTGATGAGCCGCGAGCCCGGAGACTCCGATGACGCAGACGATTCACTCCCCCTCTCACGCTAACCTTCTCCGTGAAATTGCCCGCAATCTCGAACGCACCCTGATCAAGTCGGGTGAGGAGCGCGTGTGCCTGACACACGCCACCGCCGGCCGGTCATCGTGCGTGTGCTATCGAGATGCCGGGCATGACGGCGCCCACCGATGCGCGTGCGGTTCCGAGTGGGATGGGGGATTCTGGCGGTAGTTTTACAGGGCACACCCGAATCATCCACAGTGGAAATGTGGGGGGCCGTCGCAAACCTAGCCCCTCGCATGCCTTTGCGGTGACGCGCCGGACGCTGCGGCGTGTGGACGACGTGTGGAGCCCGGTGTGGATTCGCTGGAACTGCACCGCATAACGGAACTGGGCGACGAGCCATCCGGGTAGCGACGCCGCGCTTGAACGTGTCGCATTCAATCGGGGGGGTCGGCACCGCTTCCCGTTGACTAACTTCATGTGGGACAACTATTTTTTCGGGCTCTTGATATGCCGGATCTATCGCAGGCTCGGAGCCAAATGCTCCTGATGAGCGGTACGGCCAACCGCCCTCTTGCCGAAGAGGTGGCGGCACATCTTGGTCAGCCGCTTTGCCAGATCACGATCCGGCGCTTCGCCGACGGCGAGATTTTCGTCAAGATCGACGAGAATGTGCGCGGGCGGGATGTCTTCATCATCCAGCCCACCAACCCGCCGGCGGAAAACGTGATGGAGCTGTTGCTCCTCATGGATGCAGCTCGGCGGGCGAGTGCGGCCCGAATTACGGCAGTGATTCCGTACTTCGGCTACGCACGGCAGGATCGAAAAGAGCAACCCCGGGTTGCGATCAGCGCCAAGTTGCTGGCGAACATGGTATCGGTCGCGGGAGCGGACCGGGTGCTGGCAATGGACTTCCACCAGCATCAACTGCAGGGGTTCTTCGACTTGCCGGTCGATCACCTGTACGCCGCGCCGGTGTTCGTGAACCACTATCGGCAGAAAGCGCTGCGGGAGCTGGTGGTCGTAGCGCCGGACGTCGGCTCTGCCAAGATGGCGCGGGGATTTGCCAAGCGGCTCAACGCCTCGATCGCCATCATCGACAAGCGGCGCCCGTCGGCTAACGTCGCCGAAGTGGTGAATGTCGTAGGTGAGGTTACCGGTAAGGACTGCCTCATCCCGGACGACATGATCGATACCGCGGGCACCATGGTCGAGGCGGTGCACGCATTGAAGCGGCTTGGAGCAGAGGACATCTATTGCTGCGCCAGTCACGCGTTGCTCTCCGGACCGGCGGTGGAGCGGTTCATGAAGTCGCCGGTGAAGGAAGTCGCCGTGACCAATACGATCGCGATTCCTCCGGAGCGCTGCTTCGAGCGACTGAGAGTGCTTTCAATTGCGGGATTGTTGTCCAAGGCGATCGGGTACACTCACAGCGACCAGTCGGTGAGCTCGCTGTTCGACTAGCTGATAGCCGATAGCTGATAGCAGCCAGTTCACAAACAGGAATCCATCACATGGCCCAGCAAGCAACCCTCCAGGCTGCCACTCGCTCGGAAACGGGCAAAGGAGCCTCGCGCGTGTTTCGCCGGACCGGTCGAGTCCCGGCCGTCATCTACGGGCATGACCGTCCTGCCGAAGCTGTGACGATCGAGACTCTCCCGCTCACCAAGCTGCTCAGCACCATCAGCGCATCGACCACGATCGTGGATGTGACGGTGGACAGCCGGGCCCCGGTGAAGGCTCTCATCCGCGAGATTCAGCGTGATCCGCTCCGTCCGGTGAACATTCTCCACCTGGACCTGTACGAGGTGAAGGCGGACGAGAAGGTCACCGTCTCGGTTCCGGTCCGTCTGGTCGGCGTTCCCGACGGTGTCCGCAACTTTGGCGGCGTGCTGGACCAGGTCCTCTACAATCTCGACGTCGAGGTCCTTCCGGCGGATATCCCGGATCACATCGATCTGGACGTCACGGCCCTCGCCATCGGCCATTCGCTGTTTGTCCGGGACGCGCAAGTGCCGAAAGCTCGCGTGTTGAACACGCCGGAGTCACCGATCTGCTCTGTCGTAGCCCCACGCACTGAGGAAGCGCCACCAGCAGCCGAAGTGGTCGAGGAAGCTCCAGCCGAGCCCGAGCTCATCCGGAAGCCGAAGGCCGAAGCCGAAGGCGAAGGCGAGGCAGAAGAGTAGGCCCTGTACGCCATCGTGGGGCTGGGGAACCCCGGCCCGGAGTATGCGCACACCCGGCACAACGCCGGTTTCCGGCTGGCCGATCGCCTGGCGGTCCGCTGGGGCTTCGGTCCGTTTCGCCGGGGCGAGCGGGCTCGCGAGACCTCGGGCATCGTCGACGGGACGCCGGTCAAACTGCTCAAGCCGGTCACCTATATGAATCGAAGCGGGGCCGCCGTGGCCCCGCTTCGTGCGCTTCCGGGCTTCGATCCGGCGCAACATCTGCTCATCCTGGTGGATGAGGTCGCACTACCTCTCGGTCGTTTCCGACTTCGCGGCGCCGGCTCGGCGGGCGGCCACAATGGCCTCAAGAGCGTCGAAGGGTCGCTGCAACGCCAGGACTACTCACGCCTCCGCATTGGTGTGGGTCCCAAGCCGGAAGAGATCGACGATCTGGCCGATTACGTGCTCGCGGAGTTCACCCCGGAGGAGCGACAAACGCTGGAAGACCTGCTCAATCCCATGTCGGAAGCCGTGGAGTGCTGGCTTGCGGAGGGGATTGAGAAGGCGATGACGAAACACAATAAACAGCAGTGAACGGTATACAGTGAACGGTGAACGGGGGGTCTCCGTCAACGGGCACCCCCCGTTTACCGTTCACCGTTTACGCAGTTATAGGGAGATGCATGCTAAGGCTTGGTATCGTCGGCCTGCCCAACGTCGGCAAGTCCACCCTGTTCAATGCACTCACCGCTGCAAAAGCATTAGTGGCCAACTATCCCTTTGCCACGATCGAGGCGAATACGGGTGTCGTGCAGGTGCCAGATGCTCGGCTCGACGCCATCGCGGCCATTGTTGCTCCGGAGCGCGTCGTGCCCGCAGCGGTCGAGTTCGTGGACATCGCCGGCCTGGTCAAGGGGGCGAGCCAGGGTGAAGGACTGGGCAACCAGTTTCTGGCGAATATCCGTGAAGTGGACGCCATTCTTCACGTGGTGCGCTGTTTCGATGATCCCGACGTTCAGCATGTGATGGGGCCGGTAGATCCGGTGCGGGACCGCGAGGTGATCAACATCGAGCTTGGGCTCGCGGACCTAGCCACCGTAGAGAAGAGGCTGGACAAGACCGCACGCACCGCCAAGTCGGGCGATCCTCAGGCCAGGCTCGAGCAGCGTCTGCTCGAAGCCATCCGCGGTGCCCTCGCGGAGGGTAAGGCAGCCCGCACCATTGTTCCGACCGCGGAAGAGGCTCCGGCATTCCGCTCGCTCAATCTGCTCACGAGCAAACCCGTGCTCTACGCCGCAAACGTGTCGGAGTCGGAGATCACCGAAGGCAACCGCTTCGTGGATGCACTGGTCTCCGCCGTGCAGCGCGATGGCGAACAAGCGGAAGTCGTGACGTTCTCGGCGAAAGTCGAAGCCGAGTTGGCCGAGCTGGCGCCGGAAGACCGGACCGAGTTCCTCGCTTCGCTCGGGCTCAAGGAATCAGGGCTCGACCGGCTCGCCCACGCCGCGTACCATCTGTTGGGTCTTCAGAGCTACTTCACCGCCGGGGAGAAGGAAGTCCGAGCCTGGACTATTCATCGGGGTGACCGGGCGCCGGAGGCCGCCGGCGTGATCCATTCCGACTTCGAGAAAGGCTTCATCCGTGCGGAAACTGTGGGTTACGACGATTTCGTGCGGGTGGGTGGCTGGAAGCCGGCCCGCGAACAGGGCCTAGCACGAGCCGAAGGCAAGGAGTACGTGGTGCAGGACGGCGACGTGATGCTCTTCCGATTCAGTCCGTGACCCTCTATACTTCCGCGCGTCAACAACTTCCCTCTTCGGCTCGACACCAGAGCCGGAGCGCTCAGACCAAAGGACGGTGACATGACCCGCCAGTACGAGGTGGTCTACATCTTCGACAGTGCGCTCGAAGAAGCGGCCATCAACGAGCGACTCGCCCGGTACCATACCCTCATCCAGCAACCCGGTGTCGAAACACCCCAGGTATCCCATTGGGGGAAGCGCACCTTGTCGTATCCCATCAAGAAGCACGAGACGGGGTACTACGTCGTCGCCAAGTTCGATACCGACGGTGCCGCGCTCCCCGAGTTCGAGCGCGCCGTGAAGCTCGACGAGTCAGTGCTTCGCTTTCTCGTCGTCGTGAACGAGGGTGCCCAGCCGGTGCCCGTCACTACCGCCAAGGGCGACGAGGAGGACGACGAATGAGGCGGCCTCAGAAGACTTGCGCGATCTGCGAGTCGGGCGTTCGGATCGTGGACTACAAGGATGAGCGCACGCTGCAGCGATTCCTCACCGAGCGTGGCAAGATTCTGCCCAGCCGGCTGTCGGGGACCTGTGCACGGCATCAACGCCAGTTGAGCACCGCGATCAAGCGGGCTCGCCAGCTCGCACTGTTGCCGTACATCAAGGGCTTCGGCGGCTGACGCAGGTCGCCGGAATGAGCGGTCTGCCGCCCGGTCGCCGCGCGCGTCCGGGCGTGTTGGCTTTGGCCTTGGCGTATCTGTTGGTCGCCCCGCCCGGCTTCCTGCTTGGGCCTCTGGCGGGACTGCTCGCTTTATCGCGGCCAACTACGTTCCGCGAATGGGCTTGGCTGGGGCTCGCCACCGGTTGGATGTGCGTCTGGCTGGTTCCGGCGGGCAATCTGATGGATCAGCTCCTGCGCGCGACTGCCGTGCTGATCACCGGCGGCTTCCTCGCCATCACTCTGGTCGGCAGGGCGCCCGTGTTTCGGCGCGGTCTGGCAGCTCTGGGCTTTGCAACAGCGGCGCTGGTCCTGTGGGCCTCCGCATTTCACCTGGCGTGGTCCGACCTCAAAGCGGTCATCGGCCGCGATGCCGCCCGCAGCTTGAGCGCCCTGGCGAGCCAGGCCGCGACCGCCGGGAGCGACGAGGCCGCCGAGCTGCTGCGGCAGATGGCAACCAGCGCCCCGTCGATGGCGATGCTCACCCCTGCCCTGGTCTTCCTGAGCGGATTGCTGGGCACGCTGCTCGCCTGGAACCTCTATCAGGGGATCGCCGTGCGGGCGATGGGGGACCCGCCGGCACCTTTCCCGAGCTTTCGGTTCAGCGATCAGATGGTCTGGCTTCCGGTCGCAGGCCTGGCACTGGTGCTCTTTCCACCAGTACCCGCCTTGGGCGAGGTGGGCGCGAACCTGCTGCTCGTCGCAGTGGCTCTGTATGCGGCCCGCGGGCTGGCTGTGGTGGGCGCCGGGGCGGGTCGGGTTCCCCGGCTTACGACCACGTTCGTCGCGCTGATCGCCTTCTTTCTTTTACCGTTTGTTGTCGGCGGGCTTACGCTCCTTGGCCTGGCCGACACGTGGCTAGATTTCCGGGGACGCCCGGCGTCTTCCGGCACCGGAGGATTCGACCGATGATCGAAGTGATCCTGCGTGAAGATGTGACGTCGCTCGGCAGGGCTGGAGAGCTGGTCCGGGTGCGACCCGGCTACGCCCGCAACTTCCTGCTTCCCAAGGGGCTCGCCTTTGAAGCCACCGAGGGCAACAAGAAGCGGATCGCGGCCGAGTCGAAAGCCCGGAGCGGCCGGGTCGAGGCGGAGCGCACGGAGGCCCAGGCCTTCGCGAACAGGCTTGCGGAGATCACGTTGACGGTGGCCGGCAAGGCGGGCGAAGAGGGCAAGCTGTTTGGGTCGATCACGGCTCACGACATTGCCGAGGGGCTGGCGAAGCAGGGGGTCGAGGTAGACCGCCGGCGCATCGAGCTGGGCCAGCCGATCAAGACCCTCGGGTTTCACACCGTGGCAGTGCGGTTGCACCCTGATGTCCACGCAGAGGTTCGGGTCCAAGTCGTCGGCGAGTAACCTGGCCATGACGGTCGGGATCGCCTATCTCGATGGGCCGCGGCTCGCCCGCTCGCTCTTCGCCGCCGCCGACTGGGTGGCGGCCGGCAGCGACGAGATCAATCGGATCAACGTCTTCCCCGTCCCTGACGGGGACACCGGCACCAACTTCAGCCTCACCTTACGCGCCGTCGCCGATGCGCTCCGTGCGCTCGGCGACGCATCGCTTCCGGAGACCGCCAACACCGCCGCCCGTGCGGCCGTCCTCGGCGCGCGCGGCAACTCCGGCATGATGCTCGCCCATTTCCTGATGGGATTTGCCGAGGCAATCGGAGACCGACACCACGCGAGCACGACCGATATCGCAACGGCGCTCCGCCGGGGCGCCGATCGGCTGTACGAGTCGCTGGACGATCCTCGCGAGGGAACTATTCTCACCGTCGCGCGCGAGGCGGCCGCTGCCGCCGAGCGGGCCGCGGCGGACTGTGAGGACATCAGCGAATTCATGAGCCGTCTGTTGGCCGAAGCGGAGCAAGCTCTGGCTCGGACGCCGGAGCTGATGACGGTGCTCAAGGAAGCGGGAGTTGTGGACGCCGGCGGCAAGGGCTTCGTGCGGATGATCGAAGGCGTAGTCCGCTTCATCGAGGGCGATCCAATTCTTCCCGCCGCGGCCGAGGTCGGTCCGCCGATAACGATTCCCGCAGCGCTGATCGGAGTCGCCGCCGAGCGCGACTTCCAGTACTGCACCGAGGTGCTGGTCCGTGGAGCACAGCTGCCGCCGGCCAACGAAGTGCGGGCGGCGATGCACAACTTCGGCGGTTCGGTGCAGGTTGCCGTTATGAGCGATGTCCTCAAGGTCCATGTGCACACTGATACGCCCGAGGCCGTCTTTAGTTATGCCGCGCGCTGGGGGCGGATCGAGACCACCAAGGCCGAAGACATGCGAGCCCAGCATCGGAAGCTCTCGCATGACACTCGGCGCCCGGTTGCGGTGGTGGTGGACAGCTCGGCGGACCTCGCGGACGCCATCCTGGACCGGCACCACATCGCGATCGTGCCGCTCCAGGTCGTCTTCGGCAACGAAACCTTTCGTGATCGCGTAGAACTGAGACCGGACGAGTTCTATCGCCGCCTCCGGATCGCGAAGGATCTGCCGACCACGTCCCAGCCCGCTCCCGCCGAGTTTGTGCGGGTTTTCCGGGACGCTCTGCAGGAGGCGGATGAAGTCGTTGCGGTGGTGCTGGCGGGCGCTCTGTCGGGAACACATCAGGCCGGCGTGGCGGCAGTCAAGGCAGCAGGGTTATCCAACGTTATCGTGGTGGATAGCGCCAGCGTGTCGCTCGGAGCGGGCATGCTGGCGCTGCGAGCCGCTGAGCTGGCCGAGTCGGGCTGGCGGTCGCCCGACATCGCCACCGAGTTGGAGCGGCTCAAGGGTCAGTCGGGCGCGCTCATTACGGTGGACCAGTACGACAACCTGCTCCGGTCAGGTCGGGTGACGCGGGGCAAAGCATGGGTCGCCAGCCTGCTGGACGTGAAGCCCATCCTCTCGCTGGACTCGGCGGGGAGGGTGGTGCCGGTCGATCGGGTTCGCGGACGAGACAACGTGGCCCCCAGAGTCCTGTCCCTTCTGGAGCGCCGTCTTACCCCTCGTCCCAAAGCCGTGCGGTTCGGGATCGCCCATGCAGACGCGCCGGACGTTGCCGAGCGCGTACGCAGGGCGTTGGTTGCGGCATACCGGCCGCGAGACTGCTTCGTCTCGATGGCCACGGGGGTGCTCGGGACCCATGTGGGGGAAGGCGCCTGGGGCGTCTTCTATCAGATAGAGGACGGCACTCCGACCCTGCTGGAGCGAGGCAGAGTGAGCGGAGACTGGCCGGCGTGACGCCTCCGTTCCCGGAGGCGCTGGGGCTTGCGCTCGAAGCCATTGACGATCTGAAAGGCGTGCAACCTGTGGTGCTGGACCTGCGCGGCTTGAGTAATGCAACCGACTTTTTCGTGATTGCCTCCGGCACATCCGATGCACACGTGCGCGGCATCGCGGAGAACGTGATGGAGCGGCTCGGGCGGCGGGGTCACCGGACCCATCACGTCGAAGGGCTGGGCGGTCGCTGGGTGCTGCTCGATTTCGTGGATTTTGTGATTCACCTCTTTCACCCGGAGACCCGGGCCTTCTATCAACTGGAGCGACTGTGGGGAGACGCCCCCGAGCTCCTGATCCGGTCTTCGTAAGGGGTTCGACCTATGGTTCGTCGCTGCACCGTGGCCCTGGCCCTCCTTCTCGGAACACCTGCGCTGTTGGAGGCCCAGTACTTCGGCCAGAACAAGGTCCAGTACGAATCGTTCGACTGGAAAATCATCCAGACCGAACACTTCGACGTGCATTTTTACCCCGCTGAACGCGAGGCGGCCATGGACGCTGCCCGCATAGCGGAACGGTCGTATGCGCGGTTGTCGAAAGTCCTCGGCCACCGCTTCCGGGAGCGGAAGGTGATCATCCTTTACGCCTCCCACTCCGATTTCTCGCAGACCAACACCACGGAAGGAGACGTGGGCGAGGGCACCGGCGGCTTCACCGACTTTTTCAAGCAGCGGAACATCATGCCGCTCACCGGAGCCTACGCCGATATCGATCACGTCCTCACCCACGAAATGACGCACCAGTTCCAGCTGGACGTCTTTTCCAGCGGGCGGGGCGGCTCGGCGCTCCAGGGCGTGCTCCAGCTTCAGCCACCGCTCTGGTTCATGGAGGGCATGGCGGAGTACATGTCGCTCGGGAAGGTCACGCCTGAAACCGCGATGTGGCTCCGGGACGCGGCGCTCCAGAACAAGCTCCCTACCATCGAGCAACTGACCTATGACCCGCGAATCTTCCCCTACCGGTATGGCCATGCTCTCTGGGCCTACATCGGCGAGCGGTGGGGTGACGAGGCTATTGGCGACATCCTGCGGGGCACCGTGGAGGGCGGCGGCGGGATCGAGGGCTCGATCAAGCGGGTTACCGGTCTCAGTCTTCAGCAACTATCGGTTCAGTGGCGCGACGCGGTCAACGCGAAATACCTGCCCGAGGTTGGATCCCGGGTGCGCGCGCGTGCCGTGTCGCAGGACCTTCTCGACGAGAAGAAGGATCGGGGGACTCTGCACCTGGCGCCGGCCTTGTCGCCGGACGGGAGTCAGGTGGTCTACTTCGGCGAGCATGACTGGTTCTTCGTCGACATGTGGCTGGCGGATGGAAAGACCGGCGAGACCAAGCGGCGGATTCTCAAGTCCACCCAGTCGAGCAACTACGAGACCTACCGGTTCATCAACTCCCAGGCCAATTGGTCGGCTGACGGCAAGTATCTCGCATTCGCCGCCAAGCGCGGGCCCCGCGACGTCATTGTCATCGCCGACGTGAAGCGAAACCACGAGGTGAAGCAGATAGATGTAAAGCTGAACGGCATCACCACTCCCTCGTGGAGCCCAGACGGCGAGAGGCTGGTATTCACCGGGTACGACGGGGGCATCACCGATCTTTTCATCGTTAACAGCGACGGCACCGGCTTGAAGCGGCTGACGGAAGACAAGTACGCCGATCTCCATCCGGTCTGGTCCCCCGATGGCAAGACCATCGCTTTCGCCACGGATCGAGGACCGAAGACGGACTTCCGGACTCTGAAGTACGGCAACTATCGCATCGCCCTGTATCACCTCGATACCGGCGTGATCGATGTGCTGCCGCACATGGACGAAGGAAAGAACGTGAGCCCGCAATGGGCTCCGGACGGACAATCACTTGCGTTCGTCTCGGACCGGAATGGCGTGAGCAACGTCTTCCTGTACGACTTCCCCACCAAGAACATCTATCAGCTGACCGACTTCTATACCGGCGTGCAGGGCATCACACCGCTCTCGCCGGTCCTTTCCTGGGCCGCGGGCGCCGATCGGCTGGCATTTCAGTACTACGAGGACGGGAAATACGACGTCTACACGCTCGATAACCCCCGGAGCCTCAAGCGGTCGCCGTACAGCCCCGTCCTTGCCGACACCATGAACACTGCGACAGGGCTTCCCAACGATACCAACGTCGCACGGATCGATCGCAATCCCCAGATCGGCGAGGGCGGCTCGATCTATCGCAGTCCGCAGGGCTTCCGGCCCTCCGCTGACCTTGGCCGCGCCAGCGATACGTCGAAGTATGTGGCTCCGGTGACGGTTGCTGCGCTCCTTGATTCCGCCAATTACGCGCTCCCCGATACCAGCGAGTTCTCGATCAAGCCCTACAAGATCGGATTCTCAGCGGACTACGTGGCACGCCCGCAGGTCGGCTATGTGCGGGACAACTTCGGTCAGGGCTTCTACGGCGGCAGCGCCATCACGATGAGCGACATGCTGGGCAACCATCAGCTCGGCTTCGGGCTCGCGGTCAACGGTCGAATCGACGAAGCATACGCCATCGCGGCCTATACCAATCTCACGCACCGTCTGAACTGGAGCGTGGGTCTGTCGCAGCAGCCGTACTTCTATTTCGCGCAAGCCGGCTACTCCCAGGACCCCAACACGGGAGAGCCCCTCTATATCGAACAGATTCGCCGTCTGGTCTACCGGTCGGCTTTCATCCAGGCGCAGTACCCCTTGAGCCGGTTCAGCCGATTCGAGATGGGCTTGGAGGCCACCAGTGCCGATGACGCCATCTACCAGACCATCATCCCGCTCGTCTCCGAGATCACCGTCCAAAAGATCGGACTGGGCACGCATAACTACGTGGCGCCTCGGCTCGCGCTGGTCCACGACAACTCGGTTCAAGGTTATATCGGTCCCTGGGCGGGCCGTCGCTCGCGGTTTGAAGTCGCCCAAGCTGTCGGCGGCTGGCGGTTTACCCAGGTCACCGCGGACTACCGCCGTTACGACAAGATTGCCGGGCCGGTCCTCTTCGCGACTCGGGCGCTCATGTTTGGACGGTTCGGGCGCGATGCGCAGCTGATCCAGAACTTCATCGGCGACCCAAGCTTCCTCCGTGGGCAGACTTCAGGATCCTACAGCCGGAACGAGTGCACCAGTGCACTCGCGGCGCCTCCGCCCACAGGCTCGGCAAGCGGTTGCGTGGCCCTCGACCGTCTGATCGGGTCCCGGATGGCGCTGGGATCGGCGGAGATTCGATTCCCGATTCTGACGCGCCAGCTGATCCACACGTTGCCAAGCGCGGTGCCACCCATCGAAGCGGCAATCTTTTACGACATTGGCGTCGCCTGGAACAACGGCAATACGTTGAAGTGGAGCCTCGAGCAGGGCGACAACCCGGAGCTGGTACGGACTCCACTTCAGTCCTACGGCTTTTCGGTCCGAACTAATCTCTTTGGCTTCATGATTCTCCGGTTGGATATGGCACGACCGCTGGATCGAGCCATCAAGAGCCTCTGGACGCTGAGCCTCGGACCCACCTGGTAAGCTGAGCCTCAAGCGGCTCAAAGGGGGACTTCCGCCTGGAGGTCCCCCGTTTGCCGTTTACCGTTCACCCCTGTTCATCTAGTTTTCTCTTGTGCTCCCCAGATCAATCACCGGTGCGGTGCTCGTGGTCGCCGCTTGCGGTGGGACCGACCGTCCCGTCTCCCGGCTTCCCGACAGCCCCCGCGCGGCGACTCCGGCCAGCGTGCTTCGACTCCCGCAATCGGGTGGTCAAGCACATCTGTACCGGGTGCCCAGTCTCGATGAGTCCAGCTGGAAAGAGGCCGACAAGCTTCCCGCCATGAAACGGCTGGTCGGCACCGATCTCGAGCAGGAGATCGTTTATGCGCTCGACGCGAAGAACAACCTGGTAGGTCTGGATCTCGAATCCCGGAGAGCGCGCACGGTTCTGACCGACATTCGTGAGGCTGCGGTCGGACCGGACGGCGCCGTGTACGCCGTGGACACCGGAGCGACCGTCACCCAGATCATCCGGCGCAGTCCGGTGCGCTTTCGGACCAAGCTGGCCGGCGCCTCCCGCGGCCTTTACGGGACCATGAACGGTACTTTGGTCGCGCTTCCTGCCGCCGAGCGCGGGCAGGCCATGGCGCTCACACCGGATCAGGCCCAGGGTCGCACCACGTTGCCACAGGGCAGCGCTGCCGCGACCTATCTGGGCGACCTGGTCGCCGTGGCAGCCGACACCGCCGTCGTCCTGTACGAGCCGACCGCGAAACAGCCGGTACGGTCCATTGAAGTCAGTGGGAAGGTGCGCGCAGTCGCGTTCTCGCCATCGGGCCATCGGCTCTACGTTGCCCGGGGCAAGGGGGACATCCAGGTGTTCGATCGGTTGAGCAGCGAGCTGATCGAAAGTATCGATCTGCCGGGTCCGGCCCGCGACCTTCGGAGCGATTTCTTCGGGAGTTGGCTGCTCGGACGACCGGAGCGGGGCGACTCGGTCTGGATCGTGGATGCAACGACGGGCAAACTGGCGGGAACGGTCTCGACCCGCTGGGGTTCCGATCTGCCCTCGGTGGCCGGGACAAAGACTCTGCTGGTGCGCGCGGGCCCGGACGTGAAGGCCCTCGATTTGGGAAGCAAGAAGCTGACAACGACCGGCTCAGTGGCTGGTGGCGCGGAAGACCTGTGGCTTCCGTTGTCCTGGCTTCCGCCCCTGGAGCAGCAGCAGTTGGCGGAGAATACCGACAGCACCGCGCCGGCCGCCGACTCGGGCACCGGTGTGCCGGGAATCTTTCTTCAGGTGAGCAGCTCCCGAAATCCATCCTGGGCCAATGAGCTTGCTGGAAAGTTGAAAGCCGCCGGCCTGCCGGCCTCGGTGCTCCCGCCCAAGACCGGCGAAGACGCGTACCGCGTCGTGCTTGGCCCCTACGCCAGCCGCGACCAGGCCGAAGCAACCGGCAGGAGTCTTGGCATGCCTTCGTTCGTGATCACTCCGCAGGACCAGGCCCCGCAATGAGGCCTGGACGCACCCCGACCACAGGATGCCCTGCATGAAGCTCACCAAGCTCGAGCTCTCCGGCTTCAAGTCGTTCGCCGACACCGTCACGCTGGACTTCGAGGACGGGGTCACCGCCATCGTCGGCCCCAATGGCTGCGGCAAGTCGAACGTCTCGGATGCGGTTCGCTGGGTGCTGGGTGAACAGTCCGCCCGCCTGCTTCGCGGCGGCAAGATGGAAGACGTCATCTTCCAGGGCTCGGCGAATCGGCGCCCTGTCAACGTGACCGAAGTCGCCCTGTTCCTCGACAACACCGACGGCGCCCTACCCATTGCCTACCAGGAAGTCGTCATTGCCCGCCGGCTCTCGCGATCGGGGCAAAGCGACTACCTGCTCAACGGCACAGTCGTGCGGCTGCGCGACATCCAGGACCTGCTGCGTGGGACCGGGTTGGGTAGTGATGCCGGGGTTGTGATCGAGGCCGAGATGATCAAGCTGCTTCTGTCCGACCGGGCGGATGAGCGGCGCTCGCTGTTCGAGGAAGCGGCCGGGATCGGGCTCTACCGTGACCGCAAGCATTCCACCGAGCGCCGACTGGAGGAAACCGCAGCGGACCTGCAGCGGGTCGAGGACCTGTTGAACGAGGTACAGTCTCAGATCCGAAGCCTCGCCCGGCAGAAGGGCAAAACGGAGCGCTCCGCCAAGCTCCTGGAAGAAAAATTCGCGGTGCAGGTCACCCTGGCCCGACGTCACCTCGATCGGCTTGCGGAACGGACCGACGGACTCGAAGCCCGTTTCAACCAGCTCAGCGAGCTGTTACCAACTGAGCGGGAGGGGGTAGGACGAGCCGACGAGCGTCGCGAAGAGGCCGCGCGCGCAAGAACCGCCGCCCAGGTACACCGGACCGAGATTGCGCGCCGTCGGGGTGCCGTCCGGGTGGAGGTCGAGAAGCTGGATGGCGACCTGGCGCTCGCCGCTGAGCGACTCGGCACGGCCACCAGTCGGCGTACGAAGGCGCAGGAGGAGAGGACCCAGACGGAGCTGCGGGCGGCGCTCGCTCTAACCGAGCGTGACGCTGCCGCCGCCGACCGCACCGCCGCGGAGGCCGAGCATGCGAACATCAACGTCGAAGTCGCCAGCCGCGCCGACGACGAGGAGAGCGGGCGCCAGAAGCTGGTGGGCCAGCGGACTGCCGTGCGACAACTGGAAGAAGACCTTCAGTCGAGAGCCCAGGCGGTTCGCTCATTGGAAGGTGAGCGGACGGCACTCGAAGGTGAGCTGGCATCGCTCCGCGATCGTGCGGCCCAGGCCGCGGCGCATCGTGAGGGGCTCCGGTCAGAGCTCGAGGCAGCCCAGCGCCGCCGCGACCACGCGATCGAACAGGCCGCTTTCCGGACCCATGAGATGCGGCGCGCCGCGGGTGAAACCGATCGTGCGCGCCATCGGGTTGCAGAAGCGCGCGAGCGCGAGGCACTGCTGCGGTCGCAGCGCCGCCAGGCCGAAGAGGCTCTGGCTCAGACGACAGCGCGTCGCGAGGCGCTGCAGGAATTAGAGCGGGAACGAGTCGGCCTCGCACCGGGTGCAGCGGCGCTCCTGGCGGCGCGGGATCAGTTCGGTGACGCCGTACTCGGCCCGCTCAGCGACTTCGTACGTACACCACCGGAACATGCGGAGCTGGCGGAGCGACTGTTGGGCGGATGGACCCACGCGATTCTGGTCCGAGATGCCGCCGCCGTTGAAGCCATCCGCGGCTGGCATGCGGAGCAGCAGCCTGGAGCCCTGGTGCTGCTGCCCGCGGACCCCGGTCCGCAAGCTCCGGTGGGCGCCCCACCGACCGATGGCAGACTCGAAGCCGAGGGGCCGGCAGCCGCCTGGCTCCGGACGGCCCTCGCAGGGTCGCAGGTTCTCGATGGTACGGGGCGGGTTCTCCGCCGAGCCAGCGGGGCAATCCTTCTCGGCGGTGCCGCCGCTCCGTCCGGCCCGCTGCGCCGCCGGGCCGAGTTGGAGAACCTGGTGCACGAAGCCGAGCTTGCCAGCATTGCCCTTGGCTCGGCCGAGGCGGACCTGGGTGCGGCCCTGGCCCGGCTCGCGACTCTGGAAGAGGCGCTCACCCACTCGACCGGTGCAGTGGAGCGCGCGCGGGAAACCGAACATGCGGCGCTCGCGGCCCAAGACGACACCGTGCGCTTCGTCAACAACCTCGCAAGGGAGCTGGCCACGGCAGATGCGGAAGTCGCTCGGCTTACTGATCGCATCGAGCGGGCCGAACAGCGTCTGGTTGAAGTGGATGTCGCCCTGGTCGAGGGCGACGTCGCCCGGGCGCGCCTGGGCGAAGAGCTGGGAACCGCCCGCGCCGGCTTGTCCGAGCTCGAGATCTCGCAGGAAGGTACCCGCGAGAAGCGCGCTCAATGGCAGGTTCAGGAGGCGCACGTCGCGGCTCGGCTTCGCGCGGCCACGGAACGGTGGGAGAGAGCCCAGGCGGCTCAGGTCGAGGCCGAGACCGGCATCCGCGCGCTCACTGACGAGCTGGCGCAGCTCCATCTCGACTGCACCGCGCTCTCGGCTCAGCAAGCGCAGTGGCAGGAGGCGCGGGCCGAGCGTCGTGTGGCGCTGCTCGAGCTGGAAACGGCGGATACCGAGGCGGAAGCTGCCCTGGAAGCAGCAGAACGGGCTCTCGAGTGGGCCGAGCGGGATGTAACGACGCAGCGCAGCCTGGTGGAGGCCCATGGCGAGGAGAGCCACCGGCTGCAAATCGAGCTGACCGAAGCGACAGGCCTCCGGCGCAACATTGTCGAGCGTATCGAAGCCGAGTGGCGGAAGCCGATTGATCAGCTGCTGGAAGAGGCACCCCGGCTCGAGCTCGATCTGGAGACGCTGGAGTCGGAGGCCATTCGGATTGCGAGTGCGCTCGAAGCGATCGGACCAGTCAACCCCCTGGCGATGGAAGAGCACGCCGAGGAGGTCAAACGGTTCGAGTTTCTCTCGGGACAGCGGGACGATCTGGTCAGCGCCCGCCAGTCGCTGCTACAGGCGATTCGAGAGATCGATGGCACCGCGCGCGCCATGTTCCTTGAAACATTCGAAGCCGTCAAAGCGAACTTCCACACGGTGTTCGACACGCTGTTCGGCGGCGGCGAGTGCGATCTTCGGTTGGCCAATCCGGACGATCCGCTGGAGAGCGAAATCGAAATCCTGGCCGCACCGCGGGGTAAGCGGATCCAGCACGTGCGTCTGCTGTCCATGGGCGAGCGGACGCTGGTCGCGACGTCGCTCCTCTTCGGGCTCTATCTCACCAAGCCGAGCCCCTTCTGCCTGATGGACGAGGTGGACGCGCCGCTCGACGACGCCAACGTGGGGCGCTTCACCCGTCTCCTCGACGAATTCAAGCGCGAGACCCAGTTTATCGTCATCACTCACAATCCACGTACCATGCACGCGGCCGATGCGGTGTACGGGGTGACGATGCAGGAGCCGGGTGTATCGACGATCGTGGGAGTGCGGTTGGGAGAGACGGTGGGGGTTTGAGCTAGCAGCTATCAGCTACCAACTATCAGCTATCAGATGGCGTGAACGCGTATCTGTGACACCGAGTAGCGCGTGTGCCACTTCCAGTGTGCCTTGCAACCAGCGCGAAATACGAGCGCGGCTACCCAGCGACTGATAGCTGATGCTGATAGCTGATAGCTGACTAGCTTACACCCCATATCCAACGGGACACCCTGATGCTCGTTGTCATGCGCCACGGCGCCAGCGAACAGGAAATCCAGCAGGTCGCCGCGGCCATCGAGCAGATGGGCTACGAAGCGCGCATCATGCCAGGCCGGCAGCGGACTACTGTCGGCCTGGTCGGCAACGACGGGCGGGTGGACCCATCGCGGTTGGCCGGCCTCCCCGGCGTGCAGGAATGCATTCCCGTCACGAAGCCCTACAAGCAGGTCTCGCGCGAGTGGCGCGCCCAGCCCACTGTCGTCCAGTTCCCTGGTGGTCTCACCATTGGTGGCGATGAGGTGGTGGTCATGGCCGGGCCGTGCTCGGTCGAAAGCGACACCCAGATTCTGGAGGCCGCCCACGCCGTCCGGGAAGCCGGCGCCACGATGCTACGCGGGGGTGCCTTCAAGCCGCGCAGCTCACCGTACTCGTTTCAGGGGCTCGGCCGGAAGGGGCTGGAGCTGCTCGCTCGTGCCCGCGAAGAGACGGGGTTGTTGATCGTGACCGAAGCGATGGACCCCGAAGGGCTGGACGCAGTCGCCGAAATTGCGGACCTGGTCCAGATCGGGGCCCGCAACATGCAGAACTACTCCCTGCTCAAGAAGGCGGGCCGCTCCCGCAAGCCGGTCCTGCTCAAGCGGGGCCTTGCAGCCACGATTCAGGAGCTGCTGCTCTCGGCCGAGTACATCCTCGCCGAAGGCAACCCAAATGTGATTCTCTGCGAGCGAGGCGTGCGCACGTTCGACTCTGCCACCCGTAACCTGTTCGACCTCGCGGCTGTCGCCGTCGTCCACGGCTTGTCGCACTTGCCCATCGTGGCCGATCCGAGCCACGGCACCGGTCACCGCGACATGGTGATCCCGATGGCGCGCGCCGCGATCGCGGCCGGTGCTGACGGGCTCCTGATCGAGGTGCACCCCAACCCCGACGCTGCCCTTTCCGACGGAGCCCAGAGTCTCTATCCGGCGCAATTCAGCCAGTTGATGCGCGAAGTGCGGCTGATTGCCGAGGTAATCGGGCGGCGGGTCGCGGAGCCGGTGGGAATGCGCGCGTGAGAAGCCTCTATACCATCACCGCTTTGAGTCTGCTGCTGTCCCCGGCGGCTGCCCCGCTGTCCGCCCAGCAGGACGCGCGATCCATCGTGAGCCGGGCCGCGTTTGCCTATAGATCACTCTCTTCACTACGGGCCGACTTCGATCAGCTGATCGAAAACCAGATGATCGGCAACGCCGCTAGCAAAGGGGTGCTGGAACAAGCCGGACAGGCGCGCCTGTCGATGCGGTTCACCGACCCGCCCGGCGAAGCCATCGTCATCGATGGGAAATGGGTGTGGGTCTACACCCCGAGTACCACACCGGGCCAGGTGCTCCGGATTCCGGTACCAAGCGGCGGACCGGTGTACGGGTACAATCTGCTGGCGTGGCTGATGGACCGCCCGACGGAGCGATACAACTCGACCTACGTCCGCGCCGACCGACTCGACAACCGCCCGATGGACGTAGTCGAGATGGTTCCCACGGTGCCCGATATGCCCTTCGGACGTGCAACCGTATGGCTGGATCGGGGCGACGGCCTGCCACGGCGAATGGAAATAGAGGAGTTGTCCGGCCAACGCCGAACTCTCACGCTGCATAACGTGCGGGTGAACCAGCCGGTGAGCAACAAGACGTTTACGTTCGAGGTGCCGGCAGGCGTGAAGGTCGTTGACAGCGGGTGATCTTCTATCCCAGGTACGCGTCCGCTTCGATCTCTACCAGAATGTCCGGTCCGATGAGCCGGCGCACCTCGACCATCGTCGCCGCCGGGCGGACATTGCCGAACACCTCGCCATGTGCCCGGCCTACGTCTTCCCACCTGCCAATGTCAGTCACGAAGATGCGGGTGCGCACGACCTGATCGAGCCGGGCGCCTGCCTCGGTCAACGCATCGGAGATCTTGCCCAACGCATGGCGAGCCTGAGCGTAGACGTCGGAGGAGATCGCCCGGCCCTGCGCGTCAGTCCCCGTCGTGCCCGCTACATGAACGTAGGGTCCCACCCGAACGGCCCTCGAGTAGCCAACGGTCGGTTCCCAAGGCGCTCCGCTCGAAATGTTTTTTCGCGCCTGCTCCATCGACCCTTCCTCCAGTAGAGATCCAATATTTTGACGGACCGAGTTCGGTAGCCCGGCTTCCGCCGCAAGCCCGAGCGCGGCCAGGCCCAGGGCGCGATATAGGAATCCGACGTCGCGCGGGAGCGCCGCGAGATGCGCCTTTACCGTATCGACGTCGCCCCGACGGATCGGTCCCGTAAGCGCCTCTACAGGGCCCAGCTCGGCGAGGTTTTTGGCGGCGCCGACGAAAAGGGGCACGTACATGCGTGCGGCCGTCTCTTTCGGAATTCCGGCCGACATCGCCAACCGCTCGGCCAGCCCGGCCAGCACCGTCGTGTAATTGGCGGCGAAGACTGCACCGGCGTGATAGAGCGGTTTACTGCCTGGGGCAAGCACCACCGGGACCATATCGAGGGCGCCGGCAAGGGTGAGGCCGGCTTCGATGGCCCGTCCGTCGCCTTCGATGCCGGCATACGCGCCGCGCAATCGATTTCTGGCTGATGGCGTGTCGACGATAGTCTGAAGCGGATGAAAACTCCCGAGGCCAGCACCCGTGGCGCCGAGCGGCGCCAGCGCCGAGCGATCCAGCAGACCCGACATGTGCAGAACCACGTGCTCGGGACTTACGACACCGGCCGATTGCAGTCCGGCCGCAATACCGGCGACAACATCATCCGGGGTTGCGATCAGGACCAGCCTCGTGGCTCGGACCGGGGCGGCGGGGTCAGTCGAGAGTGCGATGCCAGGCTGAGCCGGCTTCCGGGTACGTGACACCGACGTGACCTGCCAGCCCCGACTCGCCAGGGCCGATCCAATGCCCAAACCCATGCGACCCGCACCGATGATGACCACCCGTTGCGGGACCGTTTCAGGCTTATTCATCTATGCTCGAAAGCCAGCAGCCCGGCCGTTCCCTGTAACGGAACGACCGGGCTGCGTGATCGCGAAAGGATAGCGTAGCGCTTTGGCTCAGTTCGTCCTCGTAGCGGAGGCACTGGACATCGCGATGCCCATGAGGTCCTTGGGCGTCTGAGCTTTCTTCAGGAGACCGAGCGCCGACTGCAGCTGGCGGTCGTCCAACGAGCGGCGACGGAATTCGGCCGGACGGCCGAACACGTATCGCTCGATTTCATAGCCCAGTTGCTCATCCACCAGTTGACCGGCTGCGCTGAAGTCGGCCTGGGTGAGCTCCACGCCCTTGTTCCGCAACCGCTGGAAGACTTCCCGCCGCATCTCGGGCGAGATCTTGAAGCTCTCGTTCTCGACGCCCTTGGTGCGCTTCAACTCGAGCGCGTAGGTCGTGAGCACGTCGCGGTACACCGGGAGCTTGGCGCCGAGCGCCTTGGCAAACGTGCGCTCGCCGGTCGTAAGCGTATCCGGGCGAATCACGAGGTCCGGCACGATACCACCACCACCCCGCACCGCGCGCCCCGCGTCAGTGCGGTAGATCGGCCGCTCCTTGAGAGCCGAGTCGGTGCTTTCCGCGGTCAGCGTACCGGCCGCAGCCGATTCCGCCTGGGCCAGCTGATCCTCTTCGTCCTTGGCTATCCGTTGAATGGTTCGGCCGCTCGGGGTGTACCAACGGGCCGTCGTCAGTTTAAGGGCGACACCGTCGCCCAGAGGGAATAGCGTTTGAACCAGGCCCTTGCCGAACGTGGGGGAGCCGACCACGACCGCCCGGTCGTGATCCTGGAGCGCCCCGGCGATGATCTCCGCAGCGCTCGCCGTACCTTCATTGACCAGCACGACAATCGGGAGATCGGGCCAGAGCTGCTTGACTTCGTCGTAGAACTCCTTGCTCGAGCCTCGTGCACGCCCCTTGGTGGATACGATCTCCTGACCCTTGTCCAGGAATAGCTCGGCGACCTTGACACCCTGATCCAGCAGGCCACCGGGATTCAGCCGAAGATCGAGGATCATCGACTTCATGCCCTTGGACTTCATGCTGGTGATCTCGTCGCGCAGCTCCTGAGCCGACGTTTCGGCAACCGGGTTCAAGGAGATGTAGCCGATACCGCCGTCGAACAACGTGCCAGGCGGAACCGACCTGATGTGGATGGTGGCGCGAGTCAGGTCGAAGGTGATCGGGTCTGCGATTCCGGAGCGACGCACCTTCACGGCGATCTTGCTGCCGGCCTCACCCCGGAGCGCCTTCACCGCCTGATCGTTCTTCCAGCCCTCGGTGGACTTCCCGTCCACCTCGACAATCTGGTCGCCGGTCTGAATGCCGGCCCGTTCGGCAGGCGTATCGGGAAGCGGCGCCACGACGGTAATCCAGCCGTCCCGTACGTCGATCTGGATGCCCAGGCCGGCGTAGTTCCCGGACGTCTGCTCGGTCAGAGCCCGATAGTCGTCACCGGTGAGGAGCACGGAATAGGGATCCTTGAGCTCCTCTAGCATGCCGTTGGTGGCTTTGTCGTAGAGATCGCTCTCACCCAGGGAGTCCACGTAGTAGTTGTGAACGTGGGAGAGGACGTCGTCGAAGAGACGAGCCTGTTGGTATACGTTGCCGCCGGCCGCGACTCCGCGCTGCAGAAGCCAGCCGCCACTCAGGAATGAGATCACCGCCACCAACCCAATCAGGCCCCAACGCTGCTTCATACGTCCGTCCTCCGAACCGCTCGGGAGTCTCCACCCGAGCGAAAGGTTGCCGGTGCCGCCGCGAC